>Ga0233425_10005622_pt1 | contig 19570 bp, 17 predicted proteins | sample Watercolumn_Towu_2_FD_181712 | JGI IMG/M metagenome (GOLD analysis project Ga0233425, IMG submission 181712) | Freshwater microbial communities from Lake Towuti, South Sulawesi, Indonesia - Watercolumn_Towuti2014_140_MG | ecosystem: Environmental > Aquatic > Freshwater > Lake | place... | reverse complement strand
GAGGTGGGCGCGCGGAGCCGTAAAGGCTGCGATCTGGCGTCGCCACCCGACCCGGTCCGAACCGGACTTGCTCTGCTCAAGCGAGTTCTCGGGCCCTGGCGTGCCTGGCACACCGGGCCACCTGGGCCTTCTCCGAGCGCGGCGCCTTTTCGTCAGCGCCTTGGCTGGCCAGCCGAAGGCGGCTTGCCGCCTTGAGCCGGGCTCGGAAGTTTTCCCGCGTCACTGCGGCGTCACCTGCAACCCGCACGCCACGCGGGGCGGCAGGCGCAGCGGCAACGCGCGCTTCCCGGGCGCAATCGCCAGCTCCCCGCTCTGCACCGGCCGGCCACCGGCTGCTTCCGTCAGCGTAAAGCGGTATGCGCCCGGCCGCAGGAGGAGCAGCTCCGCCTCGAGCCGCCGTTCGTCCGGGCCGAAGTGAAACACCCGCGCGGCGAGGCGATCCGGCGCGGCATCCGTCACCAAGGCGGAAAAATCCCGCGGCGGCGTGCGCCAGCGCACGGCGTTGAGCGGAAAATAAAGCGGATCGCCGGGGTCGCCCGTGGCTGTCTGGTAGAGGAGGTTTAGGCGGTTGAGCCCCATCGCCATCACACCCGCCTCGATCACGGTCGTCGGCGCCCCGCCCTCGAGCATCCAACCGGGCTGATAGAGCACGGGAAAACGCATCACGCGATCCGTGTAGCGCACCTCCTGGGTGTACGCCGGGAAGTTCACGCGCAAGATCCCCGCCAAGGCCTCCAGCGCGGTGCCCAATGGGCCCTCGTCACCCGCGAGCCGGAAATGCATGTACGGCACTCCGCGCTCTTCGCGCAGCAGCGCATCGAACGACGGATCGCCGGTCACCGCACGGTATTTCGCGAGGGCGCTTCCGAGCTGGTCGATCTTCGCCGCGCACCAGAGTCGCGATCCGGCCGGCGCCTCCGGCCGGCCCGCCCGGATCCACTCGAGGCGCGCCGCCGCCATCGTGCGGAGCGGCGCCAGGAAGCCCGCCTCGCCCGTCAGGTGCGCCGTCAGCACGAGCGTGTTCAGCATCAGCGACATCGCACTCGGGAAATCGTAGAGCGGCGTCGTGTAGTTCTCCGGCAACCACCACTTCCCGCCGATCCCGCCCACCCGGCCGTCCGGCCAGTGAATCGCCGTCGGCAGGATCCCCGCCGGCTTGCCGCGCTCCTCGCGGGCGGCGGCATCGACCCAGGTGCGCATCCAGTCGGCCACCAGCCGGCCGATCCGCGCGTCGCCCGTGCGCTGCCAATACAGCAGCGCCGGCTGGATCGCCCGGGGATGATAAACCGTGTCGCACGCGCGAGCGGGCGTGAGGTCGACCTGCTCCGAGGTGAAATAGGTGCTCTTGAATTGCAGGAAACCGCGCTCGTTGCGGCCGGTCCAGAGCTGCTCCATCAAGTCCGCCAGGCGGTTCGCGCGCTGTGCCCACTCCGGGTTGTCGGGCGCCAGCACCATCATCGGCGTCAGCGCGTCGGACACGTCCTCGGCCGTGTGCTCGACGTCCATCAGCCGGTTGTGGTAGCCGCCCGCCAGGTGCGGCTGAGCGAGAAGCCGCGCCGAGAAATACGCCTGGGCCCAGTTCGCCCGCGGGTGCTCGAAACCGTAGAGCACCGTCACCCAGTGCCGCCACATCTCGCAATCGTCGCCCCACCCGCCGCCGTACTCGCCGTTCGGTCGCATCCGGTGATCGATCCACCACTCGATCACGTCCGTCAGCCGCTCGAGCGCCTCGCGCTGCGCCACCGCCCACGCCGGCGCGCCGGCCGGCGCTGCGTACGTGCGCGCCGGCGGCACCGGCTCGCCCAGATACATGCGCATGACGCGGTTCTCGGGAAACGCCGCCGCCGCCGCGGAAAAGTGCCGGCGCGCCCGCCCGAGGTATTCGGCGCGTTTCTCCGGAAACGGATAAATATCGGAATACTCCAGGGTGATCCACGTGAGCATCCGGCCGAGGTAGAAATCCGCGATCGGTTGCAACGGCGAGTCCGGCCCGAGGCCAAAGTCGAAGCCCAGCGTGCGCCGCACTTCCCGATCGAAGAAATCGAGCCGGCTCTGTGGCGAATCCCAGCGCTCGACGAACGCGATCAGCCGGTCGAGTCCGGGCAGGGTCTGGCCATCGACGCCGCATTGGTGCGCGAGCTTGCGCAGGTGAGCGAGCCGCGCTGCGTCGACCTCGGCATTGCCCGCGGCCCGGATAAAATCGCCGTAGCGCGCCGCCCCGGGCGCCGCAGTTTCCGCCGCGGAAAGCAGCCCCGCCGCCAGCCAGACCCCGATCGCCGCACCAACCGTTCGCGTTCTCATGGGAAAGAAAGATCCTCCGCAGACCAACGTCACCTTCCGGCATCCGTCATCTGTCGTCTGCCGTCTGCGCTTCCGTCGTCCGTCCTCTGCCCTCAGGTCTCCGTCGTCCGCTCATCGCGCGAGCGCGCCCGCGATTTCCGACGCAAGGCCGCCGATGGCCTCGCTCAGGCGGGCCACCAGTGCGGCTTCCGTCTTCCCGTCCCACTGCAGGCCCGCGGCGCGATGCTCCCCGCGCGCCGTCACCGCGGGCTTGGGCCCGATGGTCGCAAGCTCCCACGTCGCCCGGAAGAGCACCGCCCCGTCCGCCGCACCTTCGCACGCCAGCACGCGCACGGTCAATTGTCGCTCGGCCGCCGGCCCTTCGCGCCCGGGCCCGCGCGCTGCGACCGCCGCCACCCCGCGCGACCGCAGTTCCTCCAACAACACCCGCCCGATCCCCTGCTCGAGCGGTTCGCCCCAGCGGGCGTAATCGCGCCACGCAATCTCGTGTTCGCCCCGCCGCACCACCAGCGGCCGGTTGCGCAGGTAGCTCGCGACTTCGACCGGCCGCACCTGCACCGCGGCCGACGCGACCGCCGCGCCCCCACCCGGCCGCGCCGTCAGCACGTAATATCGCGTCGGATCCGCCTGCGGCTCCGGCAGCAGCTTGCAGCCGGCGCCCATTCCCAGCAGTCCGCCTGCCGCGATCATCCCCCAGACCAGTGCCACGCGTGTATTCATCGAAATTCTCCCGTCTTCATTCCGGCCGTTTCTTCCCGGTGATCAGCGCATTCGGGTTGCGCTCCAGGAATTCGGCCAGCCGCGTGACGGCGTCCGCCGCCTCGCCCAGGCGCCCGAGGGTTTCGCCGAGATCCGCCCCCACCCCCGCGTGCGAGGCGATGAACCCGCGCGCCGCCGCCGCCGCATCCGCAAACGCCTGCATCGCCCGGCGCGCCTCGACGAGCGTCGACGTCAGCTCCTTGCCCGCCGGCTCGATCTGCGCATCCAGCCGCGCGATCGCCGCGCGCAAATCCGTCACCGCCGCCTGCAGGTTCTCGAACACCTTCTTCAGGTCGGGGCTCGTCGCCAGCGCCTCGACCGCCACGCCGGTCTTCTTCCACTGGTCGATCACGGCGCGCACGTCGATCCCCGCGACCGTCTTCCGGGTCTGCGTCACCAGCGCCTTCAACTCCTCCGAAAGTCCGGCGAAATCGATCTTGCGGATTTTCGCGAGGATTTCCGACGCGCTCGCCTGGAACGCCGAGATGGCCGAGGGAATCGCCGGCACGACCACGTAGCGCGGATCGGCGGCGTGCTTGTCCGCCGGATACTCCGCCGGATTCACGATGTCCAGTTCCACGTAGAGCAGGCCGGTCGCCAGGCCGAGGACGCCGAGCTGCGCCCGCAGCCCGCGGTCGACCAGCGCCTGCAGCGCCTCGCGGCTGGCCACGTTGACGCCGGTGCCGCGCGCGTCGGTCATCGCATCCTTCCCGAATTCGCAGACCACCGCGACCGCGGAGCGGTTGGTCTTCTCCTCGTAGCGCAAGTGGAGATCGACCACCCGCCCCACCCGCACGCCCCGCAGCTTCACCGGCGAGTCGACGTTCAGGCCGTGGATCGACTCGTTGAAGAGCACGATGAACCGCTGCGGCTTCGAGAGGAAGCTCCACCCGCCGAACGAGACGAGCCCGAGGAACAACAGCGCAAAGGCCCCGATCACGAACGCGCCGACGACTGCTGGACTGACCTTGGTTTTCACGTGGTAACTGGTTTAGCCCGCGGGCGGGAAATGGACAGATCGAACTCGCTCATTGCTCCCCGCGGGAAAGGAATTCGCGCACCCGCGGGTCGCGACTGTGCTCGAGGAGCGCGCGGGGACTGCCCTCCGCGATGATGCCCTGTTCCGTCCGGTCGAGCATGATTGCCCGGTCGGCCAGGTCGAAGATCGACGCCAGCTCGTGCGAGACCACCACGATGGTGGTGCCAAACGTGCCGCGGATGTGCCTGATCAAGTCGTCGAGCTTGCGCGAGGTGACCGGATCGAGGCCCGCGGAGGGTTCGTCGAAGAAGACGATTGCGGGATCGAGCGCGAGCGCCCGGGCAAGGCCGGCGCGCTTCTTCATGCCGCCGCTGATTTCGGCCGGGTAGTAGTCCTCGAAACCGCTCAATCCCACCTGGGCGAGCTTCAGCGTGGCGAGTTCCTGGATCTCGCGCCGGTTCAGGGTGGTGTACTCCTCGAGCGGCAGGGCCACGTTCTGCCGCAGCGTGAGCGAGCTCCACAGCGCCCCGCTCTGGTAGAGCAGGCCGAACGTCTTCAGCATTTCCCGCCGGCCCGCCGCATCGGCCTCGGTGAAGGAGCGACCGAGAAACTTCACCGTGCCCTTCGCCGGCGCATGCAGCCCCACCAGATGCCGCAGCAGCGTGCTCTTGCCGCAGCCCGAGCCGCCGATCACGAAAAAGATCTCCCCGCGGGCGACCGTAAACGTCACCGCCTTGAGCACCACCCGGCCCTCGTAGCCGCACTCGAGTTCGCTCACCTCGATGGCCGGTCCGTCGCCGTTGGTCTGGTCCGCCTGCGTCGTCATCGGTGCTCAGATGTTCAGCGCGTTGAACACCACCGCGAACAGCGCATCGGCGATCACCAGCAGCAGCAGCGCCGTCACCACGGCCGAGGTCGCCGCCCGGCCCACCCCCGCCGCGCTGCGCTCGGCCTGCAGCCCCCGCAGGCAGCCCGCCAGCCCGACGATCAGGCCGAACGCCGAGGCCTTGATCACCCCCGAGGCGATGTCGGAGAGATCGACGATCGTCTGCATCTCGATCCAGTAGGCCCCGGGGGGAATCGACAGCAACCCCCACGCCACCACCATGCCGCCGATGATCCCGAGCGCGTTGGCGTACAGCGCCAGCAACGGCATCATCACCGCCAGCGCCAGCAGCCGCGGCAGCACGAGAAACTCGACCGGCGGGATGCCGAGCGTCTCCAGCGCGTCGATCTCCTCGTTCGCCTTCATGTTGCCGAGCGTCGCCGCAAACGCCGCCCCCGTCCGGCCCGCCAGCACCACCGCCGTCATCACCGCCCCCATCTCCCGCACCATCGACAGCCCGATCATGTCCGCGATCCAGATGTCGCCCCCGAACAACTGAAGCACGATCGCCCCCGTGTAGGCCAGCGTCACCCCAACGAGAAAGCTCACCAGGCTCACGATCGGCAGGGCCATCGCTCCGCACTGCTGCATCTCCCCGAAACAGTCGCCCCAGCGGAACCGCCGCGGACTGCGCACGAGCCGCTGCGTGCTCAGTACGCATTCCCCCACGAAATCGAGGATCTCGCGCGCCTTCCGCGTCAGATCCATCGTCGCCAAGCCCACCATCGTGAGAAAGCTCTTCGAGCGGTCCGCGGGCAGGCTCGTCTCGTGCGAGCGCCCGAGTTGCTCCAGCAGGTCGCGCAACCGCTCCGGCAGCGCCTCGGTCTCGCAGGGCGCGCCACGGGCCCGGCACCACTGTTGCGCCTCGAACGCGAACAGCAGCAGCGCGCTGTCCCACCGCCCGAGGTTCTCCGCCCGCAGGCTCACCCGCCCCGGCGCCCGGCCCGCCAGCACCCCCGCCCAGGTCGGCCGCGCCGCCGTCACCTGCCACACCCCGCCCACCGTCACCGCCAGCACCTCGCCCGCCATCTCGGCACTCACCTGGGCGTTCGGGCTCTCCTCTCGATCCGGCATCCCCTCCAACTTCACCCGTGACACTGCCCGCCGCCAAACCAATTCTGCCTCCTTTGCATGTCCCGCTTCGCCACGCTTCTCCTCGACCTGGATGGCACGCTCGTCGACGCCTTCACGACGATCCACCGCGCCTACTGCCACGTGCTGCCGCAGTTCGGCCGGCCCGCACCGACCCTCGCCGCGGTGCGGCGCGCGGTGGGCGGCGGCCTCGAGAACGCGATGCGCCATTTTCTCCCCGAGGATCTCGTCGCCGAGGGCGTGCGCCGGCATCTCGCCTATACCGACACGATCCTCCTCGACGACGTGCGACTGCTGCCCGGCGGGCTCGAACTGCTCCGCGCCCAGCACGCCGCCGGCACCGCCCTCGCCGTCTTCACCAACAAGCGCGGCGATCACTCGCGGCGTGTCTGCGCCCACCTCGGCGTCACCCCGTTTCTGCGCGGCATCTTCGGCGCGAAAGACACCCCCTGGCTCAAACCACAGCCCGAATTCGCCGCCCATGTGCTCGGGCAGCTCGGCGCCCGCGCCGATGCGACCCTGCTGCTCGGTGACTCGCCCTTCGACGTGAAGGCCGCCCATGCCGGCGGCTTCGCCTGCTGGTGCGTCACCACCGGCACCCATGACGCCGGGCAACTTCGTGCAGCCGGCGCCGAGGCCGTCTGGCCGGATCTCTTCGCCGTCCAGGCGGAGCTCGCCCGCGGCCCCGCTTGAAATAGGAAGGAAGTTCCCCGCGGGAGAGCGCCCGCGCCTCGCGAGCCCCGGTCGGGGCGCTTCCCCCCGGGCGCGCGGATTCCGCTTTTCCCCCGACCGTCCACCGGCCAACGTGCCCCCGTCCGGCCGCCCCCCTTTCCCCCAAATGACGCTCACCGCCCTCGACTGGATCATCGTCACCCTCTATCTGGTCGGCTGCCTTGTCGCAGGCTTGTGGATGCGGAAATTTGTTCGCGGCGTGCAGGACTTCGCCGTCGCCGGCCGCGAAATGGACGTCAACCTCGGCATCGCCTCGCTCGCCGCGACGGAACTCGGCCTCGTCACCATCATGTACACCGCGCAGCTCGGGTACGAGAAGGGTTTCGCCGGGGCGGCGATTGGCGTGATCATGGCGTCCGCCATCTGGCTCGTCGGCCGCACCGGGTTTGTCATCGGGCCGCTGCGCACGGCGGGGGTGATGACGATTCCGGAGCTGTTCGAACAGCGCTTCAGCCCGCGGGTGCGCTGGCTGGCCGGGCTCTTCGTCGTGCTCGGCGGCCTGCTCAACATGGGGATCTTCCTCCGCCTCGGCGGGGAGTTCCTCGTGCACGCGACCGGGCTGCCGCCCGGCTGGCTCGAGTGGATCATGACGGCGCTGCTCGGGTTGGTGCTGCTCTACACCGCCCTCGGCGGCATGCTCTCGGTGCTCGTCACCGATTACCTGCAGTTCCTCGTCATGGGCGTGGGCATCGTCGCGACCTCGGTGCTCGTGCTGATGCACATCGGCTGGGACAACCTCGTCGACACCCTGTACCAGCGATGGGCCGCGGATGCGGCGGCGGGCGGCGCCCAAAAGATCGCCCATCCGTTCAACCCGGCGCATGCGACCAGCTTCGGCTGGGCCTACTTGCTCTGGCAGTTCTTTTTCCAACTCGCCGGCACCACCACCTGGCAGACGCAGATCAGCCGCGTGCTTGCCGCCAAGGACGCCGCGACCGCCCGGAAGATGTACCGCCACACCTCGTTTTATTTCGTCGGCCGCTTCCTCCTGCCGGGCCTCTGGGGCGCGGCGGCCTGCGTGTGGTTCGCCCAGCACGGCGGCCTGCCCGCCGAGTTGACGACGCTCACGGCGATGCCGCACTACCTCAGCCTGGTGCTGCCCGCGGGCATCATTGGCATCGTGGTGGCGGCGATGCTCGCCGCCGAGATGTCGACCGACAGCGGCTACATGCTCACCTGGGCCACAGTGATCTACAACGACCTTGTCACCCCGTGCCTGCGCCGGCCGCTTTCGCCGCGAGGCCAGCTCGTCCTCACGCGCCTGCTGGTGCTCGGCATCGCCATCTTCCTCCTCTTCTACGGCCTCTGGTACGAGTTGCCGGGCAACGCCTGGGACTATCTCGCCGTGACCGGCAACATCTACCTCGCGAGCGTCTTCACGCTGCTGGTCGCCGGGCTCTACTGGCCGCGCGCGAATGCCACCGGCGCCGCCGCCGCCCTCGTTCTCGGCGCCCTCGGGCCGATCGTCTTCCTCCTGCTCGGAAGGAAGTTCGCCATTCCCCCGGAGATCGCCGGCGCCTCCTCGTTTGCCCTCGCCGCCCTCGGGATGATCGCCGGCTCGCTCCTCACTCCGCCCCCCTCGCTAGCCACCCCCGCCAACCCAATTGCCACCGCCCCATGAACTCGCTCCTGCTCGCCTTCTGGGCCACCTTGATCTTCGCCTCGATCGGTTGGTACGGCTTCCTCGTCTTCTACGTCGGTTGGACGGCGGGACGCGAAATCCGCGTGATGACGCGGACGCTGGCCGCCGCCGCCAACGCCGCCGACCAAGCTGCGCCGAAGTAGGCGCTCGCCGCGGGCCGGGGCGAAATCACGTTGCCGCCACCAGAGGCCGCGTCCGGCGAAACACCTCGTACGCCGCGGCCCCGGCCACGAGGATGCCGACACCTCCGAGCGCCGCCACCGGGTCGCCCGCAAACCCGCTCGCGATACCGCCGGTCACGTACAGCAGCATGAAGATCACCGGCAATGGGTACCACGGCATCGCAAACCGCCTCGCCTCCGGCGGGGATCGCCGCCGCGCCCGCACCGCGGCAATCGCCACCAGGCCGTAGAAGGGCAGGTAGCCGAGAATCATGTAGCGGGTGAGCCGCTCGAAGCCGGTGCCGGAGGCGATATAGAGCATCACCATCACGCCGTAAATCGCGATGGCCACCACCGGAGTCTTCCACCGCGGATGCACGTAAGCCGCCCCGCGGAAGAACGCGCCCTCCTCGGCCAACGCAAACACGACGCGCGGATTGCACATGAGCGAACTGAACACGGTGCTCGCTGCACTGAACGCCACGAACGCCGTCACGAATCGCGCCGCGTTTTCGCCCAGCACGCGCCCGATGGCCGTGGCCGCCAGCGCCGGCGTCGTGGCCATCTCCGCCAGCGGCAGCGCATGGAAATAGCCCGCGTTCATCGACAGGTACACTGCGAGAATCAGCCCGAGGCCGAGCAAGGTGGCCCGCGGCAGCGTGCGCGCGGGTTGTTTCACCTCGCCGGCGATCAGCGCGAGCCCGTCCCAGCCGTCATACGCGTACATCGTCGCCACCACCGCCAGCCCGAAACCCACCCAGGGCGTCCCCACCTCCAGCGCCGCGGCCACCGGCGCACCGCCGCCCCCCTCCCCACCCCCGGCAAAACACACCACCACCACCGCCGCGAGCGCACTGATCTTGAAGATCCCAACCCCGCCGATGATGCGCCCCACCGTCCGGCTCGACCACATGTTGAGCAGCATGATCCCGCCGGCCCACCCGAGCCCGAGCAGCGTCTGCACCCCCACGCCCCAGCCGAAAATCGCGCCGAGGTTGCGCACGCTCACCAGCGTAATCGCCGCCGCCGCCACCGGGTTGAGCAGCATCGAAGTCCAGCCAAACATGAACGCGGCGCGCGGGCCGAATGCCTCCCGCAGAAAAACCGTCGTCCCGCCCGACCGCGGTGTGCGCACCGCCAGTTCCGCCATCACGAGCGCCCCGCTCACCGCCGCCACCGCCCCGACGATCCACGCGACATACGCCAGCGCCATGCCGCCGGTCTTCGCCACGACCACGCCGGGCGACTGCAGGATCCCGACCCCGATCGTGAAGGTCACGAGCAGCAGGGCGGCGTTCCACGTGCCAAGGTGCCGCGGCAGGCGGCTGGGATCGGGCGCCGGCGCCGGCGCAGATTGGGGTTCCATCGGCGCTCATCGTCAAACCTCCCCCACCCCCAGCGCAATCCCGCGTTTCGCGAGCACCGCGACCACGGGGACGGGTGAGCGTCGGCCTCCACCCCTTTCGCCGCACCCGCCGGCCTTGACGCTCCCCCGAATATCTACAGCGTAGCTACATGACCACGATCGCCAAGCTTTTCACCACCGGCGGCTCGCAGGCCCTCCGCCTGCCGAAGGAGTTCCGCTTCCCGGGCAAGACCGTCCGCCTGCGCCGCACCCGTAGTGGCATCGTCCAGATCCTCCCGCACGACGACCTCGAGGAGCGCCGCGCCCGCTTTCTCAAGCTCGCCGGCTCCTGCCCGGATTTCCCGCTCCGCGAGCCACACACTGCGCCAGATCTGCCGCGCGACTTTCTCTAGTGCCGCTCTACCTGCCCGACACGAACGCGTTCTCGCGCCACATCCGCGGGCATGACGGTGGATTGTCCGCCAAGTTTGCCGCGGAGTTTGGTCGCGTGCGCCTTTCCTCCATCGTACTGGCCGAGCTGGAATTCGGTGCGGCCAAGAGCGGCCTGGCCCGCCACCGCGGGCGTCTCGACGGCCTGCTCGCGACGATCCCGATCGAAGCCTTCACCCACCAGGACGCCGACCATTACGGACGCCTGCGTGCAACCCTCCAGCGTCGCGGAGAGATGATTGGCCCGCTTGATGCGCTGATCGCAGCGCAAGCACTGCGCCTCGGCGCGACCATCGTCACGCATAACCTCAGCGAGTTTCAACGGGTGCCTGGTCTGAAGTGCGAGGACTGGCAGGAAGCGTAGTGCACCCGCCGGGTTCCTTCCCCGTGGCCACCGCCGCTCCCACGCCACCGCCCACCACCCTCAGCGGGGTGATCGAGCGCATCATCTTCCTCAACGAGGAAAACGACTACACGATCGCGGAGTTGCGGCCCGACTCGCCCCCACCGGCTCAACCCGGGGCCAAGCCGCGCCCGGAACCCGTCACGGTGGTCGGCCCGCTGCCCGGCATCGAGTGCGGCGAGACGCTCCATCTCACCGGCGAGTGGACGCGCCACGCCCAGCACGGCGCCCAGTTCCGCATCGCCACCTTCCGGAGCGAACTGCCGTCCAGCGTGTATGGTATCCGCAAATACCTCGGCAGCGGCCTGGTGCCCGGCATCGGCCGCGTGTACGCCAACAAGATCGTCGACGCCTTCGGCACCGACACCCTGCGCGTGCTCAGCGAGGAGTCGGGCCGGCTCCGCGAAGTCCGCGGCATCGGCCGCAAACGCGCCGCCGCGATCAAACAGGCGTGGGACGCGAAGCGCACCGAGCGCGAGCTCTACATCTTCCTCCAGACCTACGGCGTCACGCCCGCCCAGTGCGTGAAGCTCGTCCGACACTTCGGCAGCGAGGCCCGGCGCATCCTCAGCACCGAACCGTACCGGGCGGCCCGCGAGATCGAAGGCATCGGTTTCAAGACCGCCGATCGCATCGCTCTCAACCTCGGCTTCGCCAACGACGCGCCCCCGCGGCTCGACGCCGGTTTGATCTACGCCCTCGAAACTCTGCAGGAGGAGGGCCATACCGCGTTCCCCGAAGAGGCGCTGGCGGCGCACACCGCCGCGCTGCTCGAAACACGCGAGGATCTCGTCGCCGCGCGCATCGACGCGCTGATCGAAAAACAGGCCATCGTCCGCCACGAGGTTGGCGCAGCCCCTGCCCCCGCCGGCCCCGGGTTGCCGCTCCCGCCCGGGCCACCCGGTGCTCGCGGCGCGCTCATCCAGCTCCCGCACCACGACCGCGCCGAGCAGAAGATCGCCGACGCGGTCTTCCGCCTCACCCGGGTGCCCAGTGGCCTTCCGCCGATCAAGGTCGAGGCCGCTGTCCAATGGGCCGAGCAACGCGCCGGCTTCGCCTTCGACGAACTGCAGCGCGCCGCCGTGCGCACTGCCCTCTCCCATAAACTCTCAATTCTCACCGGCGGTCCCGGCACCGGCAAAACCACCTGCCTGCGGGCGCTGGTCGACATCCTCAAGGCCAAGAAAGTCCGCCTCCACCTTGCCGCGCCCACCGGCCGCGCCGCCCAACGCCTGGCCGAGTCCACCGGCGGCTTCGCTTCCACGATTCACCGCCTGCTGCATTACGATGCCGCCGCCGGCGGGTTTGTCGCCAACGAACACTCGCCGCTCGCCACCGATTTCCTCGTGATCGACGAAGCCTCGATGCTCGATTCGCGCCTCGCCGCGGCGCTCTTCCAAGCCGTCCCCTCCCGCGCTCATCTGCTGCTGGTCGGCGACACCGATCAACTCCCCAGCGTCGGTGCAGGCACCGTGCTCAAGGACCTCATCGCCGCCGGCGCCCCGGCGGCCGCGGACGAATCGGCTGCCCTCTTCTGCATCCCGACCACCCGGCTCGCGGTCATCCACCGCCAGCAGAAGCAAAGCCAGATTGTCATCTCCGCGCACGCCATCAACTCCGGCAACCCCGTCCTTCCTCCCACCGTGCCCGATGTCACCTCCGCGGCCGCCTGGGGCGATCTCACGCTGATCGTCGCCCCCGACCCCGAGGAATGCGCCCGCCGGATCATCCAGCTGTGCACCGACTACATTCCGCGACACTGGAAATGGATTCACCCGATCGACGACGTCCAGGTTCTCGCGCCCATGCACAAGGGGGTTGCCGGCGTCGCCAACCTCAATCTCCGCCTGCAGGAGGCGCTCAACGGGCCCGCCAGCCGCGGCGTCGGCGCGCACCGCCACTCGCTCCGGGCCGCTTCGGGCGAATACCGCCCCGGCGACAAGGTGATCCAGCTTCGCAACAACTACGACAAGAACCTCTTCAACGGCGACATCGGGACCGTCGCCGGAGTCGATCCCGAGGGCGGCACCCTTGAGGCGGATTTCGACGGCGAGCGCCACTCGTTCACGCGCAGCGACCTGGGCGATCTCGCCCTCGCCTACGCCATCAGCATCCACAAGTCCCAGGGCAGCGAGTACCCCGTCGTCATCGTGCCTCTCCTCAAGGCGCACTTCTTGATGCTCCAGCGCAATCTCCTCTACACCGCGATCACCCGCGGCCGAAAGAAGGTCTTCCTGGTGGGCGATCCCGCGGCCTACGCCATGGCCGTGCGCAATTCCGAGTCCAAGCTGCGCGTCACCCACCAGCGGGAGAAGATCGACCTCCGCTGCCGCTCCCGCCCGGACCGCCGGTGAGCCGCCAACCTCGAGGCGCGGCGAACGGCGGCACCTCCGCGGACACCGGCCACCGCGCACCGAATACCTGCGGTACTGCGGAACTCGGCGCTTTCTGCGGAATTGCATCCGGCGGAATCCTCGCCTACGAAATCCGGCGCGCAACGTCCGTCTCCCACCACCGCCCGTCTCGCTCCCTCCACTCCCATGTTTTCCTCTTCCGATTCGGCCGAGTCATGGTTGGAACTTCCCGACGGTCGCATGTTCTGGCTCAAGGGTCGCTGCACGATCGGCCGCCAGCCGGACAACGACCTTGCGTTCGACGTGCCGGCGCTCTCCCGCCAACACGCGCTGATTGCGATCGACGGCGGCCGCTGTGTCTTGACCGACCTCCATAGCCGCAACGGCACCTACTTGAACAACACTGCCGTCAACCGGCCGGCCCAATTGCGCGACGGCGACGAGATCCGCCTCGGCACCGTGACGATGCGTTTCCGCCGCAAGCGCCGCTGGTTCAGTTCGGACGAAGCGGCGCCGGCCGGCGTCGTCACCCAGACCATCGATCAAATCCTCGAGCGCGAATGCTGGCTGCTGCTGGTCGACGTCGTCGGCTATGCGGCGCGCAGCGAGAAACTCGGCAGCGAGGCGGCCCTGCGTCAGATGCAGGGCTGGTTGACCGCGCTGCGCCCGTTCATCGAGAAGAACGGCGGCCAGATCAACGGTTACGTGGGCGACGCCGTGCTCGCCTACTGGCCGACGGAGACGGTCAAACCCGCGCAAGTGGTGGCGGCGCTCAAGGCGATCGAGGCGTGGCGCCCGGCGAGCGTCCTACCCTTCCGCCTCGTCGCCCACCACGGCACCGTGCTCTTCAGCCGCTCCGACCTCGGCCAGGAGATCACCGGCCGCGCCGTCAATGTCGTCTTCCGCAGCGAGAAGATTGCCAAGGGCTTCGGCGCCCAGGCCATGATCAGCGAGGACGCGATGAAGACCCTGGGACTCGCCGGCCAGTGCGAATCCTACGGGCGCTCGTCGATCGACGGCATGAGCGACTACTTCGTGTTCTACGCCCTGCCGGAGAGCTGGGCGCAAGCATGAGCGCCCGCGATTTCCGCGTCCACGCTCCCGCCGCCTTTCTCGCGCTCGCGCTTCCGCTTTGGCTGGCCGCCGCCGGCACGGCCCGGCACGGCGCCACGGAAACCGCCCTCGACCGTTACGTCGCCCGGCCCGACCCCGCTTACCAATGGAAACTGGTCTCCACTGCCCGTACTGAGGGCGTGACCGGTTACGCCCTCGATTTCGTTTCGCAAACGTGGCTGACTCCTGCCGAGGTCAGCCGGCCCGAGTGGCGCCACTGGCTGCTCGTCGTCCGGCCCGATGCCCTCGCCCATCGGACCGCGCTGCTGGTGATCGCCGGCGGCTCCAACCGCCCCGGCGATCCACCGAAGCCCTCGCGCGATCTGATCGACATCGCCCGCACCACCCGCACCGTCGTCGCCGAACTGCGCATGGTGCCCAACCAGACGCTCGCCTTCCACGGCGACGGAATCGAGCGCAAGGAAGACGACCTGATCGCGTACACTTGGGATCGCTTTCTGCGCACGGGCGACGAGCGCTGGCCTGCCCGCCTGCCCATGACCAAGGCGGCGGTGCGTGCGATGGACACCGTCACGGCCTTCCTCGCTTCGCCCGAGGGTGGCGGCGCCACGATCGAGAACTTCGTCCTCGCCGGCGGATCGAAACGCGGCTGGACCACCTGGGCCACCGCGGCTGTCGACCGGCGCGTCATCGGCATCTGCCCGATGGTGATCGACATCCTCAACGTCGAAGTGTCGATGCGGCATCACTACCGGGCTTACGGCTTCTACGCTCCGGCGGTCAGCGAATACACCGACTTGAACCTGATGGACTGGTCGGGCACCCCCGAAGCCCGGGCGCTCTACGCGATCGAGGATCCCTTCAGCTATCGCGACCGCCTGGCGCTGCCCAAGCTCATCCTCAACGCCTGCGGCGACCAGTTCTTCCTGCCCGACTCGTCGCAGTTCTACTTCGACGCGCTCCCCGGCGTGAAATACCTGCGCTACATCCCCAACACCGATCACTACCTGAAGAACACCGACGCCGTGCGCACGCTCGCCGCCTGGCATCACGCCCTGCTCAACCGCACCGCGCTCCCGCAGTTTTCCTGGCGGCACGGAGCCGACGGAACGCTCACGGTGACGGCCCAGACGCCGCCGCACAGCGTGCTGCTCTGGCAGGCGACCAACTCTGCCGCCCGTGATTTCCGTCTCGATACCCTCGGGCCGGTGTGGACCTCGTCGCCGGTCGCCGGCGAGCGCGGCGTTTTCACCGCCCGCGTCCCCCGGCCGGCCGAAGGATGGACGGCTTATCTCATGGAATTGACCTTCGAGATCGGCGCGCCCGCGCCGCTCAAACTCACAACCAATGTGGCCGTGACGCCGGACACCCTGCCGTTTGCTCTCCCCGACAAGCCCCCGCCGAAGGGCTTTCTGACGCCGTAGCAGCGGGCCGCGGCGCGGGGTATGATTCGCCACGCCGGTCCCGCGACTATCGCCATTTGGCGAGAAATCGCTCTCATGCGCCCCATGCGTTTTGTTTCCACGCCCCTGCTCATCCTCATGGCCTTGCTCTCTGCTTGCACGAGTGTCCCGCAACGCCCGAGCCCGCCCGCCGAGTTCTGGATCGATCTGGCCCGGGGCGAGGAAGCCGCCGAGGCCGACGTCCTTGCCGACCTGGCCGGCGCCGGGGTCATCTACGTCGGCGAGGTCCACCGGATTCGGCGGCACCACGACATCCAGTTGCAGTTACTCCAGCAACTTTACGCCCGCGGCGTGCCCCTCGTGCTCTGCCTCGAACAGCTCGAGGCTCCCGATCAGGCCGCCGTCGATCGTTACGGCCGCGGAGAAACCGACTTCGCCGGACTCGTCACCGCCATCGACTGGGCGAAGAAATGGAGCAATCACGAGGAGTATCGGGCGCTCTGTGAATTCGCCCGCCAGCACCGCATCCCGATTCGCGCCCTCAACGCTCCCGCCGCCATCATTCGCGCCGTCAGCCGCGGCGGCGGACTCGCCCGGCTGCCGGCCGATCAGCGCGCCCAGTTGCCTCCGGAGGTGCTGCTCGACGACCCCGTGTACGAGCGCCTCATGCAGCTCGAGCTGGCCGTGCACGCCGCGGTCGAACCCACCAAGCTGCGCCCGATGTTCGAGGCCCAGGCGACCCGCGACGACACGATGGCCGCCAACATCGTCGCCGCGCGGAACACCGGGAGCGACAAGCCCCGCACGGCCTTTGTCGTGCTCGGCGCGGGTCATGTGCGCTATGGCCTGGGCACCGCCGCCCGCGTGCGCCGGCGCGCGCCGGGAATCGTCGAGCGCATTGTGCTGATGACGTCGAGCGGGCACCTGCAGAAGACCGCCGCCGAGGAATCCGCCACCCGCAAGATCGATATCACGCACGCCGATCTGCGCAGTTTCGAGCGGCCGCCGGGCGACTACCTGCGCGTGCTGCCCCGCGCCACCGCCGCCGCAAATCTGCCCCCGGGCCACCCGCCGCTGAAACCGTGACCCGAAGATTCCGCGCTCTTGAGTGTCTGACTGCGCCGACGAAGAGACCAAGATAATCTTCATTGTCTTGTCTGCGGGTCTTGCGGTGGGCTGGCTCTCCGCGCCAGCCTCGCCTTTCTCGAGGCCGCACCTCGTTCCGGACCAGGCCGGCTCGGAGAGCCGGCCCCACCATTCATGCTGGCTCACCAGCGCCGGCCCGAGATTCCACATCCTCGGGTGTGAAATCTTCGGGCTGCGGCCCGGCCCAACCCTTGGCGCGGGCGACCGCCCGGTCCCACTCCGCACGCAACGCCGCCATCGCGGGCGCCGCGCGCTCCCGCCGGAACGCCGCGTCGACCGACCAGTGCCGGCTGATGTCGTCACGGCTTTCCCAATACCCGACCGCCAGTCCCGCGAGATAGGCGGCGCCAAGCGCGGTGGTCTCGACACTCCGCGGGCGCACCACCGGCGTGCCGAGCAGGTCGGCCTGAAACTGCATCAGGGGCTGGCTGCGCGCGGCGCCGCCGTCGACCCGCAGTTCCCGCAACCGCAGCCCGCTGTCCTTCTCCATGCAGGCGATTAGGTCGGCCGACTGCAGGGCAATCGCCTCGAGCGCGGCGCGGCAGAAATGCGCGCGGTTGGTGCCGCGCGTGATGCCGACGACGGTCCCGCGCGCGTAGGGGTCCCAGTGCGGCGCGCCGAGACCCGCAAACGCGGGGACGAGGAACAACCCGCCGGCGTCGGGCACCGTCGCCGCCAGTTCGTCGAGTTCTGCCGCCGACCGCACCAGTTGCAGCTCGTCGCGCAGCCACTGCACGGCCGCGCCGCCAATGAAAACGGAACCCTCGAGGGCGTACTCCATTTTTCCGCCCAGGCGCCACGCGATGGTCGTCAGCAGGTTGTTGCGCGAAGGCACCGCGGTTTCCCCGGTATTCATCAGCAGGAAACACCCCGTGCCATAGGTATTCTTGGCCATGCCCGGCGAAAAGCACGCCTGACCAAAGAGCGCTGCCTGCTGGTCCCCGGCGATGCCGGCGATCGGCGCCCCCGCCGCGGGCAAGCCGGCGCTGACTTCGCCGCAGATCCCCGAGGAGGCGCCCACGGTGGGCAGCATCGCCCGCGGCACGCCCAGGAGCCGCAGCAACTCGTCGTCCCAGTCGCCGGTGTGGATGTTGTAGAGGAGCGTGCGCGAGGCGTTGCTGGCATCGGTGACGTGGCGACGGCCGGCAGTCAGCTGCCAAAGCAGCCACGTGTCGACGGTGCCGAACGCCAGTTGCCCGGCCTCGGCCCGGGCCCGGGCGCCGGCCACGTGCTCGAGAATCCAGCGGACTTTCGTGCCGGAGAAATAGGGGTCGAGGCGGAGGCCGGTCTTCGCGCTCACCATCGGTTCCGCCCCTTCCCGTTTTAGCCGGGCGCACTCGTCCGCCGTGCGGCGATCCTGCCAGACGATCGCGTTGTAGACCGGTTGGCCCGTGGCGCGATCCCACACGAGGGTGGTTTCGCGCTGGTTCGTCACGCCCACGGCCGCGATTGCCTCCGCCGACAGATTGGCCTGGGCGAGCGCCTCCGCCGCCGTCGCCTGCTGGCTCGACCAGATCGCGAGCGGCTCATGTTCGACCCAACCCGGCTGCGGGTAAAGCTGCGGGAACTCCCTCTGGGCCACCGCCACCACGGCGCCCTCCTGATCGTAGATGATCGAGCGCGAGCTGGTGGTGCCTTGATCGAGGGCGAGGATGTAGCGCGCTGGTTTCATTACAGCGCGAGCAACTTGAACAACTGCGCTCCGGCGATGCCGCCGAGAATCGGCGCGACCGCCGGCACCCAGGCGTACTCCCAATCCGAGGCGCCCTTGCCCGGAATCGGCAGCAGCGCATGGACAATGCGTGGCCCCAGATCGCGCGCCGGGTTGATCGCGTAACCGGTCGGCCCGCCGAGCGAGAGCCCCAGCCCGAACACCAGCAGCCCCACCAGTGCCGGGCCAAACCACAGGTTGACCGTCGCCGCCCACGCCGCCTGCTCCGTCGCCGCTCCGGCTACGACCCGCCCAAACGCCAGCACTCCGAAGAGCAACGCTGCCGTGCCGATGAACTCGGTGAGAAACGCCGGGCCGATCCGCCGGATCGCCGGCGCGGTGCAAAAGCAGGCGAGCTTCCCGCCCGGATCCCCCGTCGGCTCCCAGTGCGAATAGTAGGCCAGAAAGACGAGTACCGCGCCGATGATGCCTCCGGCCATCTGCGCCATCACATAGCCTGGCACCAAGCTCCAGCCAAAGCTGCCCGTGCTTGCCAGGGCGAGGGTCACGGCCGGATTCAGGTGCGCGCCCGAAATCCGGCCCACCGCGTAAACGGCAATCGCCACCCCGCAGGCCCAGCCCGCCGCAATCACGATCCAGCCGCCCGCATTTCCCTTGGATTTGGCCAGCACGACGTTGGCGACCACACCGTTGCCAAACAACACGAGCAGGGCGGTTCCGACGACTTCGGCAAGGTAGGGTTTCATCGCTGCACTTTCTCTTGGGGGGGGATCTTTGCGGCAGGGAGGGAGCTCGGCCATGCAAGCGATTCCCGTGCGCACCGCCAACCCTTTCTTCGACTTCCCGCGCTGGTCCCGCCCGATCTTGCCCTCCTGTGCTTCGCCTGACCGTCCGAACGTGGAGCCCAACATGTTGGGTACTGTTTCGGAGCCAGGTCTTGAGGAGGGGCCGGCTCTCCGAGCCGGACTTTTTCGAGTCGCCATCTCCCTCCGCACGAGGCCGGCTCGGAGAGCCGGCCCCCGTCCATGCTTGTTCAGCTTGGCAGGGAATCGGGAGCTGCCCGCTCCATCCGCACAGAATCTTCGTGCGCGCCGCGGAATTCGCCCCCACGCTGCGGCGATTTCCTTGTCCCCATGATCCGCTCCTCCGGCTTTGCCCTGTTCTCGTTCCT
>Ga0233425_10005621_pt1 | contig 19573 bp, 23 predicted proteins | sample Watercolumn_Towu_2_FD_181712 | JGI IMG/M metagenome (GOLD analysis project Ga0233425, IMG submission 181712) | Freshwater microbial communities from Lake Towuti, South Sulawesi, Indonesia - Watercolumn_Towuti2014_140_MG | ecosystem: Environmental > Aquatic > Freshwater > Lake | place... | reverse complement strand
CTTACTGGTGGGAGATCGACGCTGCGGCCTTTCTGTCGACCGAGGGCGACCTGACCGCCCGCGTCGAGGCCGAGTACGACCAGCGCATAACCCAGCGCCTGATCCTCCAGCCGCGCCTCGAAATCGACGTCTCCGCCAGCGAGATTCCAGAACTGGAGATCGGCTCCGGCCTGTCCTCGGTCGAGGCAGGCCTGCGGCTGCGCTACGAGTTCCGCAAGGAGTTCGCGCCCTACGTCGGCGTCGAGTGGAGCCGCGCGCTTGGAGACACCGCCGATTACATTGAGGCCCGGGGCGGCGAGCCCGACGACACCCGCTTCGTCGTCGGTCTCAAGGCCTGGTTCTAGATTGAAGGAGACCTTCCCATGATCCGCACTCTCGCCATCACAGCCGCGCTCGCGTTCGCCGGAGCCGCCGCCGCGCAGGATCCGCATGCGGGCCACACCATGCAGGCCCCGGCGGCAGCGCCCCAGTCGGGCGTCACAACGGTCCCCGCTGACGGCGCGATGACCCATGGCTCGCCTGAGCGGTTCAGCGTGACCTTTCCCCATCCGATGATCCTGAAGACGGTGACTTTTACTGCGCAGGGTCAGGCACCGATCGTCGTCGATGTCCCAGCGGCCGCGGCCGAATCGACCGTCGAGGTTGCGTTGCCGCGCCTCGCGCCGGGGACCTATACCGCGGCGTGGACCGCCGAAGGCGCGGACGGCCACGAGATGTCCGGCTCAATTCGCTTCATGGTTCACTAGGAGGACGACGATGAATGTTTCCAAACTGCTGGCGGCGGCCGGGGCGGCGTTCGTGCTGAGCGCTGGCGCGGCGCTCGCGGCCGAAGGCTGCGAATGCTGCAAGGACATGGCGGCCGACGCCGAGATGAAGTGCTGTGACGAGACCCCTTCAGCTCAGGAAGAACCGGCGCCGCCGTCGCAGCCGGCGACCGGTTCGGCTTCGACCTCCGCGCCGGAAACCGTTCCTCATAGCTGACGTCCTGGCCGGAAGCCGGGCGTTTTAGTCCTGATCGCTGCCGCCGTGCGTCCGCCGGCTCAGGACTGCCGCCCTTTCTGTTCCTGAACTCGCGAGGCGGAGTTCCAGGTTTCCCCTCGCGGAAGGTCCAGCGGGGAGGGCGCCCCGGCAGCCTCCTTTCACCGAGCCCTCGTGACGCGTCAGTGGTGCGGACAAGTCGCATCCTGCAGGACCTCGATCACCTTGCAGGCGGACACCTGCCCGCCGGCGCAGTCCGCCGTCATGCGTGACAGTTCGCGTTCAAGCGCCTTCAGCTGTCGAATCTTTTCCGAAACCGCCCTGAGGTGCTGCTCCGCAATCCGGTTCGCTTCCGCGCAGGTGCGGTCCGGCTGGTCCGCCAGATCGAGAAGAGAGCGGATCGCATCCAGATCGAAGCCCAGTTGGCGTGCATGGCGAATGAAGGCGAGCCGGCGAAGGCCAGCGTCATCGTACAGTCTTCGATCGCTCGCGGTCCGTGGCGGCGCGGGCAACAAACCGGCCTGTTCGTAGAAACGGATCGTAGGAATCTTCACGCCCGTCGCGGCGGAGAGCTTGCCGATGGTGAGGAGAGCAGTGGCGGCCATGAGGGGAAAATAGGCGCTTGATCCTCTAGTGACTAGAGCATGTAGGCAGGTTTCATGGAACAGAATGAAGCCTCATGCGGGTCGGCCGTAGGGTGTTGCGGGTCTGCGGTTAAGTTTGACGGTGCGTCGCCTGCCTACCGGCGCGTGCTGGTCAGCGTGATAGCCATCAACCTCGTCGGCTTCGGCGCCGTCCTGATCGGAAGCATCGCCCAGGGATCTGCCGCGCTCGCGGCGAATGCGTTGGACTTCCTCGCGGACAGCGTCACCTACACCGTGAGCCTCTGGGTCATAGGGCGTTCTGTTCAGGTCCGCGCGACTGCGGCGCTCGTGAAGAGCGCGAGCCTTGCAGCGCTTGGTGTCGGCGTGCTCGCGTTCGCGACATGGCGGGCTCTGGCGGGCGCAGCGCCAGAGGGAGTTGTCATCACCGGGCTTGGCGCTTTCGGATTCGCGGCCAATCTACTGGCCGCGGCCTTGCTCATTCGCTTCCGGGACGGCGACGCCAACGTGCGATCCGTTTGGCTCTGCACAAGAAACGATCTGATCCACAGCCTTGGCGTGGCTGCGGCAGGCGGGTTGGTCTGGCTGACGGGCTCGCGTTGGCCCGATCTGGTTGCGGGCGCGCTGTTGGCGGGGATCTTCCTGCATTCCGCCTGGTCGATCACACGTCAGGCGCTTGAGGAAGCTCGTGGCGTCAGAAGGCGCGAGCCTGCCGGGAGGCCGGCATGATTGCCGCCCGACACAGCACCGCCCTCTGTGGAAGCGCTCATCGCGCCGACGTTAACGCGCGGGCCCGGTCAAGCTCAGGCGAGCCGCCTCCAACGTGGCGTCGCACAGGCGCATTCATCGGCCGGTCTCCCGCCCTAGCGGGACAAGCAGCCTCTGTAACGTACTGTGTAACACATTGGCTGGGGCCCCGAACGATAGTATGGAGCGCGCGATGACCTGGTCGACGACGACATGGGCGAAGTTGATTGTGGCGATGACACTTGGCTTCGCCGCCTTTTTCCTCGCGCCCGCCGTTGATGCCGCGACGTGCATCCCGGAGCCTCCGGCCGCCCATGCCGTGGCCGAACACGATCCAGGCGAAGGAGACCACAGCAGCAAGATGGGCGGTCACGGCATCTGCGCCCACGGCCACTGTCACCATACCGCCACCGCTCGAGCCCAAGGGGCGGAACCGATCGCGGCCGCCTTCGGCGAAGCGCCGCTGCGAGGCGGCCGACAGGACGATTTCCGGGCTTCGTTCGCGCCCGAAGGTTTGAAGCGACCGCCCAGACTCTGACCGGAGACCTGCGCCCGCGCGGGCGCCTCTTCGTGATCAGAAATCTGGAAATGGAACATGTCTCCCTCGTTTCGCCGGCGACCGCGTCTCGCGGTGGGCTGCGCGCTCGTCGCCCTCACGGCGACCCTGGCCAGTCCCGCTTGGGCTGACCCCGCCCCGACCTATGCCGAGTTGCTCTCCCAGCTCGGCCAAACCCCCGCCGCCCTCGAGGCCGGCGCCAACTACGACGCCGCGGAAGCCCGCGTCCGGCAGGCGGGCGTGCGCCCCAATCCGGTGCTGGGGCTCGATGTCGAGAATGCGTTCGGCTCGGGTCCCTTCTCCGGAATGGACAACGCCGACACGACCCTGGCGCTGAGCCAGGATCTCGAGCTCTGGGGACGCAGGCCGGCGCGGATCGCCGCCGCCCGCGCCGAGGCCGGCGCTGTCGGCGTGGAGCGCGATCTTGCGGTGATCGACGCGGCCGGCCGTCTGGCCCTGGTCTATGCCGAAGCCGAAGCCGCCCAGCGCCGGGCGACCTTGGCGGAGGAGGCCCTCAATCTTACCGTGGCGGACGCCCGCGCGGCCCTGGCCCTGGTCGAGGAAGGACGCGAACCCCTGCTGCGCGGCATCCAGGGCGAGGCAGAAGCCGCCTCGGCTCGGGCGACCTTCGACGAGGCGGTCGCGGAACGCGACGCGGCCTATGCCCGCCTCACCGCCGTGGCGATGATCCCTGTGCCGGTGACGAGCATCGACGTGAGCCTGCTGGACGAGGCGCCGATGACCGGGCGCTCGGTCATCGGCGACGCTCCCACGGTGCGCGTCGCCGAGGCGCAACGTTCGGCCGCCGAGCGCCGGATCGACGTGCAGCGCACCCAGGTCCGGCCGGACATAAATGCGAGCGTGGGCATCCGTCGTTTCGAGGCGGAGGACGCCACGGCCCTGACTTTCGGGATCAGCATGCCTCTGCCCCTGTTCGACCGGAACCGGGGGAACATCGAGGCGGCACAGGCCGAGTTTCGCGCAGCGGACGCGCGTCTGATGTCGGCCCGGCAGGAGGCGCAGGCCGACCGCGCCGCCGCCGTGGCGCGCCTGTCGGCTTCGGCCAGCCGCGTGCGGGCCGCCGACGGCGGCGTCACCGCGGCCGAGGAAGCCTATCGCCTGTCGCGGATCGGCTTCGAGGCCGGGCGCATCTCGCAGGTCGAGCTGCGCGTCACCCGTACCGCCCTCATCAACGCGCGGTCCGCCGCGGTCGACGCCCGTCTCGCGCGCGTGCGCGCCGAGATCGATCTCGCGCGCCTGGATGGCCGCGCCCCGTTCCAAGGAGCCCAGTGATGCGAAAGATCACGTCCAACAAGACCCTGCTGATCGGCGGCGTCGCCGCCCTGGTGATTTTCGGTGGCGGCGGTCTCTGGCTCACCGCCCAGCGGTCGGAGCCGGCCCCCGCCGCATCGCAAGGCGAGGCCGCTCATGCCGAGAGCGAGCCCGGTCCTGAAGGCGAGGCGCCCGAGGGACGGATCGAACTCTCGGCCGCGCAGATACAGGCTGCCGGCATCACGGTGGTAAGTGTCGGCCAGGGAGGCGGTGGAGAGACCCGTCTCGCCGGTCGGGTCGAGCCCATGGTCGATGCCCGGGCCGCGGTCGCTGCGGCGGTGGGCGGCCGGATCGAACGCGTCCTGGTCGCGCCCGGCCAGTCTGTTCGCGTCGGCCAGCCCTTGGTCAGCGTCGTGAGCGGCGAGGCGGCGACCTTCCGGGCGGAAGCCGATGCGGCGGCTGCCGAGGCCGAGGCGGCGCGACAGGCCTATCAGCGCAATCGCAACCTCGCCGACCAAGGCATCGTCGCCCGGCAGGAGGTGGAGGCCTCCCGCGCCCAACTGCTGAGCGCCGAAGCGGCGACCCGCGCCGCCCGCGCACGTTCCAGCGCGGCCGGCTCGCCGAACGCGTCCGGACGATTGAGCGTAACCAGTCCCATCTCGGGGGTCGTGAGTAGCGTGCAGGTCGGACCCGGCGGCTTCGTAGCCCAAGGCGGCGTGGTCGCCGAGGTCAGCAATCCTGCCCGCGTCGAGATGGTGTTCAACGCACCGCCGGCCTTGGCCGCCAATGTTCGGGCGGGGTCCGCCATGCGGGTCACCGGACCGAACGGCGAGTTCGACGCGGTCGTCACCGGGGTCGCCGCCGACGCCGGTACGGGCGACAGCGGCGCGACCCTCATTCGCGCCCGCCCGGTTGGCGCCGGCCTCCCTCCGGCCGGCTCCGCCGTAACCGGCGCGGTCGTGACCGGTCAGGCCACCGGCGGTCTGACCGTCCCGACCGAGGCGGTCCACACCGTCGAAGGGAACACCGTCGTGTTCGTCCAGGTCGAGGGCGGCTTCCAGGCCACCCCCGTCCTGGTGGGACGCCAGGCGGCCGGCCGCACGGAGATCCTGCGGGGCCTGACCGGCAGCGAACGCATCGCCGCCGCCAACGCCTTCCTGCTCAAGGCTGAGGTGGCCAAGGGCGAAGCCGAGCACGGCCACTAGGGAGGCATCGAATGTTCAAAGCCATTATCGAGGCCTCCGTCCGCTTCCGCTGGTTCGTGGTTCTCGCCACGGCCCTGGTCGCGGCCGTGGGTCTGTTCAACCTCACCAAACTGCCGATTGACGCCGTCCCGGACATCACCAACCGGCAGGTTCAGATCACCACCGTCGCCCCGGCGCTCGCGCCGGAGCAGATCGAGCGGCAGGTCACCTATCCGCTGGAGACGGCGATGGCCGGGATTCCCGGCCTGACCTCGACCCGCTCCCTGAGCCGCAACGGCTTCAGTCAGGTCACGGTCATCTTCACCGACCAGACCGACATCTATTTCGCCCGCCAGCAGGTGGCCGAGCGGTTGGCCCAGGCCCGCGAGTCCATGCCCGACGGGGTCGAGCCGGCTCTGGCCCCGATCACGACGGGTCTTGGCGAGGTGCTGATGTGGACGGTTGATTATAGGCCGTTCAACTCCGAGAACCTCGCACGTCCGGGCCAGCCGGGCTGGCAGGCGGGCGGGGACTACCTTACGCCCGAAGGCGAACTCCTCACCACGCCCCAGGCGCGCGCCACCTATCTGCGGACCGTGCAGGACTGGATCATCGCCCCGCAGATGCGGACCGCACCCGGCCTGGCCGGCGTCGACACCGTCGGCGGCTATGTGAAGGAATACGCCGTCCGTCCGGACGCGGCCCGACTGTCGGCCTATGGCCTCGGCATGGGCGACCTGATCCAGGCGCTCGATCGAGCCAACACCCAGGCCGGCGCCGGCTACGTCCAGCGGGCCGGCGAAGCCCTGACCGTCAGGACCGACGCCCTGGCTCTCACGATCGAGGACCTCGCGCAGGCGCCGGTCGTGAACCGCAGCGGCCTGGTCGTCCGGGTCGCCGATGTCGCCACCGTCGAGATCGGACAGGCCCCGCGGCTCGGCGGCGCCAGCCGTGACGGCCACGAGGCCGTCCTCGGCACCGCTCTGATGATCGCCGGCGGCAACAGCCGCACCGTCGCCCAGGCGGCCGGCGACCGACTTGAGGAAGTGCAGAAGACCCTGCCGCCAAGCATCGAGGCGGTGACGGTCCTGGACCGCTCGGCGCTGGTCAACTCCACCATCGCCACGGTGGCGCGCAACCTGACCGAAGGGGCCCTGCTGGTCATCGTCGTCCTGTTCCTGCTGCTCGGCAACATCCGCGCCGCCTCGATCACGGCCCTGATGATCCCGATCAGCTTCCTGTTCGCGGTCATCGGCATGAACCGCTTCGGGATCAGCGGCAACCTGATGAGCCTCGGCGCGCTCGACTTCGGCCTTCTGGTCGACGGCGCGGTCGTTGTGGTCGAAAACACCCTGCTTATGCTCAGCCAGCGCCGCGCCGAACTCGGCCGGATGCTGACACGGCGCGAGAGGCTCGAGGTCGCTGGCGCGGCCGCGCGGCAGATGGTCAAGCCGGCCGCCTACGGCCAGCTGATCATCCTGCTGGTCTTCACCCCCCTGCTGATGCTGGAAGGGGTCGAGGGCAAGACCTTCATCCCGATGGGGGCGACGGTGATGCTCGCCCTGGTCGGCGCCTTCATCTTCTCCTTCACCTTCGTGCCGGCCATGACCGCGCTGCTGGTGCGGGATCCCAATAAGGTCGAGGTCGACGAACACGGTCACGCGCACGAACACGAGACCTTCATCCTACGGAAGGCCCGGCGCTGGATCGAACCCGCGATCCGCGCGGCGGTCGATCGGCCGAAGATCGTGCTGATCGCCGCTCTAGGCGCACTCGTCGTCGGCGGCGTCGCCTTCACCTCCCTAGGGCGGGAGTTCATCCCGACCCTGGACGAGGGCGACATCGCCATGCAGGCGCTGCGGGTCCCTTCGGCCTCCCTCGAGCAGTCCCTCGCCATGCAGATGGCGCTGGAGCGTGCCATCGCGGCCCAGCCCGAGGTCGAGACCATGTTCTCACGCACTGGCACAGCCGAGGCGGCTGTCGACCCGATGCCGCCGAACATCTCCGACAGCGTCATCGTTCTGAAGGACCGGCGTGACTGGCCCGATCCAAACCTCGAGAAGGAACAGCTGATCGCCCGGATCGAGGAGGTCGCCTCCCAGCAGATCGGCAACAATTTCGAGTTCAGCCAGCCAATTGAGCTTCGCTTCAACGAGCTGATCTCTGGCGTGAGGACCGATCTGGCCGTCATGGTCTACGGCGACGACTTCGCCACGATGCAGCGGGTCGCCGACCAAGTCGCGGACGCCCTGCGCCAGACCCCGGGTTCGGCCGACGTCCGTGTCGAACAGGCCTCAGGCCTGCCGACCCTGACGGTCAGCGTCGACCGGTTCGCCGCGGCCAACTACGGCCTGTCGGCCGCCGACGTGTCCGAGACGGTCTCGGCCGCCATCGGCGGCGCGGAAGCGGGCCGGATCTTCGAAGGCGACCGCCGCTTCGATGTGGTGGTCCGCCTTGCCGATGAGGCGCGCAACGATCCGGCCGCCTTGGCAGCCCTGCCCATCGTGTCCTCGACCGGGGTGACCGTGCCCCTGTCCTCGGTCGCCCGCATCCAGAGCGCCGAGGGGCCAAACCAGATCAGCCGCAACGACGGCAGCCGTCGTATGGTCGTTCAGGCCAATGTGCGCGGTCGCGATCTGGGCGGCTTCGTTTCTGACGCCCAGCAGCGGGTCGATCAGGTCCAGCTTCCGACCGGGGTGCGCCTCGACTGGGGCGGCCAGTTCGAAAACCTGAAACGCGCCGAGCAAAGGCTCGGTCTGGTCATTCCCATCGTCTTCATCCTGATCGGCGTTCTGCTGTTCATGGCTCTGGGATCGTTCGCGGAGGCCGGCCTCGTCTTCGCATGTGTGCCGCTTGCTCTTGTTGGCGGGGCCTTGGCGCTGCTGCTGAGAGGGATGCCCTTCTCGGTGTCAGCGGCTGTCGGCTTCATCGCTGTGTCTGGGGTTGCAACACTCAACGGTCTGGTGCTGATGCAGGCCATTCGGGAGCGGCTGACGGCGGGGGCAGTCCCGACCCTCGCTGCTATCGAGGGCGCCTTCAGCCGGCTTCGCGCCGTGCTCACGACCGCCATGGTCGCCATCGTCGGCTTCATCCCGATGGCGATCGCTCACGGCGCCGGAGCCGAGGTGCAGAAGCCGCTGGCCACCGTCGTCATCGGCGGCCTGCTGACGGCGACCGCCCTGACCCTTCTGGTCCTGCCCACCTTCGCGGCCAAGGCCGTGAAGCACCGGAAAGCGGAAGGGATCGAAGAATGAGCGGAGCCCACGAAACGAACCAGCTCCAGCGCCGCACTCTTCTGGTGGTGTTGGCCCTGAACGCTCTGCTGTTCGTGAGCTTGGGAGTCGGCGGCCTTGCCGCCGACTCCAGCGCCTTGCTCGCTAACGCGGTCGACAACGGGTCCGACGCCGCCGTTTACCTGATCAGTTTTATCGCCGTCGGGCGAGCCCTGATCTGGAAGACTCGCGCAGCCCAGGTCTCCGGAGTCATGCTGCTGATCTTCTCGGCTTTGGTCCTGCTCGACGCCCTGCGACGGACGCTCACCGGAACCGAGCCGGTTGGTCCCACGATGATGGTCCTCGCGGTCGTGGCCGCAGTTATCAACTTGGTGTGCTTGCTCCTGATCCGTCGGCAGCAGAGCAACGACGTCAACATGAAGGCGGCCGAGACCTTCAGCCTCAACGACTTCGCCTCCAATGGGGGCATCCTGATCGCCGGAGGACTGGTCATGTGGCTGGATCAGTCTTGGCCCGATCTCCTGGTCGGCGTCCTAGTCGCAGCCTTGGCCGCCAAGGGGGGCCTCGACATTCTTGGCGACGCGCGGGAGGTGCAGCGGGACGCCAACTCGCCGCCCCCGGGGTGAGCCATTCCTGTTCCTGACCGACACCGCCGTCGGCTTGTTGGTGATGCTGACTAGACCACTTCCGCCCGGATCACTGGCTGAACCAGCTCGTCGAAGGGTTTGAACAACCCCCGGGGCGGGCCGCCTGCGAAGGCTAAGGGCTCCGTCCAAACAGGCTGGTGCAAAAGGCAGACCTTGTTGCAAGCGACCCGGATCGTTGTTCAGCGCTTACACACTCTCTTACACAGTGGGGCGACCTGTGATAGAAAGACGAGCGGTATCAGATGGTTGGAACTGGCCTGTGTGACTTAAAATCCCTCGACTTCGGTCATGCGGGTTCGATCCCCGCCGCTCGCACCATCCGGTTTGAGGGAGATCAAGGGCGCCGGCGGCGGGCGGGGGCAGTGTCGGACCGGGCGCCGACGGCGCCCGCAGACCGGAGAGACCCATGCCCGCCCGTAGAACCGCCCTGTTCGTCATCGCCGACGGCGGCCGCGCCCGCCTGGTAGCGCGCGACCCGGAGACCCGCGATTTCCGCACCTTGCGGGAGATCGACGGGCTGGAGGCGCTGGAGGCGGTGCGGGAGACGGCGCGTCGCAACCCCTCCGTGCGCTCGGTGCAGTCGGCCACCGGCGTCGGCCACACGACCGGGCAGGAGGATCCCTACCGCCCGGCCAAGGCCGCCTTCGCCGCCGAGGTCGCGGCCGCCGCGGTCGAGGCCTCTCGCGCCCGGGGCGATCACGGGCTGATCCTCGTCGCCCCCGCCCGCACCCTCGCCAGCCTGCGCGAGGCGATCGGCAAGGTGGCGCCGATCGTCGCCGACCTCGACCGCGACCTGGTCAAGGCGCCGGACGCGGAGCTGGAGCGCTGGCTGGCGCCGCTGGAGCGGGCGCTGACGGCGGTCACCCCGCGCGACTGAGGCCGCCGCACCTTCGGGCGCGGCGCGCGTTTCCGGCGAATGCCGCCGCGCCAGCCCGACCTGTTCGCCGTTCCGCCCGAGCTCCCGGAGGGCCTGCGCTACGCGGAGGACGCGATCGCGCCCGAGGCGGCGGCGCGGCTGGTCGAGGGCCTCGCCGCCCTGCCGTTCGCCCCCTTCGACTTCCACGGCTTCCGGGGGCTGCGGCGGGTGGTCTCGTTCGGCGGCCGTTACGACTTCGCCGCCGGGCGGCTGGGGGCGGCCGAGCCGATCCCGGACCTGCTGCTCGGGGCCCGCGCAGCGGCCGCCGCCTTCGCCGGCCTGGCGCCGGAGGCCCTGGTCCAGGCGCTGGTCACCGAATACGCCCCGGGCGCCGGCATCGGCTGGCACCGCGACCGGCCCGAGTTCGACCGGGTGGCGGGGCTGTCCTTCGTCTCGGCGGCGACGTTGCGGTTCCGCCGCCGACGGGGGGACGGCTGGGAGCGGGCCGCCCTGCGGCTGGCGCCGGGCTCCGCCTATCTGCTGGACGGGCCGGCGCGGCGCGAATGGGAGCACAGCATCGCGCCGGGCGACCGGCTGCGGTATTCGGTGACCTTCCGCAGCCTGCGGTGAGGCTCAGCGCTTCTTGCCCAGTTCGGCGGCGATATCCTTGACCATGCGGCCGGCCTTGCGGTGGGCGGTGACGATCTGGTCCCGGGTGACGCCCCAGCGCTTCATCCAGTATTCGACCGCCTGCCGCTCGGAGAGGTCGAGCCGGTCCTTGTCGATGAAGCCGCGCTTGTCCTTGAGTCCGGCCATGGTCCTGCTCCTGCGGCGGCGTGGCGCCGCGGCGGCAGCCTAGCGCATAACTTCGTGTTTCGCGGAATGAACCGGCCTTAACCGCAGGCGCTTTGAGAGGCACAAGGGGGCATCGTCCCCACCGGCCGCATGGATATTCGATGAAGAGAGCCCGGCGCGCGCGCATCGTCGCGACCCTGGGGCCCGCCTCGCGGGCGCCCGGCATGGTCAAGACCCTGGCCCAGGCCGGGGTGGACGTGTTCCGCCTCAACTTCAGCCACGGCTCGCACGAGGACCACGCCGCCGCCCTGAAGGCGGTGCGGGGCGCCGAGATGGCGCTGAAGCGCCCGCTGGGAGTGCTGGCGGACCTGCAGGGGCCGAAGCTGCGGCTGGGCCGCTTCAAGGACGTCGAGATCGAGGTGAAGCCGGGGCATGTGATGCGCTTCGACCTCGACCCGACGCCCGGCGACGAGACGCGGGTGCAGATGCCGCATCCGGAGATCTTCAAGGCGCTGCGGCCGGGCATGCTGCTGCTGCTCGACGACGGGCGGGTGCGGCTGCGGGTCGGCGAACGCTCGGACGAATGGGCCGAGGTCACCGTCGAGAGCGGCACGAAACTGTCGGACCGCAAGGGCGTGGCGGTGCCGGAGGCGGTGATCCCGGTCTCGGCCCTGACCCCGAAGGACCGCGAGGACCTCGCCTTCGCCCTGCGCATCGGCGTCGACTGGGTGGCGCTGAGCTTCGTGCAGAAGGCCGAGGACATGGCCGAGCTGAGGCGACTGGTCGACGGCCGGGCGGCGTGTCTGGCCAAGATCGAGAAGCCGCAGGCCCTGCACCAGCTCGATTCGATCCTCGACTACTGCGACGGCGTCATGGTTGCCCGCGGCGACCTGGGGGTGGAGCTGGAGCCGGAGGAGGTGCCGGTGGCCCAGAAGCAGATCCTGCGGGCGGCGCGCCAGCGCGGGGTGCCGGCCATCGTCGCCACCCAGATGCTGGAATCGATGACCAGCGCCCCGGCGCCCACCCGGGCCGAGGCCTCGGACGTGGCCAATGCGGTCTACGAGGGCGCCGACGCCCTGATGCTGTCGGCCGAGACGGCGTCGGGCGACTATCCGCTCGAGGCGGTGGGGATCATGAACCGGATCATCGAGCGGGTGGAGCGCGACCCGCTGTGGCCGGGGCTGATGGACGCCGAGCACGCCGGCATGGACGAGCACGACGTCGACGCCCTGGTGGCGGCGGCGCGCAAGGCCGGCGAGGCGCAGTCGACGGCCTGCATCGTGGTGTTCACCACCCTGGGCGGCACGGCCCGCCGGATGGCGCGCGAGCGGCCGCTGCAGCCGGTGCTGGCGCTGACGCCCAACCCCTCCACCGCCCGGCGGCTGGCGCTGGTCTGGGGGCTGGAGTCGCGGCTGGGGCGGGAGCCCTCCTCGCTGGAGGAGGTCACCGAGGACGCGGTGCAGGCGGCCATGGACAACGACCTCGCCCAGCCGGGGCAGCGGGTGCTGATCCTCGCCGGCACCCCGTTCGGGGCCCCGGGGGCTGCGAATCTGCTGCGGCTGGCGCATGCTCCGTCGCGGGCGAGGGGCGGCAAGGGCCGGGCCTGACCCCGAAAAGGGTCGGGATGATCAAGTACATCGGCTCCAAGCGCGCGCTTCTGGGCCATGTCACGGCGGCGGCGGCGGCGCTCCTGCCCGCGGGCGGAACGGCGTGCGACCTGTTCTCCGGCACGGCGCGGGTCGGGCATGCGCTGAAGAAGCAGGGCCGCCGGGTCTGGTCGAACGACCACAACGCCTACGCCCACGCGCTGGCGACCTGCTATGTCCAGGCCGACCGCGACCGGTGGCTGGACCGGGCGGAGCGGGTGCTGGCCGAGCTGCGGACGGTGAAGCCGGAGGCCGGCTGGTTCACCCGCGCCTACTGCGAGCGGGCCCGCTTCTTCCATCCCGACAACGGCGCGGTGGTCGATGCGGTGCGCGAGCGGATCGCGGCGATGGCGCTGGAGCCGGAGCTGGAGGCGATCGCCCTGGTGAGTCTGATGGAGGCCGCCGACCGGGTGGATTCCACCGCCGGGCTGCAGATGGCCTACATGAAGCGCTGGGCGCCGCGGGCCCTCAGGCCGCTGGAGCTGCGGACGCCCGAGCTGCTGCCGGGCGAGGGCCGGGCGACGCGGGCGGACGCGGTGGAGATCGCGCCGGAGATCGAGGCCGATCTGGTCTATCTGGACCCGCCCTACAACCAGCACTCCTATCTCGGGAACTACCACTGCTGGGAGAGCCTGGTGCTGTGGGACAAGCCCGAGACCTACGGCGTCGCCAACAAGCGGATCGACGTCCGCACCCGCAAGAGCCCGTTCAACACCAAGCGCGGCATCGGTCCGGCGCTGGAGGCGGTGATCGCCGGCCTGAGGGCGCCGAACCTGGTCGTCTCGTTCAACGACGAGGGCTATCTGTCGCGCGACGAGCTGGTGCGCATGCTGTCGCCCCGGGGCGAGGTGCAGGTGATCGAGATCGCGCGGCCGCGCTATGTGGGCGCCCGCATCGGGATTCACAATCCGAGGGGCGAGAAGGTCGGGGCGGTCGGCCGGCTGCGGAACGTCGAATACCTGTTCGTGGTCGGCGAGCGCCGCATCGCGCTGGCGGACGCCGCGTGAACGGCAACGTACGGAACGGGACGACTCGTCGACCGTTTCGGCAGCCATGGAAGACGCCATGAGCTCCTCGAACCGCCTGCACGGCTACCGCGCCTATCGCCGCCCGGTGGACGCCTTCGACGCCGTCGCCTGGCGGCCGCCGGCGACGCCCCGCTTCGGCCACCGGCCGGCCGACGACGCCGGCTGGGCCCGGCCGGCGCCGCCGGTTCCGGCGGAGCGCCCGGCGGCGCCGGGCTGGGGCGTGGTGGTGTTCGGCGGGCTGTTCGCCGCCCTGGCGGGCGCCCTCGCGGGCGGGCTGCTGCAGCTCTGAGCGGTTTTCCGGGGGCAGGATCCCGACACAACCGTTCGTGACTGGACATGCCGGCCGGACGTGCTCTCGTAGAGGCCCGTTCCGTCTCATGAAATCGAGCTGACCATGTTCCTCGCCTCCGTCGCGCTGGCCGCCGGCCTGTCTGTCGCCCAGCCGTCCGCCGAGGAGATCCTCCGGGGCCTGGACATGATGTCGTTCTCCAACTCGCTTCGTCCGAGCCGCGCGCCCGGGCTGAAGCGGCCGGCGGACTGGCGCTTCACCGAGGCGAGCGCGTCCGGCGAGGTCTTCCGTCTGACGCGGCGGCTCGACGGCCGCGATGACTGGGTGATCGGTCTGCGCATTATCCGCAGCGATGCGGACGGGGCCGTCGCCTGCTTCTCCGATCAGGCCCTGAACGGCGGAAGCTATCTCGCCAACAGCGCGGTCCGCATCGTGCCGGACGGCGAGGGCGGGTATCGGGTCGCGGAGGAGGATCTGGACGAGCCCAGCTGCCCGCCGGCGCCCGGCCAGGGCTGAGGGCCCGGCCCGCGGACGGTCAGCCTTCCAGCAGCGCCCGGATCGGCGCCCAGCCGCGACGGTGTTCGGGGCAGGGGCCGAGCTCGCGCAGGGCCTGCTGGTGGACCGGCGCGTTGTAGCCCTTGTGGCTGGCGAAGCCGTAGCCGGGGTAGAGCGCGTCCATCTCGATCATCAGCCGGTCGCGGGCCGTCTTCGCCAGGATGGAGGCGGCGGCGATCGACAGCGAGAGGCCGTCCCCGCCCACGACCGTCTGCACGTCGCAAGGCAGCTTGAAGCGGTAGTTGCCGTCGACCAGGGCGGCGACCGGCGGGACCGACAGCGCCTCGATCGCGCGGCACATGGCCAGGCCGGTGGCGTGCAGGATGTTGAGCTCGGCGATCTCGTCCACCGAGGCGAAGCCGACGCCCCAGGCGAGGGCCCGGGCCTTGATCTCGACTTCCAGCGCCGCGCGCCGGTCGGCGGTGAGCGCCTTGGAGTCGTCGATGCCCTCGGGCAGGTCGTGCGGGTGAAGGATCACCGCCGCGGCCGACACCGGCCCCGCCCACGGACCACGCCCGGCCTCGTCGACGCCGCACACCGGCCCGCCCCGGCTCCCGACCAGCAGGGTCTCGAGGGCCAGGGTGGGGAGGGTCCGGGCGGCCTTCGGCGCGGCCCTGCCCTTCGGCTTCGGTTTCGGGGACGGGGACTTCACGCGCCGGCCATCGCACGAACCTGCCGGTGACGGAAGCACTCGACGCCGTGATCGTTGACCATGCCCACAGCCTGCATGAAGGCGTAGACGATGACCGGGCCGCAGAAGGTGAAGCCGCGCCGCTTCAGCGCCTTCGCCATGGCTTCGGATTCGGGCGTCGAGACGGGACGGGCGGCGCTGTCAGGCCAGGCGTTCTGGATCGGCCGGCCGTCGACGAAGGACCAGAGCCATTCGGAGAAGTCGTCGCCGCTGTCGCGCATGTCGAGCCAGATCCGCGCGCCCTTGATCGCCGAGGCGATCTTGGCGCGGGAGCGGATGATGCGCGGATCGGCGAGCAGGCGTTCGATATCGGCCTCGCCGTAGCGGGCGACGACCTCGGGATCGAAGCCGTGGAAGGCGTCGCGGATGCCCTCGCGCTTGCGGAGAATGGTGATCCAGGCGAGGCCGGCCTGCATGCCGTCCAGCACCAGCTTCTCCCACAGGGCGCGGGGGTCGCGCTCGGGCACGCCCCATTCCTCGTCGTGGTAGGCGACGTAGAGCGGATCGGTCCCGCACCAGGCGCAGCGGTGAAGCGAGTCGGGCATGGCCGCAGGGTGCGGCGGGGGGAGGGAAGAGGGAAGAGGGAAGAGGGAAGAGGGAAGAGGGAGGCTAGGCTTCCTCGCCCTGCGCCCGGGGCATCAGCTCGCCGACCGTGGGGCGGTTCTCGGCCAGGTTCAGCTGGATGTCGCGCGGCTTGACCAGTTCGCCGCAGCAGCCACAGGCGATGCGCGGCGTAAGTTCGTGGCCGCAGGTCTTGTGGGTCATCGAGACGCCGGCGTCGGCGCCGCAATAGACATGCTTGGCGCCCCAGCCGTGCAGGGTGACCAGCACGCCGTACAGGTCCTTGCCCTTGGCGGTCAGCACGTATTCGTTGCGCGGCGGACGTTCGGAGTAGAGGCGGGGCTCCAGCACCCCGTGCTGCACGAGGCTCTTCAGCCGGGCCGCCAGCACGTTGCGCGCGACGCCGAGGCGCTCCTGCCACTGCTCGAAGCGGCTGACGCCGTTGAAGGCGTCCCGCACCACGAGCAGGGTCCAGGGGTCGCCGATCACCTCAAGGGTGGCGGCGATCGAACAGCTTTGGCGCGAATAGTCGGCGGTGCGTCCCATGGGTGGAAAGTGACCCTGCGTCAGCTGTTTGGCAAGAGGGTTGCCATTCGGAACGCACTGAGTCAGTCTTGTTTCGATACGGACACCTCGCGGGCCGCCCGCGGCGTATCCTCGTCCCTTGAACTCCGGGCGGAGGGCGCTGGCCTTCCGCCCGCCTTTCGTTCGCGGTAGCCGCTGCCCATGACCCCGAGCCTCGCCGAAGCCCTGACCCTGACCGAGGACGGAAGCGGCGGCCTGCTCGCGCGGCTGGACCCCGGCTTCTCCAACGCGCCGCAGGCGACGGACCCGGCCAGGGGGGCGCCGTTCGGCGGGCTGATGGCGGCGCTGGCGGCCGGGGCGGCGCGGCAGGGGCTGGCGCCCGGGACTCCGCTGCAGACCCTGTCCATCCAGTATCTGGCGGCGGCCCGGTTCGACGAGGCGGTGCGGTTCGTCCCGACCCTGACCCGCGGCGGCCGCAACGTCGCCTACGCCCATGTGAGCGGAGCCCAGGGCGAGCGGACGGCGGTGCAGGCCCTGGCCACCTTCGGCCGCGATGTCGACGGGCCGACGCTGACCCCTCTGGTCGCGCAGGCGCCGGCGGTGGAGACCCTGCCGCCCACGCCCATGGACCCGGCCTTCGGACCCTGGTTCACCCGGCATATCGAGCACCGCTTCGCCGACGGGCCGAAGCTGTTCGGCCAGAACGCCGGCCGCCCGCCGGTGCTGGGCTGCTGGATGCGCTGCGTGGACGGCGCGCCGCTGGACGAGCTGCGGCTGCTGTTCCTGCTGGACGGCCTGTATCCGACCTACTTCACCGCCTTCCCGGCCCCGCCGGCGATCTCGACCAGCGTCGACCTGCGCGCCGACCTGCTGGCGGAGACCACGCCGGAGACCTCGCCCGAGGGCTGGGCCTGGTTCGTCTTCGAGAGCCGCGACGTCGGCGGCGGCTGGGCGGTCGAGGACGGCGCCGCCTGGGCGCCGGACGGCCGGCCGCTGGCGGTGGTGCGGCAACGGCGGAAGATCCTGCCGGCGCGGGCCTAGGCGCCCGGCAGCCCCCGCAGCTGGATCAGGGGGATGACGATGTCCTCCTCGTCGTCGAGGTGGCGGGCCAGCGGCGGGCCCGCGGCGGCGAGGGCGTCGGCGAGGCGGGCGGCGTGGTCGCGGGCGTCGGGCGCGTTCGCGGAGACGGCCCGGTGGAAGGCGAGCCCCGACCGGAACAGGGCCTCCAGATGGGCGTGGACGGCGTCGTGGTCGCGGTCGAGCAGGTCCAGGCCGGCGGCGATCTTCGGCTCCACGGTGCGCATGATCGGGAAGTAGTGGCCGCTCTCGATGCGGTGGTGGCCGTCGAGGTGCTGCAGGAAGGCCTGCAGCGCCGGGGTCAGCTGGCGGTGCAGGGCCGCGAGGTCGCCGTCGACGCGCCAGCGGGCGACGAGGGCGTCCATGTGCGCCTGGTGATGGCGGAAGCCGGCGTGCATCTGCAGCCAGTGCCCCGCGACCTCGTGCAGACCGGTCCAGCGATCGCGGGGCAGCTCGTCGCGCAGGTAGAGGAACTCGGCCGGGAGGCCGGCGCGGGCGGCGAGCGCCGACGGGTCGGCGCGGTCAGCCAACGGCGGTGGTCGTGCGGATGAAGCCGCCGCCCAGCAGCCGGTCGGGGTCGGCGGGGTCGTAGAGGGCGCAGGCCTGGCCCGGGGCCACGCCTTCCTCGCCGCGGTCGAAGACGACCGAAACCGCGCTGTCGGCGAGCGCCAGCCGGGCCGGGGAGGGGGCGCGGGTCGAGCGCACGCGGGCCAGCACCGGCGCGCCTTCGGCGGCGGCGGCCTGGAGCGAGGGCTGGTCGCCCAGCCAGTTGGTTTCCTCCAGCGCCAGCGAGGCGGTGAGCAGGGCCTCGCGCGGGCCGACGATGACGTGGCGCTTCACCGGGTCGAGCTTCGTCACGAACAGGGGCTCCCCCACGGCGACGTTCAGGCCGCGGCGCTGGCCGATGGTGTAGTCGGTGACGCCCTCGTGCTGACCGAGCACGCGGCCGTCCATGTGCACGATCTCGCCGGCCTGCCGGCCTTCAGGGCGGAGCCGGTCGATCAGGGTGCGATAGTCGCCGTTGGGGACGAAGCAGATGTCCTGGCTGTCCGGCTTGGCGGCGATGCGCAGGCCGAGGTCCAGCGCGACGCCGCGCACCTGCGGCTTTTCCAGATCCGCGAGCGGGAAGCGCAGGTAGTCCAGCTGTTCGGCCGTGGTGGCGAACAGGAAGTAGGACTGGTCGCGCGAGGGGTCGATCGCCTTGCGCAGCTGCACGCGGCCGTCCGGCGTGACGGCGCGGCGCACATAGTGCCCGGTGGCCATGGCTCCGGCGCCGAGGTCGCGGGCGAGGTCGAGCAGGTCGCGGAACTTGACCGTCTGGTTGCAGCGGATGCACGGCACCGGCGTCTCGCCGCGCAGGTAGCTGTCGGCGAACTGGTCGATGACGGCGTCGCGGAAGCGGCTTTCGTAGTCCAGCACATAGTGCGGGATGCCGATCGTCTCGGCCGCGAGGCGGGCGTCGTGGATGTCCTGCCCGGCGCAGCAGGCGCCCTTCTTCTTCAGCGCCTGGCCGTGGTCGTAGAGCTGCAGGGTCACGCCGACGACGTCGTAGCCAGCCCGGTGCAGCAGGGCCGCGACCACGGTGGAGTCCACGCCGCCCGACATGGCCGCGACGATCCGGGTCCCCGCCGGCAGACCGACCGCGGCGCGCGCGGCGGCGATCGCCGCGTCGGTGTCGGCGGGCGCGATGGTCGGAACCGGGCAGATGTCCTCGGCGAGGGTCATGGCGCGCTATCTAGGGGCAAAGCCGCGCGATTTCGAGGCGTGCCGGAAACGACGACGGCCGCCCCCCGTCGGGAGGCGGCCGTCAGGCGTCGGTCGGGGAGGGACCTTAACCGCGGTAGTGCTGGATCCGCGTGGTGCGCAGGCCCTGCATGCCCCATTTGTCGATCGCCTTCTGCCAGGCGATGAATTCCTCGGCGGTGAGGCGGTAGCGTTCGAGCGCGTCCTCGAGGCTGATCAGGCCGCCGCGCACGGCCGCCACGACCTCCGCCTTGCGGCGGATCACCCACCGGTCGGTGTTCGCCGGCGGCAGATCGCGCAGCGTCAGGGGCGTGCCGGTCGGACCGACCACATACTGTTCGCCTCGACTGTTGAGACGTCGCTCTTGCAACATGGGCTTATGCCTCATTCACCACCACCGTAGAGCGGAACGGTAGCGAGACCCCGCTAAAGGCCGTTTAAGCGTCGTGGTGAAGGAAAGCCTAACCGCCCGCCTGTGCACCGGCCCATTGCTCAACGAAGGATTCATCGGATCGCGTCGTGATCTGTCGGCGATCAGCGTTTGATGCTGATCAGTTCGGCCAGCATCTCGTCAGCCGTGGTGATGAT
>Ga0233425_10005620_pt1 | contig 19577 bp, 21 predicted proteins | sample Watercolumn_Towu_2_FD_181712 | JGI IMG/M metagenome (GOLD analysis project Ga0233425, IMG submission 181712) | Freshwater microbial communities from Lake Towuti, South Sulawesi, Indonesia - Watercolumn_Towuti2014_140_MG | ecosystem: Environmental > Aquatic > Freshwater > Lake | place... | reverse complement strand
CCAACACCTGCTTGTGCTCCGGCACGTACATCATGACGTCATTCTGGGTGACATAGATCTCTTCCACGTTGGGCTCCCGGTAGTCCCAGCGGAGCCGCCCCGGTTTCTTGATGTACATCCGTCCGCTGGACGTGATCGGCGTGGCGAAGCCTTCGACTTTCGTAAACTGCTTGAACTCGGCTTGCAGGTCCTTGGTTTGCTCATATCGCGCCTGCAGTTTCTTCACGACCTCCTTCACGTCCTTCGCGTCCTTCCCATCCTCCGCCGCCAGGGCCGTGGTTGTCATAAAGAGGATAGCCATCGCGCCGAGTACAATGGCCACAATATTTCTGAAGTTGATTCTGAGGTTTTTACCTTCTGTGGATTGATCCAGCGGGTGGTGGCAAGCGGGCGCCCGGCCGCGCGCAGCGGAAGGGCCCCACTGGGGGATGGGTGGAGCGAGCACGGCCGGGCTGCTTGCCGACAGGACCCGCTCCTTAACCTTTCTCATTCTTGTTCTTCCCCCACCGGCCCGCGGCGCACCAGCACTTCGCGCCGCCCGTCACGGCCCGCCGCCCCCACGATACCCTCCTCTTCCATCTGCTCGATCATGCGGGCGGCCCTGGGGTAGCCGACGCGCAGGCGCCGCTGGATCAGCGAGGCGGAGGCCTGGCCGGAGGACATCACCAGCTCCTTTGCCTGCTCGTACACCTCATCCTTGGCCTCTTCCTCCTTCGCCTCCTCCTGGCGCAGCGACTGCAGCTCCTCGCTGTAGCTCGGCGCCGCCTGCCTCTTGATGAAATCCACCACTTCCCGGACATCGTCGTCCGCCACGAATGACCCGTGCAGGCGGGTCAGGAGCCCGGCCCCGGACGAGAAGAGCATGTCACCGCGCCCCAGCAGAGCCTCGGCGCCGTTGGCATCCAGGATCGTGCGGGAATCCGTCTTGGACGACACCTTGAACGAAATGCGCGCCGGGAAGTTGGCTTTGATCAAGCCGGTCAGCACGTCCACCGAGGGCCGCTGCGTGGCCAGCACCAGATGGATTCCCGAGGCTCGCGCCATCTGGGCCAGGCGCGCGATCTTCTCCTCCACTTCCTTGGGCGCCACCATCATGAGATCGGCCAGCTCGTCGATTACCACCACGATGTAGGGCAGCGGCGAAGGAGGGGTTTTCGGTTCGGCGGTCGAGCCGAGCGGCTGAACCGACTCCGGCACCGCGCTCTCGCCCACCGACAGCCGGGCCTCTTCGGCCAGAAACTCCACGGGCTGTTCCGCCCGCTCCGCTTCTTTCTTGTCGGACGAAGCCTCCACAACGCCCTGGGCCTTGGCCACCAGCCGGTTGTAGGCATCCACGTTGCGCACGCCGGCTTCGGCGAGCAACTTGTATCGCTGATCCATCTCCTGCACCACCCACCCCAGCCCGCGCGCCGCCGATTTGGCGTCCGTGATCACCGGCCGCAGCAGGTGTGGAACACCGTCGTAGGATTTCAACTCCAGCATCTTCGGGTCGATCAGGAGCAGCTTGACCTCGTCCGGCCTGGCTGAGAAAAGAAGGCTCATGAGAATGGTATTGAGCCCGACGCTCTTGCCGGCCCCCGTCGCGCCGGCCACGAGCAGGTGGGGCATGGTCTTCAGGTCGGCGGTGGCCGGCTGGCCGAAGATATCCTTGCCCAACGCGAGGGCCAGCTTGGACCGGCCCTGGGCTTTGACGAAGGATTCGCTCGTCATCACTTCCTTGAGCGACACGGTCTCACGGCACCGGTTGGGAACCTCGATGCCCACGACCGACTTGCCCGGCAGCGGGGCGACGATCCGAAGGCTCTCGGCTCTCAGCGCGAGGGCTAGGTCATCGGCCAGGTTGACGATGCGGGCGACCTTCACCCCCGGCGCCGGCTCGAATTCGTACATGATGACGACCGGGCCAGGGTGGACCTCGGTGACCTTCCCCTCGATCCCGAAACTCAGCAGCGCCCGCGTCAAAACCTCGGACTGCGCCTTGAGCTCTTCGTCGCTCATCCGGTCCATCGGACCGGAGGGATCGCTCAGCAGCTCTCCGGGATCAGGCAGCACGTAGCCCATGGCCGCCACCCTGGCCGCCACAAGGGGTCGTTCCTCTTCTTCGGGCTCCACGACCGCAACAGACTTCTTGGCAGCCTTCTCCTGGCTGACGACGACCGGCGGCTGATCCTCGTTCAGCGGCACTGGGGGCGCCTCCTCCAGCGCCATCTCGACAGGCTCGGCAGGGCGATTGATCTTGACCGGCTTCGGCTTCGACTTTTTCACCTTCTCCGGCCGTTCTGCCCGCTCAGATGGTTCGGGCAGGAGAGCCAGCGTGACTTCCTGCAGCATGGCCCACCAGCCAGGCGCCCGCTGCCAGAGCTCGGCAAGCGACATGGGCGTGGCCAACAGGAGCGAGACGACCAGTCCCGCCAGGACAAGGATGTGAGCGCCGGTGCTGGCGAAGTAGCTGCGCAAGCCGCCGGCCAGGACCTGCCCGACCGTGCCGCCGGCCATTCCGCGGTAGACCCAGCCGCTGGCGAGGGTCGGCACGGCAACCATTTCGAGATGGAGAAGGCCGCTCAGAAACAGGAGGGCCGCCAGAGAGCCGGCGGCGCTGCGGAGCGTGACCGAAAGGGCCCCTTCGACGAAACAGCGGGCACCCAACATCGCCAGCAGAAAGGGTAAGAGGTAGGCCCCGCCCCCGACGAGCCAGAAAAGCCCGGCCGCCAGCGTGGCTCCCACCGTCCCGATCATGTTCTGGGTTGCGGGAGGAGAGGCGGAGTCAGTGGGGTCGGAGGCGAACAGGAGACGGTCAGTCGGCGAATAAGAAACCAGGCTCAACAGCGTCAAGAGGCTGAAAGTGATCAGCAGGACGCCGGTCACTTCATGTTTCAGATGGGAGGCCCTTCGACTGTGCTCAGGGCCTGATTCACGAGAAGCCGGGCGGGCGTCACCGCGCTTCGCCGTGGTGGATACACCCATGCGCGGCATGGTAGCACAGGAGAAAACCGATTTCAAAGTCACCGGCGGCCATTCCATCCCCTTGCTGGTCTACCCCAGCGAACCGGCGAGAGCTGCAAATTCCTCAATCGACAGGGTCTCGGCTCGCCGGGACGGGACGATCCCGGTGGACGCCAGCGCCTTGGCGACCTGCTCAGCCCGCAGGCCTTCATCACGCAGGGAGTTGGCGAGGGTCTTGCGGCGATGGGCGAAGGCAGCCCGCACGGTCCTGGCAAAACGGGCTTCATCCTCCGCCGGGACGACACGCTGCCTTCGCATGACCAGGGATACGACGGTTGAGCCGACGTCCGGCTTCGGACGGAAGCAGTTCGGGGAGACCCGAAAAGCAAGGGACGGCTCGGCTGCAACCTGCGTCAGCACGGACAGGATCCCGTAATCGCTCGACCCTGGCTTCGCTGTCAGCCGGCGCGCCACCTCGGTTTGGAGCATCAGAACCATACGGGCAATCCGGCGCCTGGCTTCCAGCAGCTTGAACAGCAACGGCGTGGACACATAGTAGGGAAGGTTGGCCACCACCACTGTTCCCTCCGGCAACGTCTCGTGGGGAAAGTCGAGCGCGTCGCCGATTCTCAGGTCGAGGTTGCAACAGTCCCGAAGCTGCTCCTTCAGGTAGTCTCCCAGCTTCTGGTCCAGCTCGACCGCGACGACCTGCTTGGCTGCTGCGCAGAGGGCACGGGTCAGAACTCCTCGGCCCGGCCCGATTTCCAGAACGGTCTCACCCGGTTGGACGGCAGCCGCCGCCACGATCTTTCTGACGATGTTGGGATCAACCAGAAAGTGCTGGCCGAGTCGCTTCAGGGGACGAGGGGGAGAAAGCATCGGTGATCGGTGATGGGTTATGCGTGAGGCGACTGCCTCACTCGATCGGCCAAGGCTGTCAGGAACTCCCGGTAGACTTCCACATTATCACCAAGCTCTTCCAAGAGATCGTTCGTGAAAGAGGGCCCCGTCTGGATGTCTGCGAATCGCTTCGCTTCCTCCTGCCCGACATGCTGCGCCAGCAAGGGGACCAGCCGCACCTTCCACTTGGCCACACGCTCGGCCCCGGCGATCGTATTGAGGTCCTTCGACGCCCGCAGGAACAGTGCATCCAGTTCCTGGATCTGGGCCTGGATGAAATCAAGCGCCGCTTGCTTACCGTCGGACATCCTTGACGCTCCTTTCAGCGACAACTCACCATTCATCATTCCGCGTTCAGCATTTTGCCTTTCGCCAACCTGACCGCAAGTTTCATCGCTTCCAATAAGCTCCCCGGGTCGGCTCTTCCTTTGCCGGCGATATCATACGCCGTCCCGTGGTCCACCGAGGTGCGGATGAAAGGGAGCCCCACCGTCAGATTGACGCACCGGCCGAAAGCCAACAGCTTCAGCGGGATCAGCCCCTGGTCATGGTACATGGCCACGATTCCGTCGTACTCCCCGCGCACGGCCTTTCCAAAGAGGGTATCGGCGGGCAACGGATCGCTGGCTTGGATGCCGGCCGCCCTGGCGTGACGCGACGCGGGCAGGATGTAATTCCGTTCCTCGTCGCCGAAGAGGCCCGCCTCACCCGCGTGGGGGTTCAGCGCGGCCACGCCGATTTTCGGCATGGCCACGCCGAAATATTCCCGCAACGCCCGATCCGCGAGGCGGATCGCCTTCCCGACAAGCGCCTGCGACAGGGCTTGCGGCAGGTTTCGGATCGCCACATGGGTCGTGACGAACAGGATCTTGAGCGGCCCTCCCAGGATCATCATCCCCACTTCTTTACTATGGGTGAGATCGGCCAGGAGTTCCGTGTGCCCGGGATACTCATACCCGGCCTTGTTGATCGCCTCCTTGTTGATCGGTCCCGTCACAATGGCGTTGATGCAGCGGGCCCGAGCCAGCTCGACCGCCTTGGTGATGAAGGCGACGGAGGCGGCGCCGCACCGTTTCGAGATCTTCCCTATCGGGAAACGGCCGAGCGGCCGCTCCAGCGGGTCCAGGACCGGCAGCTCACCACGGCGCCCCAGGTGGCTGTCGTGCCCCTTGACCGCGACGACCCGAAGCGGCAGGCTGAGAGCCCGTACTGTCCGCTCCATCACCGGTTTCGAGCCGATGACCATCGGACGGCACAGTCGGATGACCTCTGACCGAGCCATCGCTTTGGCGACGACTTCCGGGCCGATGCCGGCCGGGTCGCCCATAGTCAGGCCGAGGATCGGCCGCGGGGACGGATCAGGAGCCATAGAGGTAGAGTGTAAATCCGATGTAGAGTAGCGCGCTCCCGCCGAGCAGCCAAGGCCGCCAATGACCGCCCCAGAGCAGTTGCCCGAAGCTCAGCCCCACCGCCAGGAGTGCCAGTCCCATGGTTGCCAGTGCATTGGGTGCCAGGACCCACTCCGTCCCGACGAGACCGACCGACACGGGAAAGGTTCCCTGGAAGACCATCGCCCCCGTCACGTTGCCGACGGCGAGGGTGTCCTTCTTGCGATAAAGCCAGAGAAAACTGTTGGACATCTCCGGCAGCTCCGTGGCCAGCGGTGCGATGAGCAACGCCAGCAGGAGCGGCGAGACGTGCATCGCTGCCGCCATTTCCTTGGCCGCCGTTACGAACAGATGGGCGCCGCCGGCCAGTCCCGCCAGCCCTGCCAACCCCTGCAAACCGATCAGGCCGTAGGAAGGCTTGGCTGATTGACGGGCGAAGAAAAGCGGATCGAGCACCGCCTCCTCCTGATGCTCACCGGAAAATTTCAACTTGACGTAAAAAACGTAGAGCCCGACCAGGAGCCCGGCGGCCAGGTAGTGCAGGGGGCGGGAAGGCCACAGCGCGCAGGCCACCGCCAGGCCGTAGGCGGTCAAGAAAAACTGCAAGTCAATCCGCACTTCTCCATAATCCAGAGCGAAGGCGGAGCCTCGCTTGCCGAGCCTGGCGTAGAACAACAGCAGGCCGGCCAACAGCGGGAGGACGAGCGTGCTGAGCATGAATGGCGCCCCCAGGATCGCGCCCAGGCCCACCTCCGTCCGCTCCTGACCCGATCCAAAAAAGATCGCGATAACCGGGATCGAGGTTTCCGGCAGCGTCGTGCCCACGGCGGCAAACACGCTCCCGATCGCTCCTTCCGGCACTCTCAACCGCTTGCCCAGCCATTCGATCCCATTCGTAAACAGCGCGCAGCCTCCCAGCGTCACGACGACGGAGACGATGAACAGCAGGACGTAAAACAGAATCATCATGGGTGACGAGTGACGAATGACGAGTGACGAGTTCTGCCCCTTGCCTTTGCGAAGGCGAGCATCGCCTCCTCCATGATCTCGCGCACCGGCCGTCCCGTCTGCTCCGCGATCCTCTTACAATCCCGATACTCGGGCGCTGCTTTGATCCCCTTCTCTCCCGTTCGAGCCACCTTCACCCGGACGACGCCGCTTCCGGTGCGGACCGTCTCCACATGCCGAGGCAAGACCAGCCGGCTCACGTCATGCAGCCTGACACCCAGTGTGGTCGTTTCGCGCACCATGACGCCAGCAACCGCCTCGGCCTTCTGGCGAGGGGCCAGGGCCGCCAGCAGCACTCCCGGCCGGCCCTGCTTCATGATCACGGGGGTGAGCGTGACATCCAACGCGCCGGCGGCGAAGAGCCGGTCCATGACCGTGTCGTAGACCTGGGGGTTCAGATCGTCCAGGTTCGTCTCCACCTGCACCACCGCATCCGTCTCGCCAGGAGCAAGGGGCCCTGCCGTCCGGAACGGCTCGCCGACAAAGACCCGCAGCACGTTCGGCCATCCATCCAGGTCGGCGGTGCCGGCTCCATAACCGATCGCCTTCGGACGCATCAGCGGGAGGGGACCGTAGGCCTCCGCCAGCGTGCTCAGGATTGCGATGCCCGTAGGGGTCGTCAGCTCCCTGGCCGGACCGGCACTGAAGACCGGCAACGAGCGGGCCATTGTCGCAACGGCCGGCCCTGGCACAGGCAGAAGCCCGTGCGCGCTGTGAATGGTCCCCGAGCCGAGATTGACCGGTGACGCGGTCACGCGATCGATACCGAGCAGGTGACAGCCGAGCACCGATCCGACTACGTCCACGAGCGAATCCACGACCCCCACTTCATGGAACTGGACCCGCGCAGGAGCGAGTCGGTGGGCGATCCCTTCGGCCTGAGCGAGCCGGTCAAAGACTTCTTGGGATCGGCTCTTCACCGGCGCCGGCAGCCGGCTCGACCGGATCGTCTGCCGGATCGCGCGGAGCGACAAGGGGGACCGAAAGCCATTCCGGATCACCACCTCCACCTTGGTTGCATGCAGCCCGTTCCTTGAAACCCTCTTCGACCGCAACACATACTCCCCCGCCCGCACGGACGCGAGGCCTCGGGCCAGCTCCTTGAGAGACAGCCCCGCATCCACCAGCGCGCCGAGAACCATGTCTCCGCTGATCCCGGAGAAACAGTCAAAGTGAAGATGGCTCACTGCAAGTCCTTCTGTTTCACGGCCGGACAAACGGGCTCATCTTAGCGTAAGCCTTCACCGGACAGCAACGATCTCAACGCAGAATGATGAATGCTGAACGCTGAATTCCCCGTTCTGGCCCTTGTTGACAGTCAGCACGTCCTGTGCTATCCACGGGCCTGCCCCCGGCCGACTGGATGAGCGGATCATGCCGCCACGCCCGGGGCTCCATTCATGATGCACCACCTCAGGTCAGAAGGTCCGCCAGCGGCTCCATCAGCCAAATCAAAAAGGCGCCCACCGGCCTTGCTGGCGAGTCTGTTCCTGTGTCTGTTGGGCCTGCTGCTGGAAGACCAGGCGGAAGCGAAGCGAAGACAGGTCCAGCGGCCCGAGCCGGACCTTAAGATCCTCTCAATCAGCCCCTCGCCCGCCGCCTATTCCGCGCAAACCGGTCCGCTCGACTTTTTGATCGAGGTCGAACTGCCCAGGGATCTCGACGGCGCCATCCTCTTGGAAGTCTCCTCCTTGATCAGCTCTCCATCCAAGCGGTCCATGCGATTTCTTTCAACACGTCAACCGGTGAGAACTCAGAATCATCCACCGCCTCCCTTTGATCAGGCCGCCAATGCCCAACCGGGGGCCAAGCCCCGCATGGCTGTCACGCTGACATGGGACGGTACGGACCAAAGCCGGCAACTGGTGGACCGTGGGAAGTACGCCTACGAAGTGCGCGCGAAGCTCCTAGCTGTCGGAGAGAAGGGACCGAGAACCCAGATGGTATCCTGGCCGACGCGCGGAGTCGTCGAAGTGAAATAACCGTACTTCGTTACACGTCATCCGTCACTCGCCGCACGGAGGTCTTCAGTCGTTGAGGCTATATCCTCCCCCGCGAATGACGAATAACGGATGACGGCCTACGACTCGCCGAGCATATTGATCCGGTGCGCCAGGCATCCGGCTCCGAACCCGTTGTCGATGTTCATCACGCCTACGCCGGACGCACAGGAATTGAGCATCGTCAGCAGGGCCGCCAGGCCCCCGAAGCTCGCCCCATAGCCCCGGCTGGTCGGTACTGCGATCACCGGCCGGTCCACCAGCCCGCCGACCACGCTGGGGAGTACCCCGTCCATTCCCGCCACCACGACCAACACCCGAGCCCGGAGCAGCCGGCCGTGTCGCGTCAGAACTCGGTGAATGCCGGCCACTCCCACGTCATAGAGGACCTCGACGCGGCTGCCCATCGTCTCGGCCGTCACCCTCGCCTCTTCCGCAACCGGAACGTCGGCGGTCCCGGCTGTTACCACCAGGATATCTCCTTTGGCCTGAGGTCTCCGCCGTTGCACCACCAGACAGCGGGCCAGCTCATGATAGACGGCGCGCCGATCGAGCTTCCCAAGCGCGCGGGCCACGTCCGGCTCGACCCTGGTTGCCAGAAGGGGCCCACCCTTTTCCAACAGGCCCCGGGCGATGGCCAGCACCTGCGCGCGGGTCTTGCCTTCGCAGAAGATCACTTCGGGGAACCCCTGCCGGATCGAGCGGTGATGGTCCACGGAAGCAAAGCCGAGGTCCTCGTAGGGGAGGGTCCGTAACCGCTCCATGGCTTCCGCCACGGCGAGCTTCCCGCCCCGCACCTCCTTCAGCAGTATTTTGAGGCGATGCTGATCCATCCACAATCCGCGAACGGCGCCCCCTCGTTCCTCAGGCTTCCGCTTCCGCCTTGGCCGACCGTTCCATCAAGTCCGCCACGGCGCGCGCGCAGGGCTTGCCCTCGAACAGCACGGCGCAGACCTCCTGGACGATCGGCATCTCCACCTGGTGCCGTGCCGCCAATCCTTTCGCCGCCCGCGCAGTGCGCACGCCTTCCGCGACCGCGTTCATGTCCTTCATGACGGCCTCCAGCCGCTCCCCCTTTCCGAGCCGGACCCCTACGGCGTGGTTGCGGCTCAACGGACCCGTGCAGGTCAGGACCAGATCCCCGACGCCGGAGAGTCCGTGAAAAGTCCTGGGATGAGCCCCCACGGCGGTGCCGAGCCGAATCATCTCGGCCAGACCCCGCGTGATCAAGGCCGCCCGCGCATTGTGGCCCAGCCCCAACCCATCAACGATGCCGGCGGCCAGGGCCATCACATTCTTGAGCGCCCCGCCCAGTTGCACGCCCAGCGGATCACTCCCCCGGTAGACCCGAAACAGTGGGGTCATCAGCCATGCCTGAAGGCGGCGGACCAGCTCGTCGTCATCTCCAGCCAGGGTGACGGCCGTCGGCTGTCCCCGGCAGACTTCCGCCGCAAAGCTGGGACCGGACAGGACTGCAAGTGAACGATGGCAAGCGGGCGGCAGCGTGTCCTGCATCACCTCGGTCATCAATTTGAGCGTCTCTTCCTCGATCCCTTTCGTCGCACTGATCAAGGGGATGGAGACGGGCAACACGGGACCGAGTTGTCGCAGCACCGACCTGGCTGCATGGGACGGCACCACGAAGATCAGCCATTCCGCTCCGCGGACCGCCTCCGCCAGAGAAGCGGTCGGCATGACGGAAGGCGGAATCGCGATCCCCGGCAGGAACAGCGTATTTTCCCGCTTGTCGCGGATCGCCGCGACCACGTCCCGCTCGTAGGCCCAGAGCCGGACCGGTGCGCCCTTCTCAGCCAGATGGCGAGCCAGGGTCGTGCCCCAGGCTCCGGCTCCGATGACCGCCACCGTGGGGATCGACTGATTGATTGGGCTTGCCTGGAGACCAGCCATAGACTTCGCTCCCCTGCCCTTTCTTCGCCGCATCACAAAAAGCGACGGATTATAGGAACCCCTCTGACAGACTGTCAATGAAACAACGAGTCCTTGTGCTGATCTATTTCGCAACGCTCAGGGCTTGAGTATGCTTTGATTGTGCGGTATAAAGCTAGGGAGGTGAACCGATGAGAACGCTGCAAGAGAGAGATTGAAACGTTGCCGTTGCCCGAGCGGCTTCGGCTCGATTGTTTCTTCCTAAAACGACGAGACAAACCATGAATGAACGAGTCATCATTGATCCGGAACTCCAGCACGGCAAACCTGTGATTCGCGGCACCCGCGTGCCGGTCGCCCGCATCCTCGGTGGGTTGGCGGGCGGAATGACCTTCGACGAGATATGCCGCGAGTACGCTGTGACGGACGAGGACATCCGGGCCGCCATCAAATATGCCGAAAAACTGGTTGAGCAGGAAACCCACCATCCGCTCCCCATGGGTTGATTGCCTCTGTGCGCTTTCTGATAGACGCTGACCTCCCTCGTTCCACCAAGCCCCTGCTAGAGCGATTCGGCCACGAAGCCATAGACGTTCGCGACGTCGGCCTGAGGAGTGCAAAAGACCTGGTCATCGCACGTTACGCCCGAGACCACCGAGCTTGCCTCCTGACCGGTGACTTCGGCTTTGCGGACATACGGAACTATCCGCCCGAAAGCTACTACGGCATCATCGTGCTAGAGTTGCCCCGCGATGCCACCGCCGCTTTCATTCTCCATCTGATCGAGGAGATTCTACGCCAGAACGAAGTACTCGCCCGGCTACCCCGCAAGTTGGCCATCGTTGAAGCCGGTCGCATCCGCCTGCGACCCGCTTAAAACCCTATGGCGAGGAATTGATGACCCTGGAACTTTATCAGGGAAGCTTGGAAACCGGCTGGGCTTCGCGGTACTCTAGCCTCTATCCGATGGTCATTCTTCAACCAGGCATGCAATCAACGGCGATCGATAGAATGGGCCATGCTGCTCTGTAATACCTGCGGCCGGGAAGTGCCGGTGGGAAATCGATTCTGCACCAACTGCGGCACGGCTGTCACCCAACCGGTTGAAGAGAATCAAAAAAGACCAGCGGGCGCAGTTCCAGGCGCAGAGACGGAAGAGATGAACATGCCGGTGCTCTACCTGATGGTGGGGCTCTTGGTCCTGGCCGGCCTGTTTCCTCCCTGGGAGACCGCTCCCGGTCATCCCCACGAATTCCTCGGCTTTCACTTCATCCTGAACCCTCCTGAGGATGAAGCAGGCGGGACCGCGGTGATCAGCCGGCTCCTGATCACGATCGAGCTGGTGACGATCGCGATTGCGGGCTTCTACTTCTCCTGGCTGTTTCGCAAGAAGCACTAGAAGATTTGGAGGGCTTCAACCTTATTCGGCACGGAACTTCAGAGGCCCGTGATCCGGGTTCGCGAGCGTCGGTCGTCCAGCGTCGATGCCCCAAGGACGAGCGAGAGATCAATCCAGGGCAAGCGTCAGGCACTTGGCGGACCCGCCGGCCTTCATAAACTCATCGAGCGGAACAGGATGGGGCTGATACCCGCGCGTCTCCAGCAGGGCCATTGTGCCGGGACAGCCGGCTGGCAGGACCACATGCTTGCCGACACAGACGGCGTTGCAGGCGAAGCGGAGGGCCTCCGGTTCGGTCACGACCAGGCGGAACGGCTCGCCGATCCGCTCCATAATCACGGTCTGCGCGTAGGAGTCGAACGCGGCCGGATAATAGAGCAGCTCGCCCCCGCTCAGCGGACAGAAGCAGGTATCCAGGTGGTAGAAGTGGCTGTCCACGAGCTCCAGCGGAATGATCTCCCGGCTGAACAGCTCGCCGAGCCGCACATAGGCACGGATGTCGCTCCGTTGGCGGTACCCGCCGAACCAGGCGCCCTGGACCGAATCAGGGAAGCCCAGCAGGTCGCCGGCCCCCTCGAAATACAGATCACCATCCAGTTTTTGCACGTCGTATCCCTGCTCCCGGAACCAGGCTTCAAAATACGGCTCCTCACGCTGCCGTTCAGGATGACGGAACCGGCTGGGCACGGCCCGCCGCCCGCAGACAGTCCCGGCATTGGCGGTGAACACCATATCCGGCAGGCCCGGCGCCGGCTGCATCCGAACCAAGACCGCCCCGACGTCCTCCTCCAGCACCTTCATGAGCCCGGACCACTGTGCGCGGGCCTGCTCCGGATTGACCCTATTGGGCAGACGCATCCAGGGGTTGATCTCATAGGCGACGGAAAAATAGTCAGGCGGACAGACCAGCAGCCGGCTCATGGACTTTCAATGGAGAATTGAGAGTTGAGAGTTGTGTCCGAAAAACTCTCCATTTTCAATTCTCCACTCTCAACTGTCATCCCTGTCATCCCTTCCACCCCAGTTCGCGCGCCAGCTCGCGCAGGAACGAGGCGGCGTCCATCACCAGACCGACGGCCTGGAAGCTGCCTCGGTCCGCCAGCTTGGTCGGCACGGATGGATTCACGTCCACGCAGACGGTGGGGACCGTGGCTGGGAGCAGGTTGCCGGTGGCGATGGACAACAACGTGGACGCGACCAGCAACGCCAGCCCCACGCCGGGGAGCGCCGCCCGCATGGCGGACTGCGCAGCCAGCGTGTCGGTGATCACGCCGGGGAGCGGGCCGTCATCCCGGATGGAGCCGGTCAAGACCACCGACACATTCCGCCTCACGCAGGCAGCCATGATGCCGTCCCGGATCACGCCGGTGTTCACGGCCTGCTCGATGCTCCCGATGGCCCGGATGCGGTTGATGGTTCTTAAATGATGCTCGTGCCCATGAGGCACCGAACGACCGGCGGTCAAGCCGTAGCCCAGCGACGTGCCGTACAGGGCCGCTTCCATGTCATGGGCCGCGAGGGCGTTGCCGGCGAAGAGCACATGCACGAAGCCTTCCTCAATCAGCCAGGCCAGCGCCTCGCGGGCCCCGGCGTGGATGATGGCCGGCCCGCCGGAGAGCAACACCTTGCCGCGGTCGCGCAGCGCGCGCATGCGGCGTGCGATGTCCGCAATGATGTGGCCGTGCGGCCGTTCGGCGGAGACCTGCGCCTCCATGAAACCGAACACGTCTTGCTCCTTCGGACGCTCCAGCGGCAGAACCCGCACACCGTCACGCCCGACGACGACTGCGTCTCCCCGTTTCACCTGGTGCATCGGCACGGCTTTCGCCGAGGGCCGCGAGCGATTCGCCACGATCGCCACATCCATTTCGATCCCCTCCACCTCCACCCACCGTCCGTTCAGCCGAACCTGCGTCGGCAGATGCGTCGTGGCATAGAACTGGTCCGGCAGGATGCCGTCGGCCGGCGCAGGCTCGACCGAGCAGTCCCGCTCTCGCTCCACCGACGCCCCATGGGGCTGGATCGCTTCCAGAATCTCAGCCAGCAACTCGGTCGAGGCGGCCCGCACGACGATCCTGGCGCGTGACGGCTCATCCCGCGTTGCGCCGATCCGCACGTCTTGCAGGTCGAAGGTCCCGCCCATCATGAGGATGGTATCCAGCACCTTCGCGAGGATCAGCGAGTCGATGATGTGGCCGTGAAGGACGACTGTTTCCTGGATCGTTGCCATCAGGCACCTTCGCCATTATCATACCACGCAGCGACCATGAGGCCGGCTTGGCTTAACCCGCATTATTCATGAACGCTTCTGCTGCAATCGTGACTCCGCTGCTGCGACAAGCCTGGCCGCGGGTTTCCTGCGGCCAGGCGGGCGGGCTCGCCGCTCGGTCGGTCAACATCCTGTTGAAGGATGCCTCTCTCCCTCGCGGCTCCGCGCGCCCGTCTCGCAAAGCGGCCCCGCGATTTCGCGACGAACCGTCATGAATAATGTGGGTTAAGGACTGATTTCTTTGTGGGGGGCGGTCGGTGGAGCCCCACGGCTTTAGCCCACTCCGCCGAAGTAGCTTCGGCTACGAAGGCCGGGCAGCCGTGGCTTCCTGCGTAGGCGGGTGAAAATTGACAGAGGGGGATATCGCCGCTAGCTTTCAACGGATGACAATGGCCTTCTGTTCCCTCCGTGCGACGCGGCACAGATCGATCAACCGTCCGAGCAGCGGTTTACCTTCCTTATCTACAAAGACGTCGTAGAGGCTGGAGTATCGCCGTGTGGAAGCGGCCAGCCGGCCTCGCCAGTGGGAGTCAAAAGGCTCGGGGGGAAGTCCTTTAAACGCTTCCGCGATCGTCTCGAGCTCCCCTTGGAGTCGGTCGAGCTCCTCAACCTTCCATTCATCAGGTTCGAAGCGGCACATAAAAATGGGGAACTTGGAGCCAAACGCTCCTTCTTCCAACGCATCATGGATGCTGTCTCGAAAATAGTAAAAGTCATCCACGCTTTCCGTGGACACCGTGTTCAGCTTTCTGCTCCCGCTCTGAATGTAGAATTCCATCGTTTGACTAGAAGTCATTTCAAAACTCATGGCTGTGCTTCGACACGCTCAGCACGAACTGAACAATGCCAATGTTTTCAAGGGACTCTCCGTCCGCCCTGAGCCGGTCGAAGGGTCACGCGCGACGCCTTACAGCCGTCCCTGGTCGTCGCCTTTCATCAACTCGCGCAGCAGGCTTGTGGCATAGGCGCCGGGAGGCAGGGCAAACGAGAGGTGCAGCGCGTCACCTTGAAGGGACCAGTCCAGGTTCTCGATCTTGACCCGGAGGGCGCGGCGCTCGCCGCGAAAGCCACAGTCCTTGGCCGCCAAGCTCAAGGATTCCGGCGTGGCGCCGACATCGGCCACGACGGCCCGCTCGATCTCGCCCGGCTCGCCGGAGGCCCAGGACGCCCGCGAGCCGAACAACGGGCCGGTGGGGCTGATCGCAAAGGCGTCGGCCCGCGGCTGTTCCGCTGCCGCGTCCTCCACCGGAAAGCAGGCGCCGTTGTCGTGCTTCATCGCCCAGTCTCCCGTCAGCACCCGGTCGATCCGATCGATGCGACGAGCCAGGATTCGGTTGAACAGGTAGGACTGAAAGGCATGCAGGTACCAGAGGCGCTTGGATCGCGGCATCCTGGACCGTCGCGCCTCGTCCAGGAGCAGCGCCGCGCCGACCTGGTAATTGCGCCCTTCCCGGCCCTGCCGCTGCGGGCCGAAGTAGTTGGGAAGGCCGCGCCGGGACAGCTCCTCCAGCACCAGCGGCACCGACTCGCCCGCGCCGTGATGGAGGTCCCGGACCACGAGGTGAAAGACATTGCCGGCATGATGGCCGGTGCGCAGGCGGTTCCGATGACGGCCCAGCACGTCGATGGCAAGAATCCGATCGTCCTGGTGCAGCTTCGAGACCGACTCGGGCGGGACTCCTTGCACCGACACCATCTGGGTGGTCACGGCGTTGGCGTCCTTGAGCCCCGCCACGCCGATGCAGCGGGCCTTGACCCCCAAGGTGGAGGCGAACCGCGCGACCATTTGCGGCGTGGAAAGCCCCCGCTTGGTGACGCGGAGGTAGAGGTGTTCTCCCGAGCCGCAGGGCAGGTAAAGGGGCCGCTCCTCGACACGGAAGTCTTCCGGGGCCGTTCTGATCCTGCCTCCGGTGCCGGGCACCGCCGCGGTCAAAAACGGCAATGCCGTCTCCGTCATGGTATACTGATTCATCATGGAATCGCTCGTGACCCGAACAGGCTCGCAGGCCTGGCTCCCTATCGTACCATTGCTGGCCGGTTTTTTGCTCCCGGCTTCGAACGGGCTGGCGGCCGAGTCTCCCGACGCCACCAACGGGTTCGCTCCTTTCACCGCCCACATCCACAAGCAGATTCAAATCGACAAGCGAGTCTTCGCCGTCGCCCAGACCTGTACGGAATGGTTCTACAAGCAACAGCGGAAAAAGCCGTCCGAGCCCAAGGCCCAGGGGGTCGCTCTCCGAGGCGGCCTCCAGCCAGCAGAGACGGTACAGGAGACCGCCGAGTGCCAATCGCGGTACCCGGGTGGAATTGATGCGGCGCGGGAAGACTTCAGCCGCACGCAATCCTCGCTCGCTCTGAGCCTTACCTTCTACGAGTTTGCCTTGGTGGGAGATCGCAACGACGACGGGCGCTACAGCACCGCCGAACTCAAAGATATCCTGGAGTCGTTCGGCCTCTTGTATGAGCGGGAACGGCCTCCCGCCGTCCACCACGCCGCCCTCAACGCCCAGTTTGACACGATCCGCAAGGCCGGTGGGCTGGACGCCTTGATGGCCAGCATGGGGATTCTCTACGACAAAGGGTACCGCTTCACCAGCCTGGATCGGGCCGCCCTCAATCGGGTCTCCGAATGATTCACCTTCCGCTCCGCTGGCCCAGACGGCTCCAACTCGCGCTGGCTCATCGGCTCTCCATCCCCTTGCACCACTTCTTCCGCCTGCTTCCCGGCTCCGAAGTCGGCCACAACAGGGTGGAGGTTACCAACATCGAGTGTCGGCATACCCCCTTGGCGGGACATCGGGCAGTTCAGATCAGCGACCTGCATCTGGACCGATACCAGCCCCGTCATGATGCCCTGCTCGCGACGATCGCCGGCCTCCGACCGGACTGGATCTTCGTGACCGGCGATCTCTTGACCGTCTCAGCGGGCCTTCCGGACCTCTTCCGGTTCCTGGCTGGCCTACGCAGCCTAGCTCCCGTCTACCTCACCCTGGGCAACCATGACCATTCCAGCGGTGTCCCCCTATACCGGTTCAGCGAGCTGGCGGACCGGCACAAGCTGTACCTGCTGGTCAACCAGGTCACCTTTGTTCCTACAAAAGGGGGCGAGTTGGGAATTGTCGGCCTCGACGATCCGTCCCTGCACCGTGCCGATCTCCGGTGCATCCCGCCGCGTGCGCCGGGCCGCTTTACCGTCCTGCTGGCCCACGCCCCCAACGTGCTGGATCACCTGGACCACCGGCACGCCGTGGATTTCATCCTCTGCGGCCACAGTCACGGAGGGCAATGGCGCCTCCCCCTGGTGCATCCCTTCTGGCTGCCCTACGGATGCAGCCGCAGGTCGGCAGGCCACCACCGAAGAAACGGCCACCAGCTCTACGTCAATCGCGGGCTCGGCTGGTCGATGCTGCCGATTCGATTGAGCTGCCCGCCCGAAATCGTCGTCCTCGACTGGACATCCTCCTGACGTCGCGCGTATCTCGCGGAGCGAATCTCGTATCTCGTCGTTCGACCCAGAGGCTCTCGACGGGTGAAGCGTCGTTCGTAGGAGAGTTTCTTTCTTCACGCTTCACGCTTCACGCTTCACGCTTCACGGCATTCGCTCCAGCGCTTCACGCGCCCGGCTGCGCACCGTTTGATCCCAGTCTTCCTGCATCACCTCTTCCAGTTTTTTTCTCGCTTCCCCCGCCCTCATACGTCCCAAAGCCAAGGCTGCACAGGCCCGGACATAGGCATGGTCATCCTCAAGGGCCGACAGCAGCAGCGGGAGCGCGGTTTTGTCCTGGAGTACCCCCAGATGACTGACCGCCATACCCCGCAGCCGATGTTGCTTGTCACCCAGCGCCGTTTTTACGGTGGCCATGAAGAGATCCCGCATGGCCGGAGCCACTCGCTCCAGCCCGGCCAGCCGGTAACCGTTCAGCTCGATCAGAGCAAACGCCAATTCCAGCCGCTGCTCGTTCGTGGCTGCCTGCTCGAATCGAGCGATGAGGCGGTCCCGCTCAGCCCTGGCCTTGATGCGCCGCGTAACCTGGACCGCCATCCACCAGAGAAGCAGCCCAGCCGCCAAGCTCACCAGCGCAATCGGGACGATGTGCTCGACGAAGGAGTCCTTGGTATCCGGCGGGATGCGCTTCCAGACCCAGACCGCAGTCACGACCACGCCGATCAGCAGAAGGATCGCCGTCAATCGGGCCTGGCCGCGTTGAGACCGTTCGGTCGCCACGGCCGCATCATACCTCACCTTTCCTTCTTTTTCCCGCTTGTGTTATTTTCATCGTGAGAGCAAGTTCGGACGCTTGTCTAAGACGCCTGGGCTCCACCATCGTCTATTTCCCCCTCAGCCTCCCGCGTCTGTTGCAAGACGGGAACGCTCGCTCGTGATTCCCTGGATCAGCCTCACCGGCGGCAGCGCTGCAGCTTGACAGTCATTCTAACTAGGACTAATATTCGAACTGCGCATGGACCTGCCGGACTTCAAAGACGATCCCTACCTGAAGGTGCTGCGGCCGCTGGTGGAGGCCTATCTCGCCTTCTGGCTGGAAGACAGTCGCCACATCCGGTCGATGCACCTGACCCCTTCCCAGTTCGACGTCATCGCCACGCTGGGCGACACGGAAGGAATGACCTGCTCGGAGCTGTCGGCCGCCACGCTCGTGACCAAGGGGACGCTCACCGGCGTGCTGGACCGGCTGGCCGCCAAGGGGTTGATCCTTCGTGATGCTGTGACCGGGGATCGACGCTGCATTCACATTCGCTTGACGGACAAGGGCGAGGCTCTGTTTCGCAAGACCTTCTCGGCCCACGCGGCCTTCTTGCGCCCGCGCTTCGAGCGGGCCCTCACGAAAAAAGAGGCGGAACAGCTCCAAGCCTTACTGTTGCGCATCCGCGACAGTTTCCAGAGGCCCGATAAGCAGCCTGCGTGACGGTTTTCCGAAAGGAGACAACGATATGCCATTACCCGATAGTTGGGGACACAAGTCCTCGCTCGTGTGACCATGCCTGTACGGCGTTGCGAGTGGGTAAAAAGTCCTCTAATGGCCCGCTACCATGACAAAGAATGGGGTATCCCCGTCCACAACGACCGCAGGCTCTTCGAGTTTCTGGTCCTGGAAGGCGCGCAGGCCGGGTTGAGTTGGGAAACCGTCTTGAAGAAGCGCGTGGCCTATCGGAAAGCGTTCGACAACTTCGATGCCAGAAAAATCGCCCGGTACGGGCGCAGCAAGACAAATCGATTGCTCGCGGATCCCGGCATCATCCGCAATCAGCTCAAGGTCGCCGCTGCCGTCCAAAACGCCAAGGCCTTCCTTGCCGTCCAGCAAGAGTTCGGTAGCTTCACCAGCTACATCTGGCAATTCGTCGGCGGGCGTCCTATCGTGAACGCGCGGCGGTCCCTAAGGGACATTCCCACCCGAACGCGGGAGTCCGACGCGATGAGCAGGAATCTCAAAAAGCGCGGGTTTAAGTTTGTGGGCTCTACGATCTGCTATGCCTTCATGCAGGCTGTCGGGATGGTGAACGATCATACGATCCATTGTTTCCGCTACCCGTCGCTCGCCACGCCCTTTCGCGCGACGAAGCGCTTCAGCGCGCAGGCGCGTCACTCAGCACGGCTTCCATGCGCTTGACCATCCTCGGCTCCGGCACCAACGTGCATCCCACGCGGGCGGCGGCCGGGTATCTGGTCCAGACCGATCAACTCTTGTTGCTGGACTTCGGCCCGCGCACGCTGGGCAATCTGATGAAGCTCGGCGTGGATCGGCACAGGCTGCGCTACATCCTCT
>Ga0233425_10005619_pt1 | contig 19577 bp, 18 predicted proteins | sample Watercolumn_Towu_2_FD_181712 | JGI IMG/M metagenome (GOLD analysis project Ga0233425, IMG submission 181712) | Freshwater microbial communities from Lake Towuti, South Sulawesi, Indonesia - Watercolumn_Towuti2014_140_MG | ecosystem: Environmental > Aquatic > Freshwater > Lake | place... | reverse complement strand
TCCATCGGGATGACGATCTCGTAGATGCGATCGGCGAGGTTGTACGACTGGATGCGGGCCTTGAGGTTGGCCTCGACGTTCCTTTCATAACCCGACTGGGAGTGCACGACGTACCAGCGACCCGGGCGCAGCCACGGGCGGTCGATCCCGCCGCCCTCCTCGCCGGCCTCGTCGGTGAGGTCGAAGGAGGTCTCGGGCACGGCCGCGCCGGTCATGGTCGTGTCGTCGCTCATCTGTGGGGTCCTCGGGCGCGGGCGCGGGTCAGTCGTTGTAGAGCCAACCGGAAAGTATGCCAAAGACCGCGTCGAATCCCCCCACGAACGCGGTGACGACGACCACCGTCACGAGCACGATCACCGCGTAGCGGCGCACCTCGGGCCAGTGGGGCCAGGCGACCTTGCGCATCTCGTCGCGGACCTCGCGCACGTAGGTGACGGGGCCGACCCGCTCCTTTTCCGCGTGCTGGGCCAGCGTCGGCCGGGGCTGGCGCACGGGTACGCCCTGCTCGTTGACGGCGCCCATCTTCTTCATGGCGCGCTTCTGCTGGCGGTTGAGGTCCATCGACATGGGACGATGAGCCTAACGGTGTGCAGGGCAGGAGGGACTTGAACCCCCGACCGTCGGTTTTGGAGACCGATGCTCTACCAGCTGAGCTACTGCCCTCGGTTGGTCGGCTCCACGCTACTCGCGCGTCAGGCGACCCAGTCGGGGTGCGCGCGCAGGTACGCCGCCCCGTAGCGCGAGCGCACCTCGCCGTGGCAGATCTCGCGCTGGCGTCCGATGACCTCGAGGTACGAGGCCCAGAAGCGCGCCTGGCGCTCGTCGTCGCCCGGTGCGTCCCGCCAGGTGCCCTCGAGGCGGTCCACCATCTCGCACATGAGCTCGCGGATCTCGCCCGGCGTGTTGGACACCACGCGCACGCCCCGCTCGGCAAAGTCGCGCGTGGCGGACAGTTGTGCCACGCCCCGCGCCCCCATCTCGCCGAGCGTGAGGCGCCGACCCGTGGTCGCGTCCACCATCGTCTTGGCGATGCCGAGGTCGGCGGCCCGCGAGGAATAGAACATGAAGAACGGCGAGTAGTTGACGTACGCATTCGGCCGTCGGAAGGCGGCCGGGATGGCGTAGTACCCCAGCCCGTCCGACACGCAGAACGCGCAGTGCGCACCGAGGTAGAGGTCCATGAACTCGCTGCGCCGGCCCGAGGTGGCGTAGTCGATGACGCGTGGATGCGCCGAGCGCATCGGGCGTGCCACCACCGCACCCATGCGCACCACGAAGTAGCCGCGTTGCGCGACCGCCTCGGCGCCCTCCACGTAGTCCTCCACGTCGCAGTTGCGGTAGTCGTGGTACGACATGTCCTTGCCGGGAAACGCCGCCGTGGTGTAGGCCGCGTCCCGCACGATCACGCACACCCACCGATCTGACGGTCCGATTCCGAGCTCGGCGAGCCCCGCCCGGCCCCGCGCGTGCTCGGCTTCGGTGAACGCAAGGTGCGGGGGGCAGCGGTCCAGGAGGTTGTGCACGTCGAGGCAGGTGGAGCTGGTCTGGGGCACCACGTGCGCCGCACCGCCCGGGATGCGCTCGTTCAACCGCCAGAGCGGCACCATCAGCCAGTTGGGCCAGATGCGCATGACGCGCCGCCACATGCGATACAGGGCTCGGTTGGCGATCGGCTCGGGGGCGTACCACAGGTCGAGCGACCGCGGAGGGGCGGGCCGGATGCCCGTCTCGCGTTCGCACAGCGCGAGCTCGGTCTCGAGCGCAAAGTGGCCGATGCGATCGCTGCGCATCGCGCCGAGCCGCACCCGCACGAGGGGCCGCGCGAGACGGATCGCCACGAGCAGCAGGGCGGCGAGCGGCGTGGCGAGCGCAAGGCGCACCGCGCGCCGCACGCGGGCCGCGCCGACCTTCGTCGCCGGGACGACGGCGCTCACCCGGCCGTCCAGTGGGAGTGCGTGCGCAGGAAGGCCGCGCCGAGGCGCGGGCGGTGGGCGCCCGCGTTGCGGATCGGTGCGGGCGAGAGCGTCGCATACCGCGCCCAGAAGTCGCCCTGTCGCGCCTCGTCGCCATCGGCGTCGCGCCAGGCGTGCTCGAGGCGGGCGCGTACCTCGAGCGCCGCATCCAGGATCTCCTCGGGCGTGTTCTCCTCGAGCGAGATGCCGGCCGCCTCGTAGACGTACGCGTCGGTGCAACCGCCCAGTCCGCCGAGGCGCACCAGGTCGGCGACGCCCAGCAGGCGGCCCCCGCCCGGCGCACCCGGTGCAGCGAGCCGGTACTGCTTGGGCAGGATGACCGCGTCGGGGCCGTACTTGCCGAAGTTGGCGACCGGGAGGTAGTTGGTGAAGAGCCGCGGGCGCCGGAAGATCTCCGGGATCGAGTCGATCCCGAGGCCCGTCGTGATGCAGAACGCACAGTGCGCCCCGAGGTACACGTCCAGGAAGTCGGTGCGCATGCCGTTGGTCGCGTAGTCCACCACCCGCGGGTGGTCGACCCCGAGCGGCTCGGCCACGGCGGCCCCCATGCGAAACACCCAGTGGCCGTCGTCCGCGAGGCGCCGCACGGCGAGGCGGTAGTTGGCGATCGACGCGTTGCGGTACGAGTCCTTGTGCACGTCGCGCTCGGAGAACTGCGCGCGCTTGTAGGCCGCGTCGCGCACTGCGAGGCACACGAAGCGCGGATGGCGCTCCCCCGTCACGCGCGACAGGAACTCCTCCCCCTCGCGCCGTTCCTCGGCGGTGAACCCCAGGTGGGGCGGCATCGTCGGGTACAGGCCGTGGGCGTCGCGGTCGTGGTGCACGATCGCGTGCGCGGCGCCTCCGGGCACCGCGCGGTTGATCGCGTCCAGCCAGCGCCCGAGGCCCGTGGGCAGGATGCGGATGACGCGGGCCCACATGCGGTCCAGCTGGCGGTTGGCCACGGGGTGGCCCGGGTGGCGGTACCAGAGGTCCACGACGCGGCGCGGCAACGGGTGCACGCGCGCGTCCCGCTCGCAGAGGTGCACCTCGACGTTGGTGGCGTAGTGGCCGATCTCGTGGCTGGGCAGACGCCCGATGCGCACGAGCACGACGGGGCGAGCGAGGCGCGCGAACAGCACACCGATCGCCGCGACGGCCGCGAGCGCCGGTCCGAGCAGTCGTCCGGGGAGCCGTCCGAGCGCGCGCCTCATGCGAGGAGCTCCGGGTGCCGCGCGAGGAAGGAACGCGAGATCGGCATGCGCCCCACGGCGCCGGCCGCGGCGCGCACCGCCTGGGCGCGCTCCTGCTGCGGCGCGAGCGGTGCATCGGGGTCCTCCAGCAGCGCGAACATCTCGTCCACCGCCGCCACGAGATCGTCCGGGTCGTTGTCGATCACCTCGACCTCGAGACCCTCGTGCACGCGCGACTCGCACCACGGCACGGGCGAGGCGAGCGCCTCGGCGAGCGTCGCGGGCTCCACCGCCGTGCCGAGACGGTAGCGCTTGGGCACGAAGAACGAGCGCGGGCTCCACTCGGCGTGGCCGAAGGACGAGTGGTTGGTGCGAATCGTCGGGGTGTCGAACACCTTGGGCGGCTCCGACCCGCCCGACTGCGTGCCGACGAAGAACCGGGCGCGGGCCCACAGGTACACGTCCATCCAGTCCACGCGCTCCACGGCGTGGGCGTAGTCCACCACGCGCGGCATCGGCGGCAGCGGCGTCATGAGCGGGCTGCCCATGCGCACCACCCATCCCCCGCGCTCGGTGATGCGCCGGATGACCGGCAGGTAGGTGCGCGGGTCGGCATTCGGCAGGCTCGCCTGCGCGCGATGACCCCCCTCGCGCACGTGCATCGCGACGAACCACGCGTCCTCGGGCATCCCCCAGCGGCGGGTCACCCGCGCGCCGCGCTCGCGGATGCGATCGGGCAGCGACACGAGCGGACGGCGGTGACGCTGCCACCACTCGTGGTTGGCGAGGTCGATGCCGGTCCACTGGTCCACCACGCGCTCGCCCGCGCCGTCCCGCACGCGCATCATCGGCACGGGATCGCGCACCGGGTCGCAGAGCCGGTGCAGCCGCGCGGCGAGCGGCCGCGAGACCCGCAGCGCGGTGACGTGCGGGGTGAGCAGGTCCAGCAGCGCGCCGTTGGCGATGCGCATGCGGTCCACGAGCAGCAATTGGCGTCCGCCCGCGAGCAGCCCGAGCGCGTCCAGCTTGGCGATCGCGTCCAGGTGGGTGACGTGGCCGAGTGCGCCGACCCAGTCGTCGCCCAATACGCGCGTGCGCAGCGCCGCGACGCCCGCCGACGCGAGCCGCGCATCCCCGATCGCGGCCCAGCGTCGGTAGCCGTCCACGTAGCCGGGGAAATTGCCGGTGACGAACTCGAACTGCGCGAGCCCCTCCGCCGCGCGCGCGTCCCGCGGATGGCGCGCGGCGAGCTCCCGGGCGGCGTCCCGCGCCTCGCGCGTGCGGCCCGCGTCGCGCACGACCCGCAGCGCGTCCAGTTCGCGGTCGATCTCGGCGCGCCGGGCCGCGTCCTGCGCGGCCGCGAGGTCGCGCAGCGCCGGGAGCAATGCGGGATCCGCGTCGGCGAATGCGCGCGCCACGCGCGCGCCGTCGCGCCCGAGGACCCCCCGCAGGCGGTCCAGCGGGACGCCGAGGCGCGGGACCTTGCGCAGCCACGCGGCGAGGCCGCCCTCGCGCAGCTGCCAGACCTGGCGGCGCAGGCGCACGAGCCGCGGTCGCACGACGGGCGCCGCGGTGCGGGCCGCCATCGGCGGCGGGTGCGCCTGGGCCCGCGCGAGCGACTCGGGCGTGCCGATGTCCACGTGCACGCGGTCGGTCTCCACCACGAGGATGCGACCCATGTGCCGGGGGATCACCTCGGTGGAGAGGTCGAAGGCCGCACCGATCGAGCCCACGAACGCGGGACTCACGAGATACACCGCGGCGTTCGCGAGCGTGCCGTGCGCGTCGCGGGACTTCTCCCACATGCCGCGCAGCACGCCGTCGGTGCCCACGTCCAGGATGCCGCAGGTCCAGGGCGTGTCGGTGCGGAAGGCGAGCATCGTCATGGTGCAGTGCGCGGGCCGCGCCCGGTGCGCGGCGACGAACCCCTCCACGTCGAACAACGCGTAGTTGTCGGCGTGCGCCACGATCGCATCCCCGTCGGCGAGCCAGCCGCGATGGGCCGCGATCGTGCCGGCCGTGCCGAGCAGCATGGGCTCGTGCACGGTGCGCACCGGGACCGGGTAACCCGCCGCGGCCACGTGTGCCTCCACGACGGATGCGAGATGGTGCGTGTTGAGCAGCACCTCGCGCACGCCGGCGGCTGCGAGGCGGGAGATCCACACGTCCAGCAGCGGCACGCCCGCGATCGGCACGAGGCACTTGGGGGTGCGGTCGGTGAGCGGCCGCAGCCGCGTGCCGAGACCGGCCGCGAGGAGGAGCGCCTTCACCCGCGCAGTTCGCGCAGCAGCTCGCCCGCCTGGATCGGCGTGTTGCCGACCCGGCCGACCTGCACGGCGGCCGCGAGCGACCCGAGGAGCGACGCCTCCCACAGCGAGGCGCCGCGTGCGAGCGCCATGCTCGCGACCACCAGCAGGCAGTCGCCCGCACCCGCCACGTCGCGCGGCGCCGAGTTGAGCGCCGGCACCTGGTCGGTGTCGTAGTCGCCGTAGGCCTCGTTCCAGCCGTGCAGGAGCGCACCGTCGGCCCCCATCTTGAGGATCACGTTGCGCGCGCCCGCGCGCTGCGCGAGGGCCTGGGCCAGCACCACGATGCCGTCGTCGCTGTTCTTGAGCGCGAGGCGCGCCTCGCGCTCGGTGGGGGTGAGCAGCGTCATGTCGCGGTAGCGCGACACGTCGCCGAGCTGTGACGAGGACTGACTGTCGGCCGCCATCGTCACGGTCCGTGCCCGCCCCGCGGTGCCGATGCGGTCCACGACGCCCTGGGCCAGCACGCCGTAGTTGAAGTCCGAGAAGATCACGAGGTCGGCGCGCCCGAGCGCAGCCTCCACCGCCGCGACCACCTCGTCCTGCTGGGCGGGATCGATGGAGCGCTGCGAGAGGCGGCTGACGCGCAACAGCGTCTTGCCCTGGGTGCGGTAGCGCTGCTTGACGGTGGTCGGCCGCGAGTCGTCCACCACCAGCCGGGCCCGCACCCCGAGGCGGGCCAACTCGGCGGCCACGTGGCGACCCGCCTCGTCGTCGCCGACCACCGAGACGTAGGTGACGCGCCCGCCGAGGCGCGCGGCGTGCGCCGCGACGATCGCCGCGCCGCCCACGAAGCGCTCGGTGGAGATGGGCGTCACGACGATCGTGGGGTCCTCCTCGGACATGCCGAGCGGGTCGCACGCCACGTACTCGTCCACGATCGTGTCGCCGACCACGACGACCTCCAGGTCCTTGAAGCACCACACGAGCTCGGCGAGCCGGTCCAGACCAATGCCGCGACGGGAAAGGAACTGCTCGGGCATCTCGATGCCCCGCGGCGCGTCGTCGCCGATCTCGCGGCGGATGAGATCCAGCGACGAGAACACCACGTCGCCCGAGGAGAAGAGCAGTCGTCCGCCGTAGCGCGCGAGGGCCTCGCGCTCGGGGTTGGCGTTGTCTCGGTGCTCGCGGCCCTTCACCACCACCGCGGGTCGCAGGCGTGCGATCTCGTCCTCGACGGGCCCCGTCACGAGGAACGCGTCGTCCACGAGGCCGTTCATGCGCACGGCCTCGAGCCGCAGGTCCTCGGGCACGTGGGCCGCCGCCCCCGCCACGGCGTCGCTCAGCACCCCGACCACGAGCCGCTCCCCGCTGCCGCGCGCAAACTTGAGCAGGCGCAGGTGGCCCGGATGCAGCACGTTGAACGTGCCGGTGACGAGCACGAGGCCCTTCTTCACGAGGCGTCCTCCACCTTCGCGACCCCGGCCGTGCGCATCACGACCGCACCGCCAGGGCCTCGGCGACCACGCGGCGGGCGACCGCGAGCGACGGCTCGGGCGGGAGCGTCGAGAGGCGCGTGTCGCGGAGCGTGGCGTGCAGCGCGGCCGCCTCGCCGACTGCGGCGGCGGCCTCCCCCACGACGCGCTGCTGCGGGACGGACATGGCCGTCACCAACTCTATTGCGAGGTCCAGGAAGGTCATCTCGTCGGATGCCGAGCATTGCGCGACGCCGACGTGGCACCGTGCGATCGATGCTCGGATCTCGGCCACCGCCAACTCCACCGCGATCGGGCTGAAGGCCAGGTCGCGCAGCGCGATGACGGTCGCGCCGCGGCGCAGGTCGGCCACCCACTGACGCAGTCGCGCGTTGTCGGCCGTGAGCACCTTGGCGAGTCGCAGCACACTCGCCGCACGCGCCGCGCCGCGCACCGCCGACTCCGCCTCCGACTTCTGCCGGCCGTACTCGGTGCGCGGCGCGTGCGGCGCGTCGGGCGCGACGCGGGGCGAGGTGCCGTCGAACACGAGGCTCGTGGACACGAGTATCACGTGTGCGCCCGCGGCGTCGGCCGCGGCGGCGATGTCGCGCTGTGCCCCGACGTTGACCGCACGCGTGAGGGCCGGCTGGCGACGGCACACGGCGACGGAGGTCGCGGCCGCGAGCAGCACCACGTGGTCGACCGTGGCGGCGGCGGCGCACACCCGCGCGAGCGCGGCGGGGTCGGCGAGGTCCGCCGAGGCGAGCGTCGCGCCCGACGCGCGGCGAGTCGTGCCCACCACCTCGTGGCCGTCCGCGGCGAGCGCGGGGGCGAGGCGCGTGCCGATGGTGCCGTCGACGCCGGTGACGAGGACGCGCACGGCGCTACTCGAAGAAGATGAACTCGTAGTCGCCGTCGTAGCCCGTGCGCGCGAAGAGCCACTCCCACTCGCCCACGTCGAGGAAGGTCTCGCAGGTGAGCGCCCAGCACTGCAGGTTGAACAATTCCCGCTCCGAGCGGTAACTCTCCGCCATCACGTAGCCCGCGCGCCCCACCCGCGCGATCTCCCCGAGACACCCCCACAGGTCGGGCAGGCGCAGGTTGTGCAGCATCGCGAGCGAGATCACGAGGTCGAACTCGTCGCCGGCGAATGGCAACGGGTCGCGCGCGTCGAGGCGCCGCAGGTGCGGTCGCACGAGGTCGGTGGCACCCGCGAGCCCGTGCTCGGACACGTCGCCACCCACCACCTGCAGACCGGGCTCCAGGAGCAGCATCTCGTGCAGCAAGAACGCCTTGCCACAACCGAGGTCGAGCACGCGCGAGCCGGCCCGCAGGCCGTAGGTCTGGATGAGCGACCGCGCCACGGGCGCCCAGTACCCGGCCCGGTAGGTGTAGCCCCCGTAGCCGTAGCGGCGATCGCCGTCCCAGTAGTCGGCGCCGTACCGCTTGGCCACCTCCATGCAGTGCACCTTGTCGTCCACCATCCGCGCGAGATAGTCGCGGGTCGTGGCGCGGTGCAGCGGGGTCACGAACGACCGCAGCGCGCCCATCTCAGCGCGGCTCCCCGGGGCGGCTCGTCACGGCGCGGACGGCGCAGCCGGGGCCGCGGGCTCCATCGCCGTGCGCACCAGCCAGCAGCGTTCCACCGCGGCGGCCTCCTCGGCGTCGGTGATCCGCATGCCCTCCACGGCGAAGTGCAGCGACTTGCCGGCCGCAAGGACGCGGTCCACGACGTGCCGACGGCCGGCGGCGTCGCGCGGCAACTGGAACAGGCTGTACATCACGATCCCGTCGATCTCGGTCAGCTCGTCCAGCACCGTCGCGAGGATCAGCGTGGAGTCCTCCATCGCATACTCGGTGGCCGCGAGCAGCAGTTCGTGCCCGCGCCGCTGGCAGTAGTCGCGCAGCACGATGTTCTGGACGTGCTGCGGGGCGCGCTCGCCCATGAAGGGCCGCGCGAAGATGTAGCCGCGCAGGCGGCTCACGGCGCGCTCGCTCGACCGCTCACTGCACGCTCGGCAGCCGGTAGCCCATGCCGCGCCGCGAGGCCGGGCGCAGCGTGATCGGCTCGAAGAACTCGCCGAGCTTCTTGTCCCCGTAGGGGGTGAAGACGCCCTTGAAGCGGCAGTTCATCGACCAGCGCGTCTCGCTCTCGTCGTTGACGCGGTTGCCGTGCGGCAGCGACTGGTCGAACACGATCACCTGTCCGCTGCGCACCTCCAGCCACTCCACCTGGTCGCGCATCGCCTCGAAGGCCGTCTCGCTGCTCGCTCCCGCGAGCCGCGCGAACTGCGCGTCGAAGGCCGCCGCGTGCCGCGGCGGCAGCAGGTACATCGCCTTGGTGCCGTAGCAGTGCACGAGCGGCAGCCAGGCCACCACCTCGTAGGGCGAGTCACCCGACCAGGTGTCGGCGTGCACGGCCAGCAGCGAGCTCGTGTCGCCGGGCATCTGGATCGACAGGTTGACCCGCTGCTGCATGGCCAGCTCGTTGCCCACGATCGCCTCCAGGTACGGCCGCGCCACGGCGAAGTAGGCGGGGCGCAGCTCGGCGAGCGCGTTGATGCCGTGGATCACGGCGACGCGGAAGTCGTTGAGGGCGGCGGGCGCGACGCGCCCGTGCACGCCGTCCATGAACTCCACCGACGCCCCGAGACCCGACGGCGCGGACACACCCAGCGCCTCGGCCGCGACGCGGGCCGTCGTGGTGACGATCCACTCGTGGGCGGCGGGGTCGGCGACGTCCCTCACGACGTAGCCGCGCTCCAGGTACTCTGCGCCGAGGGCGTCGGACGGTGCCGCGAAGCTCACGCGGCCCCCGCGGCGCGGCTCATCGCGCCCCCGCGGCGCGGCGCCGGGCCCGCATCGCGTCGGCGAGCGAGGCGGGGGTGATGTCCCAGTGCGCGAGGAGCGACTGCTGGCTGCCGTACTGGTTGGGAAACGCATCGGGGATGCCGATGCGGACCACTTTGGGCAGGTCGGCGGGTGCGTCGGTGCTGCACGCCTCCAGCACCGCGGTGCCGAGCCCACCGCTGAGGATGCCCTCCTCCACCGTCACGACGGCGGGGACGCGCGCCACGTCGGCGAGGATGCCCTCTGCGTCCAGCGGCTTCACGGTGTGCACGTGTCGCACGCCCACGCGCACGCCCTCGGCCTCGAGCGCCGCCGCGGCCGCGAGCGCCACCTGGGTCATGACGCCGGTCGTGACGAACAGGCCGTCGGCGCCCTCCCGCATGCGGATGGAGCGGCCGATCTCGAAGCCGTGCGCGGCGTCGCTCACGACCGGGTCCCCGCCCTTGGCGAGCCGGATGTAGATGGGATGCGGCCAGTCCGCGGTGCGGTGCATGAAGCGGCGCATCTCGTCGGCGTCGCACGGCACGACGACCGTCATGTTGGGCAGCGCCCGCATGATCGCGATGTCCTCGATCGCCAGGTGCGTGGGTCCGAGCGGTGCGTACACGCCGCCGCCGCCGTTGGCGATGAGCCGCACGGGCAGGTCGTGGATGCACAGGTCCACCGCCACCTGCTCGTAACAGCGCCGCGTGAGGAAGGTGGCGATGGTGTTGACGTAGGGCACGAAGCCCTCCATCGCGAGCCCCGCCGCCATGCCGACGATGTGCTGCTCGCTGACACCCTCCATGTACCAGCGCTCGGGGAACTCGGCGCGCATCTTGGCCAGCACGCCCGGCCCGAGGTCGGAGCCGACGAACACGACGCGCTCGTCCACCTTCGCGAGCTCGTGCACGCAGTCGAGGGCGGTCTTGCGCACGGCCGACCCCTACGCCAGGCAGGCGTACATCTGCGCGATGTCCGCCTCCGTGAGGCCCGACTTGTGGTGCCAGTCGGGGTTGCCCTCGGCGAACGGGAAGCCCTTGCCCTTCACCGTGTGGCACACGATCGCGCTCGGCCGCCGCGCGTCCAGCGGGAGCGCGCGCAGCGCGGTCTCCACGGCGGCCACGTCGTGGCCGTCCACCTCGGTGGTGGCGAACCCGAAGGCCCGCCACTTGTCCACCAGCGGCTCCAGGTCCAGCACCTCGCGCGTCGGGCCGTAGGACTGCAACTTGTTGTAGTCCACCAGCACCGTGAGGTTCGCCAGGCCGTGCTTGGCGGCCGACATCGCGGCCTCCCAGTTGGAGCCCTCGTTGATCTCGCCGTCACCCGTGAGCACCACGACGCGCGCGGGATTGCGCCGCATCCGCAGGCCGAGCGCGAGCCCCACACCGATCGGCAGGCCGTGGCCGAGCGCCCCGGTGGAGGCCTCCACGCCGGGCACCTTGCCGCGCTCGGGGTGCCCGCCGAGCCGCGAGGTGGACCGACAGAAGCCGAGCAGTTCCTCGAGCGGGAAGAAGCCCTTGTCCGCGAGGATCGCGTAGAGCGCGAGACAGCCGTGGCCCTTGCTCAGCACGAAGCGATCCCGGCCGTCCCAGGTCGGGTCCTCGGCGCGGTACGCAAGGTGCGAGTCGTAGAGCGCCCGCAGCACCTCCACCATCGACATGGACGACCCGAGATGTCCGCGGCCGCCACCCGTGAGCGCGTCGACGACCAGTCGCCGCAGGTACTTGGAGCGCTCGTCGAGTCCGCTCACGCGAGCTCCCCGGGTGATCCGCCGGCCGTGGTGGGGAGCGGGGTCGTGAGCATCGTGCGGGCCTTCGCGAGCTGCGCGGCTTGGTGGGCCCGCAGGTCGTACTCGAGTCTACTGCGCGCGTGGCGGCGGTTCTTCGCCTTGTCGCCGAGGAACTCGTTCAGCGCGATCAGCGCCCAGCGCACCGCGTAGAGGGGAAGCGTCGCGTCGAGGCGCGCGCCGAAGGTGGGATCGTCGGCGAAGCGGGCGCGCATCGACGCGAGCCACGCGGCGCGCACTCCCGCGTCGAGCGCCGAGCCGGGGTGCAGCGCGAGGTCCGCCACGAGCTTCACCGGGTCGTCCCATCCGAAGTACTCGAAGTCGATGAAGGTGATGCGCCCGTCGCGTCCGCGCACCGCATTGTGGAAGCCGAAGTCCGACGGGCTCGGGATTCGCCGCGCCGCCGGGAGCTCGGCGTCCCACGCCGCGCCCAGGGCGGCCCGCGCCCGCGCGGCCCGCTCGTCGCGCGCCGGGACGACCTCGTCGCGCAGCAGGCCCGCGAGCGCCGCGTCGTCGACGCGCGCGAGGCGCGCGACACGCGCATCCACCTGCGCGAGCACGTCGCGCGGCCGCAGGCACGCCTCGGTGGCGGGACCCGCCACGAGTCCGCCCGTGCGCCCGAGCGCCCGCAGGCCGTCCACGAATGCGATCGCGGCGTCGAGTGCGTCGGGGTCCCGCGCCGCGGGCGCCGCACCGTCCACCCAGCCGAAGAGCGACCAGTTGAGCGACTCGCTCGTGCCGATCGCGGCGGGGACGGGCAGTCCGGCGGCGCCGAGCGCGCGGACGGCGGCCCACTCGGTGGCGCGACGGGGGCGCGGGTCGTGGCGCAGGTCGGGATACATCTTGAGCGCACACGCCACGCCGCCGCGCTCCACGCGGTAGATGCGGCTGTTGCCGCGGCCCTGCACGTGCTCCACGGCGCCCACCGGCGCGTCGGGCCACTCGTGGGCCACCATCGCCGCCACCTCGCCCACCGAGGGCTCGCCGAGGAGCGCGTCGCCCACCTCGCGCCACGAGGTACACCGCACCACGCCGTCGGCACCGGCCCGCGGTGGGGCCACCGCGTCCGCGGCGTCGCGTTCGACCGACGGCTCGACGAACCACACGCGTCGCGTCGCCGGCGGGAACCCGGGGTGCACGAGCACCTCCTCCAGGTCGTCCACGAAGGCGTCGAGGTCGAGTGCGGCGATCGCGGCCACCTTGGCGTCCCGGGTGTCGGCGAAGCGCACCCGCGACGCGGGGATCTGGGCGGCGCCGTCGCCCACGATGCCGCTCTCCGCCAGCCACCGCGTGGCGGCCTCGCGCAGCGGCGTGCGCGACTCGTCGTGGTGGCCGAACTCCGTCTTGTGGCTCACCACCCACAGGTCGTGGCCCGCGAGGCGTGCACGGGCGACGAACTCGAGCACCCCCTCGTGGGGCACCGCCTCCCGGACGTGGCGGCCGTAGACGAGGCCCTGCACCCGTTGCCAGGTCTCGTCCCCACCTGGGACCGCGCGCAGTTCGTCCTTGAGGGCCCGCTTCGTGGTGGCGGCGGTGGCGATGCCGAGCAGCCGCGCCACCCGCGGGAACGCCCCGTCGTAGTCGGCGAGCGTGTTGTCGAGGTCGAGGCCGATCCGCAACGCCAGGGCGGGATCCCTCAGGTCAGCTTCACCGACTGCATGCGCTTGATGTTGAAGTAGCGCTCGTCGGTGAGCGAGTCGGGCAGGAGACCCTCGTCGAAGGCCCGCTTCATGTCCACGATCGCGTCGCGGATCGTGTGGGTCGGCGCGAAGCCGAGCACACGGCGGATCCGCTCGGACGAGATGTGGTAGGAGCGGTTGTCGTTGGTGGGGGTGCGCACGAGCTCCACGTCGTCGCCCATCACGTCCTTGACCATCATCGCGAGCTCCTCGACGCTCTGGTTTTCGTACCCCGCGTTGAAGATCTGGCCGGCGATCACCTCGTCGGGGGCATCCAGGATCGCCACGTAGGCGTCCACCATGTCGTCCATGTGGATGTTGGGCCGCAGCTGCGCACCGCCGAAGACGCTGATCTTGCGGTTGTGGTACGCGAGGTTGGACAGGATGTTGACGACCACGTCGAGGCGCTGACGGCGGCTGTAGCCGCAGACCGTGGCCGGCCGGATCGTGACGGTCGTGAAGGTGGGCGACTGGTACTCGGCGAGGATGCGCTCGCAGTCGGCCTTGAACTTGGAGTAGTCGGTGAGCGGCTCCAGCGTCATGTCCTCGGTGACGTTGGGCTCGTCCTTCACCCCGTAGACCGACGAACTGGACGCATAGACGAAGCGCCGCACCCCCGCGTCCCGGCTGGCCTCCACGAGCGGCCGGAAGGCGTCGAGGTTGATCGACTTGCCGAGCGAGGGATCCAACTCGAAGGAGGGGTCGTTGGAGATGCAGGCCAGGTGGATCACGGTGTCGTGGCCGGGCAGGGTGTGCGCCAGCATCGCACGGTCGCGCATGTCGCCCGCCACCATCTCGAGGCGCGGGTGCGGGTCGATCACGTCGTCGCCGTAGAGCATCAGGTCCAGCACCGTCACGGAGTGGCCCAGCTCGAGCAGGCGCGGCACGAGCATCGCCCCCACGTAGCCGGCGCCGCCGGTGACGTACACGCGGCGCGTGCTCACGAGCCCCCAAGGTACTTGAACCAGTCGCGCGTGGCCGTCGCGATGGAGTCGGGCGTCCAGACGGGTGCCTCGCGCCAGTAGTCGATGTGCGCGAGCACGTGGCCGACGCCGGTGGCGATGTCGACCTTGGCCGACCAGTCCAGCACCTCGCGGATGCGCGAGACGTCGGCGAAGGTGCAGTCGGGCTCACCGGGACGCTTGGGAATGTGCACGACGTCGCCGCCCAGCAACTCGGTGAGGCGGTTCACCGACACGGTCGCGCCGCTGCCGACGTTGAGGACCTCGCCGCGCGCGTGCGACGCCGCCGCGGTGACGAAGGCGTCGGCCACGTCGGTGACGTAGGTGAAGTCACGGGTCTGCGTGCCGTCCCCCACGACGGTGAACGGCCGGCCCGCGAGCTTCTGCGCGAGGAACACGCCGAACACGGCGCCGTAGGTGCCCGACGTGCGGGAGCGGGGCCCGTAGACGTTGAAGAGGCGCAGCGACACGGCCGGCAGGCCGTACACCTGCGCCCAATGCAGCACGAGTTCCTCCCCGAGGCGCTTGGTGAGCGCGTAGGGGTACTGCGGGCGGATCTCGGCGTCCTCGCGCGTGGGGTAGGCGTCGGGGATGCCGTAGCACGAGGAGGAAGCGGCGTACACGAAGCGTGCCGCGCCGCCGTCGCGCGCCGCCTCGAGCACGTGGAAGGTGCCGTCCACGTTGGCGCGGAAGTAGTCCCCCGGCCGCTGGATGCTCGGCACGATGTCGGCCAGCGCGGCGAGGTGGAGCACCCAGTCGGCCCCGTCGAACACGCGCTGCCAACCGCCCGGCGACGAGATGTCGGCCTCGTGCAGCTCCACGCGGCCGGCGACGTGGCGCAGGTTGTCGGGCCGTCCCGTGGAGAAGTCGTCGATCACCGCGACGCGCAGGCCGCGGGCCAGGAGTGCGTCCACGACGTGACTGCCGATGAAGCCGGCACCACCCGTGACGACGGCGCGCAACGACCCGTCACTCACCGCGGTCGCACCCCGGCGGCGCTCAGCCGGTGCGGCAGAGCCACTGCATGATCATGTGGCCCACGATCAGCTGCAGGTCCTCGGCGATCTGCATGTCGTTCACCTCGAAGTGGATCGGGTGGCGGGCGAGGTCCTTGCAGGTGCCGCCCGAGTAGCCGAGCACCGCAAAGGTCTCCATGCCGAGCTCGTTGCCCGCCTCGAGGGCACGCACGACGTTGGGCGAGTTGCCGCTGCCCGAGAAGACCACGAGCACGTCCCCCGCGTCGGCCTTGACGCGCAATTGCTCGGCGAAGACGTGTTCGTAGCCGATGTCGTTGGCGAGGCAGGTCAGCACGGCGGCGTTGGCGGGCAGGGCCTCGATGCGCAGGCCGATGCCGCGGCGCACCCCCGCCCCGTAGGTGAAGTCGTTGGCGAGGTGGATCGCGTTGCCCGCACTCCCGCCGTTGCCGCACATGTAGATCGTCTTCTTGGCGTCCCAGGCCCGCTCGAAGGCTGCGGCCAACTTCGGCACCTCCCGCATCGCCGGGAGCGCCATCGCCGCCGTGAGGCGTGCGGCGTAGTCGTCGAGGTGTTGGAGCATCGGGAACGAGGCTAGTTCGCGGCCCAGCCGAGCGTTCCGAGCACCCGCTGCGCGATCGCGTCGCCGATCGCGAGCGACGCCGTCGCCGCGGGTGATGGCGCATTGCACACGTGCACCACCCGACCGGCGTGACGGATCTCGAAGTCGTCCAGCAGTCCGCCGTCCCGCGCGCACGCCTGGGCCCGCACGCCCGCCCCTCCGGGCGACAGGTGGGCCACGCGAATCTCGGGCACGAGCCGCGACAGGGCCGCCACGAAGGCGCGCCGCGAGTACGAGCGCCGGTACTCGCCGAGGCCGGTGCGCCAGTGACGGCGCGCCACGCGGCGAAAGCCGGGCCACGCGAGGATGCCGGCGAGTTCGCGCGGCGACACGTCGGACTTGCGGTAGCCCTCGCGCGCGAACGCCACGACCGCGTTGGGGCCGCACTCCACCGTGCCGTCCACACGTCTCGTGAAGTGCACCCCGAGGAACGGAAACGCGGGGTCGGGCACGGGATAGATCAGGTGGCGCACGAGGTGGCGCGCGGAGGGAACGAGTTCGTGGTACTCGCCGCGGAACGGGATGATCCGCAGGTCCAGTGCGGGGTCGGTGCGCCGCGCCATCTCGTCGGACTGCAGCCCCGCGCAGGTCACCACGGCGCGGGCGTGCACCTCGCCCGCGTCGGTCTCCAGGACCGCGCCCGTGCCGTCGTCGCGCAGCCCGAGCGCGCGCGTGGAGGTGCGCACCTCGCCGCCCGCGGCGACGACCGCCTCCGCGAGCCGGCGCGCCATCGCGGGGTAGTCCACGATGCCGGTCTGCGGCACGCGCAGGGCCGCGACCCCGGCGCAGTGGGGCTCCCGGTCGCGGATGCCGGCGGGTCCGAGGCGCTCGATGCCCGTGAGGCCGTTGGCGGCGCCGCGCTCCGCGAGGGCCTCGAGCCGCGCCACTTCGTCGGGCTCGGTGGCCACCACGAGCTTGCCGCAGACCTCGTGCGCCACGGCGTGCTCCTCGCAGAAGCGCAGCAGCCGCGCGTATCCCTCGCGGCAGGTGCGGGCCTTGAGCGACCCGGGGGCGTAGTAGAGCCCCGAGTGGATCACGCCCGAGTTGTGGCCGGTCTGGTGCGCGCCGACGCGCGCCTCCTTTTCCACCACGACGACGCGGGTGCCGGGGCGCAGGCGCTGCAGCTCGTGCGCGGTGGCGAGCCCGACGATGCCGCCACCCACGATGGCGACGTCGCAGGACGCGGGGAGCCGATCCGTCGCGGGCATCACCGGCGGATCACCCGCACGTCAGTGCTTGAGCGAGGCCTGGCGCACCACTTCGGCGAAGGTGCCCTGCTCGGTGAGCCGCCCCGCCTCGATGCGGTACAGCCGGTCGCAGTACTCCACCGTGCTGAGCCGGTGGGCCACGATGATGACGGTCTTGGTGCCCTGCAGCGCCTGCACCGACTGCATGACGCCGTGCTCGGTGGGGGTGTCGAGCGAACTCGTCGCCTCGTCCAGCACGAGCACGCTCGGGTCGTGGTACAGGGCCCGTGCGATGCCGATGCGCTGGCGCTGGCCGCCCGAGAGGCGCACCCCGCGCTCGCCCACCACGGTGTCGAGACCGGCGGGCAGCGAGTCCACGAACTCCTCCAACTGGGCGAGACGGATCGCACGGCGCACGGCGGCCTCGTCGATCCTGCGGTCGGCCAGACCGAAGGCCACGTTGCGGCGCAGCGTGTCGTCGGTGAGGTAGATCGCCTGGGGCACGTAGCCCACCTGGTCCTGCCAGTTGCGCAGGTTGGCGTGCACGTCCTCGCCGTCCACGAGCACGGTGCCCGAGTCGGGCACGAACAGCCCGAGGATCACGTCCACGAGCGTGGACTTGCCGGCGCCGCTGGGGCCCACGAAGCCCACGGCCTCCCCCCGGCGCACCACGAGCGACACCTCCTCGAGCGACGGCCGCGGCGCCGTGGGGTACCGGAAGGTCACCGCGCGCAGCTCGAGGCCGGTGGTGAAGGGTGCGCGCCGCACGGTGGCGAGCGGGTCGGGCGCCGCGAGGGCGAAGTCGTCGCGCACGCTGCGGATGATCGCCCGGCTGAACACGAGTGTCTGGAACGCCGAGAGCAGCCGCGTGATGGAGGGCATGACGCGGAAGGCCGACGCGGCGAAGAGCCCGAGCGTCGGGAGGATCTGCTCGAAGGACCGGTCCCGTGCGACCATGCTCACCACGAGCGCCCCGAGGCCCGCGATGGTGATGATCTCCATCCAGGTGCGCGGCACCATCTGCAGCACCGCGTACACCTTGTTGATCCGCAGGCTCTCGCGCAGGTGCACCTCGTGCTGGCCGAGGAACTCGGTCTCGCGACCGAGGATCTTGACGTCCTTGGCGCCGCCGAATCCCTGCTGGAGGTGCTGGAACACGAGGGCGTCGTGTTCGTTGCGCTCGTCGCCCCAGCGCTCGATGCGACGCCGGGTCGCGCGTTGGAAGCCGCCCGCCGCCACGGCGAACAGCACGATCACCACCAGCGTGCCGACCGGCTCGAGCACCACGAGCAGCGCAAAGAGCGCCGCAGCCACGAGGCCGTCGGTGAGCAGCACGAGGAACGGCTCCACGCCACCGCTCACGACCACGTTCGCGTTGCGGGCGTTGCGGATGAGGGTGGCCGAGTTGTGCTGCAGGTGGAACATGTAGGGCTGGCGCAGGTAGATCGTGAAGAGCCGCTGCGAGAGGCGACCCGCGAGGGAGGTGGTGAACGTCTTTTGCACCCAGGCGCTCCACACGAGAAAGACGCTGCGCACCACGTACAGCCCCACGAGCGCCCCCATGACGGTGACGACGAGTCGCTCGCGCGACGGGTCGCCGAGCAGGTCGACGAGCCACGGGTACGAGGTGGCGTAGTCGTCGCTCGTGAGCACCGCGACGATCGGCACCACGATGCCGAGGCTCAGGGTCTCGAGCACCATGCCCACGAGCACGAGGGCCAGCACCCCCACGAGCGCGCCGCGATCCCACGGGGTGAGGAGACCCCACACCACGCGGGGCGTGGACACGGGGGCGTCGGTGGCGCGCGGGACGAGCGGGGTCGGGGTGACCGTGCGTTTCTCCACGTTGTAGCGGCGATCGGAATCGAACCGATGACCTTCCGATTATGAGCCGGATGCTCTTACCAACTGAGCTACGCCGCCGTGACTGGCGGAGCCCTCTGTGGGAATCGAACCCACGACCTCTTCCTTACCATGGAAGTGCTCTACCGACTGAGCTAAGAGGGCGAGTGCGTCCCGCGTGAACGGGCCGACCGATCGATCAGTGTATCGGTGCCGCCACGAAGGGTCCGCTCGAGCGCGGCGCGCGTGCGGGTAGCGTCGCGCGCGATGGGATCGGTGCCGCACGCCGTGGTCGTGCGGGCGGCGACGCTCGAGGATGCCGAGGCGATCCGCGCGATCTACAACCACGAGGTGGAACACGAGACGTCCACCATGGACACCGTGGCGCGTTCGTTGGAGGCGCAACGGGAATGGATCGCGGCGCGCAGCGGTGCGCTCTCGGCCTGGGTCGCGACGGATGCCGCCGGGGAGGTCGTCGGCTTCGCCTCGTTGAGCGAGTTCCGCGGACGATTCGGCTACCGCACCACCGTCGAGGACTCGGTGTACGTGCACCGCGACCGGGCCCGGCGCGGCGTGGGGCGGGCGCTGCTGGGACACCTCGTCGACACGGCCCACGCCTCGGGGTTCCACACGATCATCGCCCACATCGACGCCGGCGGCACGGCCTCGCGGGGACTGCACGCTGCATGCGGCTTCGAGCTCGTGGGGGTGCAGCGTGAGGTGGCGCGCAAGTTCGGTCGCTGGGTGGACGTCGCCGTGATGCAGCGCATGCTGCACGCCTGAGACCCGGGGGCGGCCCGCCTAGGCGAGGAACTCCGCGCCGCGGC
>Ga0233425_10005618_pt1 | contig 19578 bp, 15 predicted proteins | sample Watercolumn_Towu_2_FD_181712 | JGI IMG/M metagenome (GOLD analysis project Ga0233425, IMG submission 181712) | Freshwater microbial communities from Lake Towuti, South Sulawesi, Indonesia - Watercolumn_Towuti2014_140_MG | ecosystem: Environmental > Aquatic > Freshwater > Lake | place... | reverse complement strand
CCTCGGCGTTGGCGCCCGCCTTCTCCACCAGAGGACGGCCCAGGCCGTCCTCCTGCCTCAGAATCGCGACCAGGATGTGCTCGGGGATCACCTCGGGGTTGCCTCGGCGCACCGAGTCCGCCACCGCGGCGCTCAGCGCCTCCTGGCTCTTGGTCGTCAGTCGATCCATCCGCATGGGCACACCTGTCTCGCTCGACCCCGCCGGGCGGGGCGCCTCTTCATCCAATCCGAAGGCTCACGGAACCGCCCCGAAGCCGCGCTCGGGCACGAAGCTCCCGAGAAACTAAGGCCCGAACTTGTCGGATCAAGGGGGCAAGAGGTGTCATAATCCACTCGTGCCCCCCGAAGACACAGCCCGCGCCGCGCGCGCCGAGGCTCGCCGGAAGACCTGGTCCTTCGGGGTTGCGCACGGTCCTGCGGATTTGGAGGAGGCCGACCTGGAGTTCTGGGCGGCCGCGACCCCGGCACAGCGCGTCCGTGGCATGACCGAGCTGATCGAGGAAATGCGCTGGATAGAGGGCGAGCGTGGACCTACCCCCCGACTTCAGAGATTTGTTGGCGGAGTTAGACCGCGCGGCGGTTGATTTCGTCCTGGTGGGGGGCTGGGCGGTGGCCTTCCACGGCCGCCCCCGCGCGACCAAGGACATCGACTTCGTCCTCCGTGGCACGCCCGAGAACTTGGCGCGCGCCGCCCAGGCCCTCGGCGCCTTCGGTGCGCCGCCTTCGCTCTGTGATGCCGTCAGGACGATGGCTGCAGACGACGTGGTCTACCTGGGCCAGCCGCCCTTCCGCGTGGACTTTCTGCGTTCGATCTCCGGGGTGCCTGCCGAGGAGCTCTTTGCGCGCTCGATCCCGGCCGAGCTCGACGACGTACGCTTGCGCGTCGCGAGCATCGACGACCTGATTACGAACAAGCGGGCCGTCGGCCGCCCGCAAGATCTGCTCGACGTCACGTTCCTGGAAAAGGTCCGCGCCCGCCGCAAATAGCAAAAGAGCCGCGAGGCACGAGGCCCCGCGGCTCTTCCGCGCTGTCAGCTGACTGTGATCAGCCCGTGCCAGCGTCGCCGGCCGCCGGCGTGCAAGCCGCGGGCGTGCCAGAGTCGCCGATGCCCGTCGCGTCGAGGCAGCCCATGTTGGGGCCACCCACGCTCGAGGTGTCCACGCCATAGCCGCACTTCTTGGTCGTGGCGTTGCAGCACCCGGGGAAGGCGCCGGGGCCGCCGTCGAGCGGGTTGGTGAACTTGAGCTCGGGGCAGGTCGTGTCCTTGTTGCCCGGAGCGCCGGTCTGGTAGCAGCCCGCGGGGAGGCCAATCAGGCCGCCGACGGTCGCGCTGACCTCAGCGCCGCACTTGTCCGCCTTGCAGCAAGCGGCAACGTCGAAGAGGCCGCCGACCTTGTAGGTCTTGCAGGTCTCGCCGCCGCAAACCACCGGGCCAGAGCCGCCCGTGCCGCCGCCGCCCGAAGCGCCGCCGCCGCCCGAGGCGCCGCCAGCGCCCGAAGCGCCGCCCGTGCTGCCGCCGGAGCCGCCGTCCTTGCCACCGGTGCCGCCGCCGCTGGAGCCGCCGCCACCACCTTCGTCGTCATCGCCGCAGGCCGGGATACCCAGCGCCACCAGCGAGAGCAGACCAATACCAAGAGTGAGCTTCAAAGAACCACGCATAATCGCACCTCGTTAGAATCCGGCCGCGGAATAAAGCACAAACAGGCCGGCTGGGAAAAGGAATCTCTCCACCCGCGTACGGGCTTGGACGGGTGGGTCTAGCATGCTGTTCAACGCTGCGCACGCCGAGCGCAGGTGCGCCCCGGCGCCGCGCCGAGCCCTAAATGTCTAGGTTCCGTACATTCAAGGCGTTCTGCTCGATGAACTGCCGCCGGGGCTCGACCTGGTCGCCCATCAAGACACTGAACAGCTCGTCAGCCGCGACGTCGTCGGTGACCCGGACCTTGAGCAGGGTCCTGGCGTCCGGGTTCATGGTGGTCTCCCAGAGCTCGCCGGCGTTCATCTCGCCCAGGCCCTTGTAGCGGGTGATGCTGGTGCCCTTGCGGCCGCGTTCGTCGATGAAGGCGTCCAGCGCCTCCGGGTCCGGCAGGCTCACGGGCTCGCCGGACTCCGTCCTCGCGGTGTACGGCGCGGGACCGATCGACCGGATGTCCTCCTCGATGGCCAGGAGCTCCTGGTACTCTGCGCTGTCGGCCAGGTCCCAGTCCGCGACCGCGGGCCGGGTGGAAGAGCCCGGGCGGAACTTCACCGCGATGCGCCCGCCGCCGTGGACCCTGTCCCAGTCCACCTCGACGCTGAGCGGCATCAGGTCCGGGTACCGCGTCTCGAGGAACGCGCGCAGCTTGTCCGCGGCGGCCTGCACCTTCTCCGAGCTCCGGTAGTCCTCGCGGGTCATTCCGCTCGAGCGCAGGATGGCGCCGACCACGCGCGCATCGCAGCGGCGATCGATCTTCGCGAGGATGTGTCGGAACGAACGCAGCCGCGTTGCCAGCTCGTAGAGCGGCTTGCCCGAGATGGTGGGGCCCTTCGCGCTCTGCACGATGAGCCCCTCGATGCCGTTCTGCGTGAGCAGCCGGTCGAGCGCGACCTGATCCTTCAGGTAGAGATCCTTCTTGCCCTTGCGCACCCGGAACAGCGGCGGCTGCGCGATGTACAGGTAGCCGCTCTCGATCAGCTCGCGCATCTGGCGATAGAAGAACGTGAGCAACAGAGTGCGGATGTGACTTCCGTCGACGTCGGCGTCGGTCATCAAGATCACCCGGTGATATCTGACCTTCGAGAGATCGAAGTTACCGTTCTCGCCGATGCCGCAACCGAGGGCGCTGATCAGCGTGGCGACCTCCTGGCTCGAGAGCATCTTGTCCAGGCGCGCGCGCTCGACGTTCAGGATCTTGCCCTTCAGCGGCAGGATGGCCTGGAAGTGGCGATCGCGGCCCTGCTTCGCGCTGCCGCCGGCGCTCTCGCCCTCGACGATGTAGAGCTCGCTCTGAGCCGGGTCCTTGCTCTGGCAGTCGGCGAGCTTGCCGGAGAGCGCGGACGAGTCGAGCACGCCCTTGCGCACCACCTCGCGGGCCTTGCGCGCGGCCTCGCGGGCGCGCGCGGCCATCACGGCCTTCTCCAGGATCTTGCGCGCGGTGCCCGGGTGCTCCTCGAAGTAGCGGCCGACGTGCTCGGCCACCACGTTCTGCACGATGCCGGAGACCTCGCTCGAGACCAGCTTGCTCTTGGTCTGCGAGTCGAAGCTCGGGTCGGGGTGCTTGACGTGGATGACGCAGATCACGCCTTCGCGCGCGTCCTCGCCGGAGATGCCGCTCTTGGCGTCCTTGAGCAGGTTCTGCGCTTGTCCGTAGTTGTTGAGCAGGCGGGTGAGCGCGGTGCGGAGCCCCGTGAGGTGGGTGCCGCCGTCCTTGTTGTGGACGTTGTTCGTGTAGCAGAGGATCTGCTCCTGGTACGACGCCGACCACTGGATGGCCATGTCGACGGCGACCGGCGCCTTGGTGTCCTCGCCCTGCACCTCGGTGGTGAAGGCGATCACGTCGTCGTGGATGGGCTCCTTCTTCTGGCTGAGCAGGGCGACGAATTCCTTGATGCCGCCCTTGAACTCGAAGGTCTCGTGCTTGCCGCCGCCCCGCTCGTCGGTCAGCTCGATGATCAGCCCGGAGTTCAGGAACGCGAGCTCGCGCAGCCGGTTCGCCAGGATGTCGTAGTTGTAGTCGGTGCTGGTGAAGATCTCGGGGTCGGGCTTGAAGGTGACCTTGGTGCCGTGCTCGTCCGTCTCGCCGATGCGCTCGAGGGCGGCCTGCGGCACGCCGCGGCGGTACTCCTGGAAATAGAGGCCGCCCTGCCGGCGGATCTCGAGCCGTAGCTTCTCGCAGACGGCGTTCACCGCGCTGACACCCACGCCGTGCAGGCCCGCGCTGACCTTGTAGCTCGAGTGATCGAACTTCCCGCCGGCGTGGAGCACGGTCATCACGACCTCGGCCGCGCTGACCCCGCGCTCGTGCATGTCGACCGGGATGCCGCGGCCGTCGTCCTCCACCGTGACGGAGCCGTCGAAGTGGACCGCAACCTTGATGCGAGTGCAGAAGCCCGCCAGGTGCTCGTCCACCGAGTTGTCGATGGTCTCCCAGACCAGATGGTGCAGCGCCGAGCCGTCGTGCACGTCGCCGATGTACATGCCCGGCCGCTTGCGCACGGCCTCGAGCCCCTCGAGCACGGTGATGTTGCCGGCGTCGTAGTCGCCAGGGGGCGGGAGCTGGGATGCGCTCGGCGCGGTCGCCTCGGAGGGGGATTCGGGGTTGGGCGGAGCCTCGGTGGTCAAGCAGAGTTCCTCGGGTTTCGGTTGCAGCGCACGACGCGCGCGGCGCTCGGAGGCGCGGGCGAGCGGTCGCCGATTTCGGCTAGCGCGGCGGGCGCGAGAGGCTCGCGAGCGCAGCTTCCAGAGTGGGATCGGCGGGCGCCAAAAAGACCTGTTTTCGTATAGCCCTTCCGGGGGGCGGCGGCAAGGCGCGGACAGGGAAAATCCCGCTGGATTTCGCGTTCCGGGTTGACCCGAAATCGGGCTCGAATATGGGGTCGATTTTCGCTGCGTCAGGAGAGCCGCGCCACGGCCCCGAAACGCACGCCGAAATCCGCGCGATCGGCCGGCGCGACCTCGGGCATGGCGAAGAGCTCGGGGCGCGGCGTGGTCACGAAGACCTGGCTGGGGACGCCCCGGAGCAGGGCGAAGACCGCCTCGAAGCGCTGCGCGTCGAGCTCGCTCGAGACGTCGTCGAGGAGCAGGATGGGGTGCGCGCCTCGCGCCTCGCGCACGCAGTCGAGCTCGGCCACCTTGAGCGCCAGCGAGAGCACTCGCTGCTGCCCTTGCGAGGCGTGGCGCCGCGCCGAACGACCGTCGACCACCAGATCGAGGTCGTCGCGCTGCGGGCCGAAGCTCGCGCTGCCGCGTCGCACGTCGATGGGGCGAGCGGCCACGAGGGCCTTGCGGAAATCCTCCGGGTCGGGGCAGCCCGCGCTCTTCAGGCTGACTCCGAGAGAGAGACCGGGAGCCGCCATTCTCGTGAAGGCGGGCGTGAGGGCTTCCGCCAGGCGCGCCGCGGTGCGCTCGCGGATCCGACACAAGGCGGCCCCGTGCTCGGCCAAGATGACCTCGTAGGCGTCCAGCTCGGGGGCGCGTGCCCCTCGCTCCTCCAGCGCCTTCTGCCGCTCTCGGAGCGCGACCGTGTAGCGCGAGCGGTGGTCGGCGCTGAGCGGCTCCAAGAACAGGGCCACCCTGTCGAGGAGCATGCGCCTACCCTGCGCTGGACCGCTGGCGAGCGCGAGGTCCCCGGGGTGAAACACGACGACGGGCGTCTTCGTGGCCCAGAGCGAGAGCCGCGCGACCCGCTTGCCGTCGACCGAGAACACCCGAGCCTTCGCCCCGATCACGGCGCGCTGCTCCCGGGAGAGGCCGCCCTCGGCGACGCGAGCGGAGACCACGGCCGTGTCCGCGCCGGTCTGGATGACCTCGGCGTTCTTGTCGGCGCGGAAGCTCTTGCTCGTGGCGAGCACGTAGAGGGCCTCGAGCAGGCTGGTCTTGCCGTGCCCGTTGTCGCCCGAGACGACGTTGAGCCGGCGCGCGGGCTCTAGCTCCGCCGAAGCGATGTTGCGGAAGGCTCGGATGGCGATCCGCTCGAAGCAGAGCTCGGCGCCGGGCACTCAGATCCGCATCGGCATGATCACGGCGAGGTAGCTCTTCTTGGTGCTCTCGCTGGCGGGCTTCACGACGGCGGGGTCGAGCTCGCCGCTGATGCCGAGGACGACCTCTTCGTCGTCGACCGCGCCGAGCACGTCGAGGAAGTAGCGCGCGTTGAAGCCGATGGTCATGGGGCCCCCGTCGTAGTCGATGGGGATCTCGTCGAAGCCCTCGCCGCTCTCGGGGCTCTCGCTCTCGAAGCGGACCTTGCCCCCGTCGAGCGTCAGCTTCACGCCGCCGGTCCGATCGCTGGCCGCCAGGGCCACGGCCTTGAGCGCGTCCGAGAACGCGAGGCGCGGCACGCGCACGGCCTTCTCCGTCGCCTCCGGGATGACCTGCGAGTACGGCGGGAACTGCGCGTCCACCAGCTTCACGCTGAAGCGGAAGCCCGCGAGCTGGAAGAAGGCGTTGGGACCGCTGGTTCCGAGCTTCAGCGAGCTCGTGTCCGTGGCTTCCTCGCCCTTGCCGGCCTCTCCGCGCGCTTCGTCGCACAGGCGCTCGAGCTCGAGCAGGCCCTTGAGCGGGATGAGCATGGTCTGCGAGGCCTGCTTCCCGGGGACCTGGATCTCCATCTTCGACAGGCGGTGGCCGTCGGTGGAGACCATGCGCACGCGATCGCCATCCCACTCGAAGAGCGCGCTGTTCAGGTGCAAGCGCGTCTCGTCGGTCGAGACGGAGAACTTCGTAGCCTTGATGAGCTGCGAGAGCGTGTCGACGTCGAGCGACAAGAGCTGCGCTCCCTCACCGAGCTCCGGCAACGCGGGAAACTCCTCGCCTGGGATGCCGTGCACGGTGTAGCGCCGAGCCGAGCCGACGGAGCGGATGGTCGTCGCAGCGCCCTCGGTGGTCGAGATCGAGATCTGACCTTCGGGCATCATCTTCACGCGCTCGAACAAGTCTCGCGCGCCGACCGCGATGGACCCGCCCTTGTCGACCCGCGCCTTGATCGTGCCGCTGACCGCCAGGTACAAGTCCGTGGCCGCGAGCCGGAGTTGGTCCGGTCCAGCGACCTCGATCAGCACGTTGCCGAGGACCGGCATGGTGCTCTTCTTGTCCGCCACGCCCTGACAGCGCCCGAGGACGCGCAGGAGATCCTTCTTGCTCACCACGACCTGCATGGTCGGGTCGTCCTACCCGGGTCCGTGCGGGGCCGCTAGGGCGAGAGCGCGAGGAATGCGTGGCTTTTCTCTGCCCAAGTTCTCCACAGGGCTGGGCTCGACCCGCTCGCGCTCTCTCCTCTCTCTTCATGGAAGAGATTTAAAAGAAAGCAGTCTTCGCAGAGCCTGTGGACTCTGGGGAAAAGCGAGTAAGGAGAAGGATTCAAAGAAGTATTCGCGCATTCGCACTGGGGAATGGAGAGGGATCACGGATGTAGGTGCATGTGGAGGGATCCGGGGCGGGGTCAGATACTCAAGGGAGCCCAGGATGTCTTCCTCACCCTTTTCCCGAGGTTTTCCCCACCCTGTGGAGACGCATGCACCCATTGCGCTTCGGATCAGATGATCAGTGCCGGAGGCCTCAGTGGGCCTTGGCCCGCTTGCGCTGGGTCTTCCGTGCGGCGCGGAGGGGCTCGGCGGCCTCGATGCGGGCCAGGGCGTCCACCAGCGCGCGTCGCGCGGACTCGTAGGTCTTGGGACCGATCTCGTCGGCCTTGCGGGCGCGCTCGAGCGCGACGAGCTCGTCCAAGAGGAGCTTGCGCGCGCGGGCCACGTCCTTCTCGGGCAGTGAGGTGAGCGAGACCTTCTCCTTGTCGTCGCGCGTAGCGAGGAAGAGACCGAGCGCGCCGAGCACGATGGCGATGCCCGCGGCGTACCAGCGCCCGGGCCCCGGCGTCGGGATGCCCGTGAGCCGCAGCTCGACCTCCTGCATCTCGGGCTCGCCGGGCTTGAGCTGTCGGCCCGTGGTGAGCAAGCGCTTGCCGTCTTCGCGGGCGCTGAGCTGCGCCGGGCTCATGCCGGAGGCCTCGAAGCCCATGCCCTTCGCGGCCTCCGCCATCACCTGCATCTCGGCGACGTGAGGCGGCAGCCCGAGCTTGAAGTCGACCGTGGGCTCGTGATCGTTCGGGACCTGGAAGCGAAACGCGACGTCGTGCTGACCCGGGCTGAAGGTGCCGAGCAGTCGCGCGCCGCGGTCGCCCTCGGCTGCGAAGCGGGTGTCACCCATCGAGTCCTGGGCGCTGAAGCCCTTCCAGCCGCGGGGCAGGTCGATGACCAGATCGTCGGGTACCCAGGTAGTGGTCCCGACGTTGAACACGCGGAACAGCACCTCGAACTGGAACACGTCGTCGCGCGGCTCGATCATCACGAAGCCGCGCATGCCGACCATGGACTTCCGGATGTCGCTCGACACCGGGTAGACGTGGAGCGTCACGACCTGCCCCATGTCTTCCCGCAGGCTGAACGAGTCCGAGGCGTACTCGGCCTCGTCGCGCTTGACCATCACGCGGTAGCCGAACTTGGAGCCGATCTCGAGGCCTTCGAAGCGGACCTTGCCCTCGGGGCTGGTGAGAGCGCTCTTGAACTCCTTCGCGTCGCCCTCGGCCACGCTCTGGCGCAGGATGCCGAGGCGCGCGTTGATGCCGGGGAGGGGGTTGCCCTGCCCGTCGAGGATGCGCGCTTCGACCACACCGCGCGGCAGCTCCGACGAAGGGATCGAGGAGTCCTGGCGGCCCGAGCCGTGCTGCGGCGCCGGCGGCTCGTCGGCGCCAGCGGCGGGCGCGTCGACCGGCGGGTGCCCCGGGGGCATCTGCCCCTGAGCGCCGGGTGGCAGCGGTGCTTGAGCGAGAGCGAGCCCCGAGAGCAGCGAGAGCGCGAGGGTGAGGCGGAGCTTCATCCGAGCGACTCCCCGCACTGCTTGCAGAAGCGTGCGTCGGCTTCGTTCTTGGTTCCGCACTCGGTGCAGGTCGCGCGCTCTCCGGTGGGAGAGCTCTCTTCGTCGGCGTCCTCGGCCTGCGCCTCGGCCTCCTGCGCGGCTTCCTCGGCCTCGGGCTCGTCCGAGTCTTCTTCGGGCTCGGGTGCGGGCGCCGGGGGCTTGCCCTTCTTGGACGCCTCGTGAGCCTCGCGCTCCAGGCGCCGGGCGACCAGCTCCTCGACCCGTTTCCGGGCGGGAAGCTCGCTCTTGTTGAGCTCCTGCAAGAGCCGCCGGGCCTCGTCACGGTACTGCGCGGAGAGCGTGGCGTAGTCTTCCTCGCTGACCTTGCCGACGCTGCGCTCGTACTCGAGATCCTTCAGCGCCCGGAGCACGGAGCGCTTCTTCTCTTCTTCCGCCGACGGCGCGGCCAGGGCCAGGGCCTCGTCCAGTGAGAGGTCCCCGTCGTCGCCGAGGCTCTGCACGCTCTGCCACAACGCGGCGATGGCGAGCAGCAAGAGGCCCGCCGCGAGCACCAGGAGCGCCACGCCCAGCCCACGAGTCACGGCCGCCACCACCACCGCCGCGACGAGCCCGAGTGGCGCGAAAGGAAGCGCTCGTCGCAGGAGAGCGATCATCTGGGGCGACACGGCACCCCCGTTATCAGCTTCGGAGCCAAGGAGCTATTCCGGAGAGCGGCGGCGACGCCGGACCACGTAGACCCCCGACGCCAGCCCGACCACGAGCGCGGCCGACACCCCCGCGATGGGCGTTGGCGAAGACGGGACGGCTGCCGTCGGCCGGTCGGGAGGCGCGCGTGGTGCTCGGGTCGCGGCGTACGCGGTGGAAGGCCCCATCGCCATCCAGATCGCGAAAGCGACACCGGACAGGCCCGCGGCCGCCGTACGCACGTAGCCCCAGGCGCCGAACTCCTTGAGCGCGACCTCGGGCCACAGCGACACGCTGGCTCCGAAGATCAGCACCACCACGCCGAGCCAAATCCAGGACACCAAAGGGTTCACGTGGAGCTGGAAGGCGGCCTTCTTGTTCTCCGGGCTCACCATGCCGACGACCAGGTACAGGTCGTCGCGGAAGCTGCGCAGCATTGCCACCTCGGTGGTGGGCATCTCGGAGGCGCGCTTGTAGATGAACTTCGCCGGGGACATCACCCCGAGCGACTGCCCGCCGCGGCTCACCTCGACGTCGGCGAAGACCATGCGCTTGTTGACGTCGGCCTCCATGCGCGGGCCCTTGTACTTGAGCTGATAGTCGCCGATCTTGACTTGCTCGCCGGGCGCGAGGCTCGCTTCCTTGTCGATGCTCCAGGCCTTGCCGGTGAAGCCGACGAACATCAGCACGATGCCGAAGTGAACCACGTAGCCGCCGTAGCGACGCCGGCTCTTGTCCACCAGGCGCACCAGGGAGGTGAGCACGCTCTCCGCCTCGCCGCCCTTGCGGCTGGAGCGCTGGCGCGCGCTGACGCCGCGCACGAACTCCTGGACGATGACCGCGGTGTTGAAGGCCGAGAGCGCGATCACGAGGGCGGGCAGCAGGGAGGCCGCCTTCTGCAGCACGACGCCGACCACGCCGGGGTAGAACTGGTCGGCGTGCACCAGCGCCGGGTAGCCCAGGCGCTTGCCGAAGGCGAAGTGGGCGACGACCATGACCGCCGCGGCGATGAGCGGCGCCGAGAACGCCTTCTTCAGCGAGTCTTGGCTGGTCTTGCGCCAACCGAAGAGTGGCGCGGCCCCCATCAAGGCGAAGAGCACGACGCCGGCCGGCGCTATCCAGCGATTGAAGAAGGGCGGCCCGACCGTGACGCTCTCCTTGTAGAGCCACTCGCTGATCTTCGGCCACATCGTCGCGACCAAGACGAAGACCATGATGCCGACGAGCACCCAGTTGTTGAGGACGAAGGCGGCCTCGCGGCTGGCGACGGCCTCGATGCGCGCCTCGGCGCGGAGCTCGCGCCAGCGCCACGCGACCAGGCCCGCGCAGGCCGCGACCACGAAGCCCATGTACCAGACGAAGAAGATGCCGATGTTGCTCTGCGCGAAGCTGTGCACGCTGGCGATCAAGCCCGAGCGCGTGAGGAAGGTGCCGAAGATGGTGAGCAGGAACGTCAGGCAGATCAGGAAGACGTTCCAGACCTTCAGCATGTTGCGGCGCTCCTGGATCATGGTGGAGTGCACGTAGGCGCTGGCCGTGAACCAGGGCAGGCACGCCGCGTTTTCCACCGGATCCCAGGCCCAGTAGCCGCCCCAGCCGAGCTCCTCGTAGGCCCAGATCATGCCCAGCGCGTTGCCGATGCTGAGGAACAGCCAGGCGAACAGCATCCACTTGCGGACCGCGACGATCCAGTCGTTGTCGAGGCGCCCGGTGATCAGCGCGGCGACGGCGAACGCGAACGGGACGGAGCAGCCCACGAAGCCCAGGTAGAGGGCCGGCGGGTGGATGGCCATCCAGTAGTTCTGCAGCAGCGGGTTCAGGCCCTCGCCGTCGAGGCTCGCGCCCGAGATGCTGGTGGAGAAGGGGTTCGCCGCGAACAGCATCATCACGGCGAAGAACGCCATCACGCTCATCAGCGTCGCGATCACGTAGGGCTGGAGCTGACGGTAGCGGCCCTTCATCCAATGCAGGCAGAAGCCGGTGTAGCCGGCGAGCAGCGCCGCCCACCAGAGCAGCGAGCCGTCCTGGCCGCCCCACAGCGCTGCGAACAGGTAAGCGGTGGGCATCGAGCGGTCGCTGTAGCGAGCGACGTAGCGGATGCGGAAGTCGTGGGTGATGAACGCGTAGGCGAGCAGGACGGTGCCGAAGGCGACGAGCGCGCAAGTCGCGTAGCCACCGAGGCGCGCCGCGTCGAGCAGCCGCGGGCGACCGCGCCCCGCCGCGACCGCGACCGCGAACGTGTACGCCGCGGCCACCAACATCGCGTAGATGACGCCGGTTCCGAGCTCAGGCAGGGATTGCCACATGGGGGGGAGCGGAGCCTACCATGGCTCGATGGGACCAGCGCTCGCCCGAGCGCTCACCCTTCGTCCGAGACGATGGTGCCGACGTCGTCGCCCAGGCACACGCGCTTGATGTTCCCGGAGGCCATCTTGAACACGCGGATGGGCAGGCCGTTCTCGCGGCACAGCGCCACGGCGGTCGCGTCCATCACCTTCAGGTTCTCGCTCAGGAAGCGCTCGTAGGCCACGCTCTTCAAGAGCGTCGCCCCCTGATGCCGCACCGGGTCGCGGTCGTAGATGCCGTCGACCTTGGTGGCCTTGAGCAGCGCCTCGGCGCGGATCTCCATGGCGCGCAGCGCCGCCGCCGTGTCCGTGGAGAAGTACGGGTTGCCGGTCCCGGCTGCGAAGATCACGATGTGCCCCCGGTCCAGGTGGCGGATGGCGCGGCGCCGGATGTAGGGCTCGGCGACCTCGCGGATCTCGATGGCGGTCATCACGCGCGTGGGGATGCCGCGGCGCTCGAGCGCGTCCTGGAGCGCGAGCGAGTTGATCACGGTGGCGAGCATGCCCATGTAGTCGCTCTGCGCGCGGTCCATGCCCTCGCTGGCGCCCTTGAGCCCGCGGAAGATGTTGCCGCCGCCGACGACCAAGCCGACCTGCACGCCGGCGCCGTGCACCTCGCCGAGCTCGGAGGCCGTCGCGGCCATCGTCGCGGTGTCGATGCCCGAACCGCCGGTGCCCCCCGAGAGCGCCTCTCCGCTCAGCTTGATGACGACCCTGCGGTACCTGAGGCTCGAGGCTTGATCGGTCACGGACGGGAGTGCTAGCCGTGTCGCGCCCGCCCTGCAACGCCCGCGACGCCTGGCCAGAGCGGCCGGGCCGTAGTATTCGATGCCCGCCATGCTCCGCCGCGCGTTCCTCCCGAGCGTCCTGCTCCTCAGCGGGCTCGCGGGCGCGGCCTGCAACGAGAAGGCCATCAACAAAGGGCCCTCCGCCGACAGCAGCGCGGCGCCCGTCGGGAGCGGCCTGCCGCCGGAGCTGGCGCAGAAGACGCTGGCCACGGTGGGCGACCGGGTCATCACCCTGGGCGAGTTCGCCGCCACCATCGACCGCATGGATCAGTTCGAGCGGCTTCGCTACCAGTCCGTGGAGCGCCGGCGGCAGCTCCTCGACGAGATCATCAAGGCGGAGCTCCTGGCCATCGAGGCCAAGAAGCGCGGGCTGGACCAGAAGCCCGAGGTGAAGGAGCGCATCCGGCAGATCCTGCGCGAGGACGTGATGCGCCTCGTGCGCGTCGAGACTACCGCGCCGGCCGACATACCGGAGAGCGAGGTCCGCGAGTACTACGAGAAGCACCGCGACGAGTTCCGCGATCCAGAGCGGCGGCGCGTCGCACACATCGTGATGACCGACGAGGCCAAGGCCAAGCAGGTGCTCGAGCAAGCGAAGAAGGCGTCGCCCACGGACTGGGGGAAGCTCGTGCGCGACCACTCGCTGGACAAGCCCCCGCAAGGTGCAGCCACCGGCCCCGCCGAGCTCGCGGGCGATCTCGGCATCGTGGGCCCCCCGGGGGCCGCCAAAGGCGACAACCCGCGCGTGCCGGAGCCGCTGCGCGCCGCCGTGTTCAAGATCGCGGCCGTGGGCGGCATTCACACGGAGCTCGTGGCCGACGCCGGGAAGTTCCACATCGTGCGCATGACGGGGAAGACCGATGCGCGCGACCGCACGCTGGCCGAGGCCGAGCGCACCATCCGCGTCGCCATCTTGCAGGAGCGCATGAAGAGCTCGGAGGCCAAGCTCGAGCAGGAGCTTCGCGCGCGCTACCCGGTGAAGATCGACGACAAGGCCCTCGAGAAGGTCGAGCTGCCGAAGTCGCCGCTGGAACAGCTCGATGCAGGACCTGCTGCGCCCAAGTAGCGCGCTGGTCGTCCTGCCTTCGAGCGGGCCTTCGGGGTCCGCGCCGGCCCGCGCCGCGCGGCGACGGGTGGAGTGGAAGGAGCAGCTGGCGCGTGCGGTGAAGAGCGCCTCGGAGCTCGCCGAGCACCTCGAGCTGACGCCCGAAGAGCGAGCGGGAGCCGAGCGCGCCGAACGCGAAGGCTTCCCCTTGGCGATCACGCCGTACTACCTCGGCCTCGTCGATCGCCACGACCCGACCTGTCCCATCCGCCGTCAGGTCGTGCCGCTCGGTCGCGAGGCGGAGACGACGCGCGGCGACCTCGTGGACCCGCTCGGCGAGGTGGCGCACGAGGTCGCGCCGGAGCTGGTGCAGCGCTACCCGGATCGCGCGCTGCTGCTCGCCACCGATCGCTGCGCCGTCTACTGCCGCTTCTGCACGCGGAGCCGCATGGTGGGCGGCGGCAGCGGCACGCGCGCGCTCGAGCACCTGTCGCCGGCGTTCGCGTGGCTGGAAGCGCACCCCGAGGTGCGCGACGTGATCCTGAGCGGCGGCGACCCGCTCACGCTGACGACGCCACGGCTGGTCGCGCTCGTCGCGCGGCTGCGAGCCATCCCCAGCGTGGAGACGATTCGACTCGCGACACGGGTCCCCGTCGTGCTGCCGCAGCGTGTGACCGCTGAGCTCCTGCGCGCGCTCAAGCCGTTCCACCCGCTCTGGGTGATGACGCACTTCAACCATCCGAAGGAGCTGACGCCGCTGGCGTGCCGAGCGCTCGAGCAGCTGGCCGACGCAGGCTTCCCGGTGATGAACCAGAGCGTGCTGTTGCGCGGCGTGAACGACGAAGCGAGCGTGCTCGCCGAGCTGTTCCGCGGGCTCGTGCGCCAGCGCGCGCGGCCGTACTACCTGCTCCAGGCCGACCCCGCACGCGGCAGCGGCCACCTGCGCACCCCCATCGCGAGCGGCGTCGCGATCATGGAGGCGCTGCAGGGGCGGCTGAGCGGCATCGCGCTGCCGAAGCTCGTCGTCGACACACCGGGCGGCTTCGGCAAGGTGCCCATCGGCCCCGACTACGTGCTGTCACGAAGCGAGGGCGTCACGCGCTTCCGCACCCCCCGCGGCGTCGAGGTCGACTACTTCGACCCCTCGCCCGGCAGCACCGTGGAGCCCACCCTCGCGCGTCTGCGATGAGGGCACGGTGATCCGAGATTCGCCTCTCGGCGCGTGACGGCGCCAGGTCCTGGCCAGGACGAAAGGGGGTTCTCGCACGCGCGACTTTGCCGTTGGGCAGGTCGTTGACGGCAAACTCGCGCGACGAGACCCCCCTCATCGACAGAGCATCGAGGAGGATGCCAGCTCGGGTCGGGGTGGCGATGACAGAGCCGCGGCCTCGTGGTAGCGAGGGCGCGCCATGTCCAACGGCAAAGACGCCATCGCACGGCTCGACGCGCTGAACGAAAAGGCCCTGGAGGGTGGCGGCAAGGCCCGCACCCAGAAGCAGCACGCCGCAGGCAAGCTCACGGCCCGCGAGCGCATCGAGCTCCTGCTCGACCCGGGCAGCTTCGTCGAGCTCGACCGCTTCGTGACCCACCGCTGCGCCGACTTCGGCATGCAGGATCAGAAGGTGCTGGGCGACGGCGTGGTGACCGGGCACGGCACCGTGGACGGCCGCCGCGTGTTCGTGTTCGCCCAGGACTTCACCGTGTTCGGCGGCTCGCTGTCCGCGGCCTACGCCTCGAAGATCTGCAAGGTCATGGACCTGGCGATGAAGGTCGGCGCGCCCGTCATCGGGCTCAACGACTCGGGCGGTGCCCGCATCCAGGAGGGCGTCGAGTCGCTGGCCGGCTACGCGGACATCTTCCTGCGCAACACGCTGGCCTCGGGCGTGGTCCCGCAGATCAGCGCCATCATGGGCCCGTGCGCCGGCGGCGCCGTGTACTCGCCGGCCATCACCGATTTCATCTTCATGGTCGAGAACACCTCGTACATGTTCATCACCGGGCCGGACGTGATCCGCACGGTGACGCACGAGGAGGTGACCAAGGAAGAGCTGGGCGGCGCCCACGCCCACGCCGGCAAGAGCGGCGTGGCGCACTTCACCTCGCCGGACGACCGCGCCTGCATCGCCAAGGTGCGCGAGCTCCTGAGCTTCCTGCCGCTGAACAACACCGAGGACCCGCCCGTGGTCCCGACGCGCGACCCGGCGGACCGCGAGGTCCCCGAGCTCGACACCATGGTGCCGGTCGAGAGCAACAAGCCCTACGACATGAAGAAGCTCATCACCGCGGTGGTCGACGACGGCCACCTGCTCGAGGTCCACGAGGAGTGGGCGCGGAACATGCTGGTGGGGTTCGCGCGCATCGGCGGGCGGCCCGTGGGCATCGTGGCGAACCAGCCGGCGTTCCTGGCCGGCGTGCTCGACATCGACGCCAGCATCAAGGCCGCGCGCTTCGTGCGCTTCTGCGACTGCTTCAACCTGCCCATCGTGACCTGGGTGGACGTGCCCGGCTTCCTGCCCGGCGTCGACCAGGAGCACCACGGCATCATCGTGCACGGCGCGAAGCTGCTGTACGCGTTCTGCGAGGCCACGGTGCCGAAGCTCACGGTGATCACGCGCAAGGCCTACGGCGGGGCCTACGACGTCATGAGCAGCAAGCACGTGCGCGGCGACGTGAACCTGGCCTTCCCCACCGCGGAGATCGCGGTGATGGGTCCTGACGGCGCGGTGAACATCGTGTACCGCAAGGAGATCGAGGAGGCCGCGAACGCCGAGCAGGCCCGCGCCGACTTCAGCGCGGAGTACCGCGCCAAGTTCGCGAACCCCTACAAGGCCGCGGAGCTCGGCTTCGTCGACGAGGTCATCCACCCGCGCATGTTGCGCAAGCGGCTGGCGGTGTCGCTCGAGATGCTGAAGACCAAGCGGCTGGAGAATCCCCCGAGGAAGCACGGAAATATTCCGCTCTAGGCAGGTTCACGCGAGCTCGTTGCCGCTGTCAGAGCACGATCAGCAACACGATCAGTACGAGCACCCCGCCCACGACGGCACCCACGAGGAGATAGCCCTTCTTGACCACGGAGCGATCGTAGGCATCGAGCGCCGCCAGGTGCAGCGCGTTGGTCTCGGCCAGGCGCCTGAGGTTGCCCTCGCCACTCTGGATCGCCGTGAGGGTGGTGGCGTCGAGGGGTAGGCCCTCGCGCTGTGCGATGAGGGATCGGCCCACCGTGGCGAGAGCGCCGGTGAGCTCGCGCTGTGCGTCGGTGAAGCCGGCGTTCGCTGCGCTGAGCTGCCCCTGAAACTGGCGGGCCAGCGCCTTCTGCTGCTCCTGGATGCGCCTCGTGTGTTGGCCCAACGCGCCCAGCTGGTTGCGCACGTTCTGCAGCGCGGCCTGCGCCGTGGCGAGCACTTGCTGCTGCTGATCGAGCTCCGGCTGCACCGCGGCGGCTTGGGCCTCGAAGGCCTGGATGCGCTGCGCCGCCTCCGCGGGGACGGGCGTGTTCGGCGGGCTGCCGGGCGGGACGGCGCTCATCTTCACCGAGCGCGCCTCGATCAAGAAGCGCTTCTGCTTGGCGAGGACGCGGCCGACCAGGGCCTCGGCGTCCGCGACCGCCGCGGCGGCCTGCTGCTTCTCCGCGTCGAGCGGCGCGATTTGCTCCTGCACGGCGCGGAGCTGCAGCTCGAGCTGGGCGTTCTGAGCGTTGAACTGCTCGTTGGTTTGGCTGAGCGCGGCGCCGCGCTCGCCCGCGATGCCCTCGAGCTGCTTCACCGGCGCGAAGGCCGCTGCGAAGCGCGAGTCACCCTCCAGTAACGGGCGCGCGGCGCTCGCGAGCTCGGCGTGGAGCTCGTCGAGCTTCCGCTCCTGCGCCTTCGTCTCGGCGTTGACCCGCGCCAGCTCCGCGCGCAGCTCGCGCTGTCGGGTGAAGACCTTGAAGGCGTAGAGCGGCGCCAGGTAAATGGCCTGGGGCGCAGGGCCATAGCGCGCGACCAAGCCGACCGCGCTGGCCTCGACCGCGGGCAGAGCGGGCGCGAGGCTTTGCGGCGGCGGCGCGGGCGCCGTGGGCGAGGGAGCTCCGGGCAGCGGGGGCTCTGGTGTTCCTTCGGGCGCAGGCGGCCGATACGACTTCAGCTCCAGGCTCAGCTTCGCCTGCTCCTCGTCGTCATCGAGGTCCATGCCGCCGCCGTCGTAGGCGCCGCTGGGCTGATGCTGCGCTTGCCCCGAGCCGAAGGAGGCGCCGGCGCCGAAATGGTCCTCGTCGAAGCCGCCACCGAACAGATCGAGAGCGCCACCACCGCCGCCGCTGGGCTGAGCGGCGGGCCTCGCGGGCGGCGACGCCGGGCTCGGTGCCTCGGGCGCGGCGCGCGCAGGGACCAGCGGCCCGAGGTCCAGGTCCGGGACCTCTCCGGGCTTGGGGTTCTGTGGGTTGCCCATGGAACGCGAAGCTACTCTACGACGCTCGGCTCCCGCGCGTAAGCCGTGAGCTCCTCGTGGAACGCGTGAAAGGCCGACTCCGCCGGCCACGACGGGGCGTTCGAGAGCAGCTCGCGGGCTTCCGCTCTTCTACCGGCATCGATGCAGACTACGGCGGCGGCGTAGCGCAACGGCCAGTGGATGAGCGCGTTCCGGCGGGCCGCCTCCCAGAGCAGGTGCGCGTCGCGCTCCTCGGGCTGGTGCGCGAAGGCTCGCGCCACCGCGCCGACGGCCTCGCGCAACAGCGCGACGCGTCCCTTGAGCTCCTCCGCCACGGCGGGCAAGGGCAAGTTGCGGAGCTCCTCCGCCTTCTCGAGCGCCGCGCCCCGCTCTCCCTCGAAGGCGTCGAGCAACGTCTCCACCAGCAGGCGGTGCTCGTAGGCCGCGGGCCAGGCCGCGCCGCGCGCCGCGTGGCCGAGAGCCGCGCGTGCGCGCTCGACGAAGCCGGTGGCCGCCAGTGCCGTCGCGTGCAGCAGTGGCACCGTGGTGTCGGCGTGGGGCATGCTCGCGAGCGAGTCGTGCCAGAGCTCGAGCAGCTCTTCTGCGCGGCCCTCGACCAGCATGCGGCGCACGCGGCGCTTGCCCACCGCCCTGAGCACGAGCACGAGCACGAGCGCGAGCGCGGCCAGCGCCGGCACGACCAGCCACCAGGCGTTCCCCCGCGCGCGCTCGAGCGCGTAGGCCACGAGCGCCGCGGAGCCCGCGAAGGCAATCAGGCGCGAAACGCTGAACCGGCGAGGGGGCATCGGTCGGTCGGAAGATGCGGCTACACTCGGGGCTTGTCGAGCGGCCTGGCGTGAGCTACCACACGCCGGTCCGCATCGTGTGGGCTCGCCAACAGCGCACCTCGAACCCCGCCAGGGCCGGAAGGCAGCAACGGTAGGAGGAGAGCGGGTGTGGTGGGCCCTTTCCCTTTTGTGGGCCTTCACACGCCGAACATCTCGATCACCGCGCCGTTGTGGGCGAGCGGCGCGTCGAGCGCGTAGTGGACCAGGGTCTTCGCCACGTCGTCCGCGCTCATGCGCGGGGCGAAGCCGCTGCCGGCGAGCATGTCCGTGTCCACCGAGCCCGGCAGCACCACCAGCGCCATGAGCCCGCTGTCGCCGAGCTCCTCGGCCAGGCTCTTGGTGAAGCCGACCAGGCCCCACTTCGAGGCGGCGTAGGCCGCGGCGTGCGGGCTGCCGAGCGTGCTGGAGATGCTGCCGACGTTCACGATGCGCCCGCTGCCGCGCGCGCGCATCTTCGGCAGGAAGGCGCGCGCCAGCTGGAACGGCGCGCGCAGGTTCACCGCGAGCTGGTGGTCCCAGCTCTCCGGCGAGGTCGCCTCCACGCTCGCGCGCTCGATCACGCCGGCGTCGTTGACCAACGCGTCCGGGACGCCGTGCGCGAGAGCGCGCGCGGCGGCGAGCTCGACGGCGGCGCGGTCGGCGAGGTCGCAGGGCTCGATCAGCACCTTCACGCGCTCGGACGCGCGCGCGCTGGTGTCCGACAGAGCTGCGGACGGTCTGCCGAGCAGGATCAGGTCCACGCCGCGCGCCGCGAGCCGGAGCGCCGTCGCTCGGCCGATGCCCCGGCTCGCGCCCGTCAGCACGGCGAGGGTCACGGCGAGAGCTCCGCGCGCAGCGCGAGGTCGAGCTCCCGGGCGCAGGCTGGGTCGGCCAGGTCCCCGGCGCTCGCCTGCGTGC
>Ga0233425_10005617_pt1 | contig 19578 bp, 14 predicted proteins | sample Watercolumn_Towu_2_FD_181712 | JGI IMG/M metagenome (GOLD analysis project Ga0233425, IMG submission 181712) | Freshwater microbial communities from Lake Towuti, South Sulawesi, Indonesia - Watercolumn_Towuti2014_140_MG | ecosystem: Environmental > Aquatic > Freshwater > Lake | place... | reverse complement strand
CGATCAACCCTGAAAGGAGCCATCATGAACCGACGCCAGTTTCTCGGGACCGTGATCACGGGCGCCGCCGCGCTGGCTCACCCGGTGCTGTCTTCCCCTGCGGCCGCGGAGCCGTGCTTCTATCGCACCGTGCAACGCCACGGTCGCTGGTGGTTCCTTGCGCCGGACAATCAGGTTGTCTTCAGTCTGGGGCTGAACCACATTGACGCCGCGCCGCTGCGCTACCTCGAGACAGAAGACATCTGGCACCGCAAGTACGACAACCGCATGGAACGTTGGCTGCGGGAAGCGGTCCGGCCCGACTTGCTCGACTGGGGCTTCAATTCCGTCGGCTGGGTCCAGGAAGTGGTGACGCGCGGGCTGACCAACCACCGCCACTCGCCGAGCTTCACGTTCGAGGAGTATCAGTGGTTGGACCTGCCGTATTGCCACCAGTTGCCGTTTGCCGACTTCCATCAATGGGAAGTGGAGACCCGCCACCCGGACCTCTTCAGCCAGGACTTCGAGGATTGGTGTGACTATGTGGCCCGCAGCCAGTGTGCCCGGATGGCCGCTGACCCAAAGTTGATCGGGTACTTCTACCTCGACTGCCCCACCTGGGTTCATGTGCGGCCCGGCAACGAATGGAAAGGACCGCTGTTCGATCCGGAGAAACTCAAGTCCGACCCGGGCCGCGCGGAACTGACGCGATTGGCCACGCGGTACTATCAGGTCACCCACGACGCCGTACGCCGCTACGACAAGAACCACCTCATCCTGGGTGACCGCTATGAAGCAATGGCGCCTTTGCCCGAGGAGGTGCTCCGCGCCGCGTTGCCGTTGGTGGATGTCTTCAGCTTCCAGCATTTCGGTCCCGTGGAAAGAATCCGCGCCGACCTGGCGCGCTTTGCGGAACTCACCGGCAAACCCGTCCTGCTGGCCGACAGCGCCGGTATGATCAAGCAACCCGATGGAACGATGCGAAACGATCCGATCAAGTACCGCGAGACCCTGTTGGCGCTGCGCGACATCCCGGCCTGCGTGGGTTTCCATCTCTGCGGGGCATACCTCCGCAATCGTGCCCGCAATCGTGGCCTGCGTGCGCCCAATGAGTTGCCGGACCTCGAAGCCATTACCGGCATCACCGCCGCCAATCGCGACATGATCCGGTGGTGCAAAGGCCTTGTGGCCGGCACGGCATCAAGGTAAACGTCACGCATAGATTCGATCTCTGGCTCCGACTTCAAGCAAAGGACACTCCCGCATGACAACCTCGCGCCGCACATTTCTGAGAACGTCCATTGGGGCAGGTTTGGCCGTAGCCGGGACCGGCTCACTACCCGCCGCGGAGTCGCAACGGCTCGACAAGTCCGAATTGGATCGCCTGCTGGCGGAGCCCGTCTTCTGCCGCGATCTGCTCAAGTTGCCGGTCAAAGTGGAGAAGCTAGAGTTGCTGCGCAGCGGCAGGCAGTTCCTGGTTCGTGCGCGCTCGAGCGACGGCGCCGAGAGCATCACCGTTCCCAACAACTCCCGGCTGCTGGACGTCTATCCGCTGCTGCTGAAACGAGTCATGCCCTTTTTCATCGGCAAGGACGCGCGCGATCTCGAATCGTTGCTTTGGGAGGTGTATCGCCACGAGAGCAACTACAAGTTCCAGGGATTGGCGTTCTGGGTCTCCGTGGCCACGGTGGAGATGGCGCTCTTGGACCTGATGGGCCAGATTGCCGCCCAGCCCATCGGCGCATTGTTGGGCGGAGTGCGCCGCCGGGAGATCGGCGTCTATCGGGCCAGCGGCAACCGGGGCAATACGCCGGAGGCAGAGATGGAATACCTGCAGCGCGTCGTGGAAGAAACGGGAGCCAAGGCCGTCAAATTCCGGCTCGGCGGACGAATGAGCCGCAACGCCGACTCGCTGCCGGGACGAAGCGAGGCCTTGATTCCGCTGGCACGCAAGGCCTTCGGCGACTCCATGACCCTGTATGCCGATTCGAACAGTTCTTACGATGTGCCCAACGCCATCCGCATCGGACGACTGATGGAGGAACACAACTACGCGATGTTCGAGGAGCCCTGCGAGTTTGACGATCTCTGGGCCACGAAGGAGGTGAGCGACGCTCTCCGCGTGCCGGTCGGGCTGGGCGAGCAGGAATTCAGCCTGCGCCGCTTCCAATGGGTGATCGAACACCGGGCGGCCGATATCATCCAGCCCGATCTGCATTATTTCGGGGGCTACATTCGCTGCGCAAAAGTGGCGCGCATGGCGGCGGCAGCCGGAATGCCCTGCACGCTGCATTTGTCCGAATCCGGTTTCGCCTACCTGAACGTCCTGCACTTCGCGTCTTGTGTTGCTGATCCGGGCCCGTTTCAGGAATACAAGGGCACGACCGAGGTTCCTTTCCAGTGCGACACGTCCCCGTTGACTTGTCGCAATGGCAGTGTGCTCTGTCCTTCCGGCCCCGGATTTGGCGTCCAGATTGACCCGGATTATGTCGCCAAGTTTCAGCCGGTCGGTGACGTTTGAGGCCGCATGGCCGATTGACGGCATCATCCGGTTGCCGGTGGTGCGAAGATGATTCGCAGGTGTCGGGTCTGCGCCCCTCTCTAGTTCCCTTCCAGCTTTCTTACGCCCGTCAGGATAAGAGGGGCGGTGCCCGACGGCGGATCGGGGTAGCGGAATTCCCGCAGGCGAAGTAGTTCGACGTTGTCGGCCACAAGCACCGGTCGGCGGTCCGGTTCCCGCAGCGCCAGCCGTACACGCTCCAGGGTCAAGTCATGCACGCCGCGGACAAAGAAGCCCCAGGCCGGCAGCTTGCGGGTATCGACGCCCGGCTGGCGAACGGGCAGCTTCGCATCGTCGGCCGTGCCGCCGCCCGTGTATTCGATCTGCACATCGCGGAACACCACGTCGGCGAACGTCGGCTCGCCCCAACTCTCGACTGACGCAGCGGCCCGGTATGCGCCGGTCGCGTTCACCCGTTCAAAGGTCAGCCCCCGCGCCGTGTTACCTGGGCGGACCACGATGTGAAACGCGCAACTCACGTCGCGCATCGTCAGGTCGCGCGCCACAACGTCCTCCAGCGGTCCCGGCTGCTGGCCCCAGGCGGAAGGCTGCAGGCACAGCGCGGCCAACATGTTGGTCCGCCGACTGGTGCGGTGCTCGAACTTGCCAGGCCCGTAGAATTCGCACCGAGAGAAACTCAGCCGCCGCGCCGGACCAATCAACCGCACGCCGTTGCACGAAGAGTTGATGGTGCAGTCCTCGATGTAGTGCCCGGCGATGCTGTCGTCGCCGGTGAAGAACCGGCAGCCGGTGATCCGCAGATCCCGGTTCCAGGCAGCAGGCGACCCGCGGAAATGCACGCCGTCCCATCCTCCCTCGAACACTGCGTTCTCGATGCGCACCTGCTGGCTGTGCAGGAAAAAGAACGCGTAGTTGGCGGAGTCGCGAATCGTCAGGTCCCGCAGCGTCACGCCGCGGCAGTGGCCCAGCAGGACAGTGTGCGGCCGGCGCATCTTCTCTTCGCCTTGCGGGTCGAAGACCTGATTACCATCGATCACGCCGGTTCCCGTGAAACCGATATCGTGCAGGTTTTCGCCGACGATTAACCCGCGATGCCAGCGGCTCTGCGGTAACTGGGGCTCACCCTCCGAAACCCGGAACCCGGCGTAGGCGTCCAGGTCTTTCACGCCCACCAGCCGCGCGTCTTGCGGCAGGTGCAGTTCGACTCCACTGCGCAACCGAAGCGTCCCCGACAGGTACGTGCCCGGCGGAAACGATACTCGCCCACCGCCGGCCTGGCCACACGCGTCGATCGCCGCCTGAATCGCGGCCGTGTCGAGCGCCTCGTCATCAGCGCCCGCGCCGAATCGCGTCACGGGAAACTCCGCGGCCTCGGACACGCCTGCCGCGGCCATGAACACCAAGACTACGCCAAGCCACATCGTTGCCTGTCCTTTCGGCAGTAGACGGTGGAGAGGTTTCCAGCCAATCACGACCATTTGACACGACAACAGATCGAAAGCCTATGCCACGCGTTCAGCGCAAGTTGACGAACCGCACCGTGAACCCCGCCCGCGCTGGCCTGGATCGAACTGCTCAACGAAAATTCCTTGATCGAAGCCTGGGCACAGTGGCGATTGATGGTGCCTCAGCAGGAGCGTCCTCCGCATACCTGGTCGCCGATTCCGGCCAGCTACGGCGCACAGCTCACGCGGCTGTGGACTGCCTGGCAGGAATCGCACACCACCGCGGACCAGCGCCGCTTGTGGGCCAAAGCACTGGGCGCGCCGCCGGGCCAGCCCGTCCCGCGCAGCCAGCCTCACGACTGGCAAAACAACTGCACACGGGAGCACTTCCTGGCGGAGTTGAAGTTCTACATGGATCTGGAGCGTGTGTTCTTCGCGCAAGCTCGGAGGTTGATTCGAGACGAACTCGCAGCGCAACAGCTGCTCATCGGCGACGGGGACCACAACGACTCGATCAGCCCCTTCCCGCATGCACTGAGCTTCAACCTGTTGGGGGACTTTCTCGACGGGCACGGGTATTGGCAGCATCCGGATTTGGGACCGCCCCTGCGCGTGAAGAACACGGCCATGGTCAATGATCCGCTGGATTCGACGGTCGTGCAGTTCGCGCGGACCCCCGTACTGGGACGACCATTCACGATTTCCGAAACCAATCATCCGTTTCCGCATCGCTATGCCTGCGAGGGTTTCCCGATCCTGACCGCGTACGCACTGTTCCAGGACTGGGACGGGCTGCTCTGGTTCGACTGGGGGCCGGGACGCATTCGGCCTGCAACAGGCGTCGTGCAGGTGTTCGGGTTTGGCAACGATCCAATGAAGTACGCGAACACGGCCCTGTGCGGCCTCTGGTTCCATCGCGGGGATGTGCAGGCCGCGCGGCAGACCGTCGTCCGGCACATCTCACAGGACGCGGCCCTCGATAGCCTGCGGTGGGATCGCGAACAGGAGCGACCTTTGCCGATGGCGATTGAACCGGTGGCTGGCACCGTGACGCTCAGTAACTTGTCCGGAGCCACGCAAGTGAACGCTCGTCCGCTCTCGGCGCTGGGTATTCCCCAGGCAACAGTGATTACCGGCACGCGCAGCGGCGCATCCGGCTGGTCCTTACCAATCGGCCGATCCGTGGTCACGACCTGGTATGTCGTGGACGTTGTTCGCGGCGAGGCGAACCTGGACGCCGCTGTTCCATCCGGAGCAGGCCCCCGCCACGCCCTACACGAAATGGACCTTCAGCGGGCTCATCACGCGGATGACGGAAAGGACCGCGCCGAAACTCGGCAAGTTCAGCAACACAGTCACGCTGGAAGTTGACGTGCCCGCGAAAGCGGAAGGCGTGCTCTACGCGCTCGGCGCCTTCTCGGGCGGCTTGACATGCTACGTCCAGAATGGCGTGCTGTGCTATGAATACAATCTGTTTGAGATCCAGCGTACACAGATCAAGGCCAAAGAGAGATTGCCCGTCGGCAAAGCGGCGATTGAAGTCGAATCCAAGCGCGTGTCTTCCGGCCGCAATTCGCCCATGGACGTCAGCTTGAAGGTGAACGGCCAAGTCGTGGCTCAGGGTCGGGTGCCGGTCATCGCCTCGTTGAGCTTCACCTCGAACGAGTGCCTGGACATCGGTAGCGACCTCGGTTCGCCCGTGTCGCGCGACTACTACGACCGGGCGCCGTTTCCGTTCAATGGTGTTATCAGCACGACGAGCATTGCCTGTCCGGCTGGCTCGCCGGCCGGAGACCGTTGAACCGGTACGGGGAGGAGGAAGAGTAGCTTCCCGGTTTCGTGTGCGTAGATCTCAACTTGCGAGGATTGAGACCAACGGAGCACCCGCTTACCGTTCCAGGAGCAGGGCCCAGTCGCCGGCGTCGGGTGCGGAGTCGGATCGCCAACGGCTGCTGGACGCCTGCTCCACGCGGGGCAGTCCGTGCCATGCGCCGGTGCGCGGGTTGTACCACTTGGCCCGATAAACGCCCTCGGCCAACGTGAACTCCGCCACGCCGCTGCGTGGCAGGTACGCGACGTATCGCTGGCCCGGATCGGCCAGCAGCAGAGTGTCGGCTCCTGCCAGGTCGTCGCGAGGTTCCAGGCTCCACCATGGCAATGCCGTGAAGAAGTCCACCATGTGACGGTAGCCCAACAGCATGGTCATCTGCTCATTGCCTCGTCCGTTGACCCAGCCTCCACCCGTGTCAGGACCGGCGCCGGTCCCGTCGTTGGCGCGCTCGCCGGTGGTCTGATAGCAGCCGGCCATCGTTATTTCCCAAGCCAGCCGCCGGCGTGTATCGGCCGTGCGCGTCGGCCATAGCCGCTTCTCGCCCCAGGGGAACGGGTAGTGGTCCTCGTAACCGTATTCCTCGTTGATCTGCGGCATCGCTCGCCCGGTCGCCGCCTGCTCACGGCGGTTCTTCAACATGAAGGCGTAGCCGCCGTGTTCGTCCCAACTCTGAAACATGGCGAAGTCGACCCACGGGCTCCGGCGGAAGCGGAAATCGCCATGCCCATGCGTACTTGTCAAGTGATCGTAGGGATCGCATTCCTTGACAAGGCTGCCCATCTTTTCGGCCCAGGCATCGTCGCGAAACAGGCGGTATTCGTTGGCCACGTCCCACATCAGATTGGCATAGGCGGCGAATCGAGCCACCGTATAGCCGTAGTATCGCTGCTCGTCCGCACCACCCATCCCCGTCTTGCCGAAGGGATCGACGCCCCGGTCGGCGCCATCGACATAGAAGATCAGAGAGACGACGATGTCCCGTTCCCGGCACAATTCCAGCAGACGCTCCGCCTTGTGATACAGTCCCAGGTTGAACCGCGTCACGTCGTAGCCGGGGTCTTCCATGTTGTCCGAACGCGCGGCCAGCCACGGTTCCATCTGGAAAGCGAACTTCTTGGTCCGCAACACGAGCGGTTCGTTCCAGCGTCGGCCATCCTTGGTCCGACCTGCCAGGGCAACGCGGATGCGGTTCACTCCCAGCTTTGCCAGTCGCTCGACGGACTGGGTGATCGTCTCGTCGTCCCACGCCAGCAACTGGTACGTCGTGGTGGCGTTCCAGAACCAATGCTGGCCTGTGCCTTCGCGGATGAAGTGGGAGCGATGTTCGGGATCCACGCGCACCGGACCGGCACGCCTGCTCGACTGTACCACAAAATGTCCGGAATGCTGTTCGAAAAAATCGCCCTGCCGATAGGTGACGTTGAATGAATGCTCGCCCACTTGGGACGGCATGAAACGCAGGCCGAACCGTGACCCGTCCGCCGCATCGCAGAACCCTGCCACGCGAATCGGCGAGCCGCCGGGCGGTGTGACTTCGCCGCTCACCTCGACATCCGTGAACGGGTTCGCCGCATCCGGTTGAGTCACCTGCAGGCAGAGTTCCCAGAAGTCAAACACGTCTACCGCGGTGGTCTTAGGCTTCGCTGTCACTCCCGCCGGCGCAGCTTCAGTTGTTTCCGGCTCAACGACTGGAAGTAAGCAGCACAGCAGACCCAAAGTACGACCGAGTCGGTTCATCGCAGGCTTCACCAATGATAAGAGTGTGGAAGTGACGGCAATTCCAGTACGCGTACACGGGTCGGTGGGGGATTGGCGCATCTTCCGGCGTTGACGGCCTGCCATCAGGACCAGACGTTGTCCGAAAACATGGGCCGATCCCCGTCTGGTGCAAGACACACCGACCCGTGAACGCTTACCAATTCCAAAGCAACCTCGCTGAGCTATTCTCATGACGGACCATTCTGACCATGGAATCCACGCTGAAAAAGGGGGAAGTGCCTCTCTGCGCCTTTCATCCGTTGAAATAGGCGCCGTCCGTTCCCGCTGCGGTTTGCCCGAAGCGACTGCGCCAGATTAGAATGCCTGTCCGTCCAGATCGACCGTGTAGTAGGATCTGGCAGCCCCGCATCATCCTTGAGGGAGAACTCCACCGTGTCTGACACACACGCCACTCAGCAGCAATCCACCCGCTCGCACAACTTCTCGCGTCGCAGCTTCCTGGCCGGTGCCAGCGCCGCGGCCGTGGGGGCAACGATCCTGCGCCCCGAACTGGTCAGGGGATACCAGGCAAATGAAAAGGTGGCGATCGGTCTGGTTGGCTGCGGCGGGCGGGGTACCTGGATCGCCGATCTGTTTCAGAAGCACGGCGGCTACGTGGTGGCCGGCGCTGCGGATTATTTCCAGGACCAGGTCGACAAGTTCGGCGATAAGTTCCACGTCAAACCCGAAGCACGTTGTACGGGGCTCGCGGGCTATAAGCGGCTGCTCGAACAGCCGGTGGATGCGATCGTGATCGAGTCGCCTCCCTATTTCCATCCGGAACAGGCGGAGGCTGGTGTGACGGCGGGCAAACACGTCTACGTCGCCAAACCGATCGCCGTCGACGTACCGGGCTGCCAGACGATTGAAGCCAGCGGCAAGCAGGCGACCAGCAAGAGCCTCTGTTTCCTGGTCGACTTTCAGACCCGCGCGGATACGTTCTATGTCGAAGCTTTGAAACGTGTCCACGAGGGCGCCATTGGACGCTTGGCCTTTGGCGAGGCCACTTATCACGCGGACGTGCCTTGGATGGGTCAGATTCCGTATGCCAAGGAGGCGGGAACGAATCCAGAGGCGCGCTTACGTGCCTGGGGGCTCGATCGTGTGCTTTCGGGCGACATCATCACGGAGCAGAACATCCACACACTGGACGTGGCCAGCTGGATCATGGGTCAGCCGCCTTTGAGCGCTTTCGGTACCGGCGGCCAGAAAGTGCGCGATTACGGCAATTGTTGGGACACGTTCAGCGTCACGTTCCAGTATGCGGACAACGTCGGAATCGCCTTCAGCTCGCGGCAGTTCAACGGTCATGGAACGCAACCCGAGGGAATCCTCAACCGGATGTTCGGCACGGACGGCGTGCTGGAAACGAGCTACGGCGGCAAGGTACTGATCCGCGGCAAGAATTTCTGGCGCGGCGGCGAATCGCCGGCCATCTACCAGTCCGGCGCCGAGGCCAATATCGCCACATTCCACAAGAGCATCCTGGCCAAGGATTGTGCCAACACGACGGTTCCGGAAAGCGTGCGAAGCAACCTGGTGACAATCCTCGGCCGCACCGCCGCCTATCGTGGCGATGTCGTCCGCTGGGACGACTTGCTGAAAAGCAGCGAGAAACTGGATGCCAGGTTGAGCGGATTGAAGAGTTGAACTCGGTGCTGAACCTTTCCGCGGCAGGACGTCTTGGCATGATTGCGTTTGGGGAGGAACCAGCAACAACTACGATGACCGCACGAGCAGGATTCGTGACACGAGGGATTCGCCGGGCATCGTTTCGCTTGGCTCAGCGCGCCAGATCAGTCGTCAAGAATCCGTCGCAACTGTCGGGATGCCATGCAAGCGTTCACGGGTCGGTGGGGGATTGGCGCAATTTTCGGCGTTGACGGTTCGCCATCACGACCAGACATTGTCCGAAAACATGGGCCGATCCCCGTCTCTTCACCGACCCGCGAACGCTTACCAATGCAATTGTCTGCCTTGTTCCCTTCACCAAGAATCTCCCGATGTTGCGTCGTCGTCTTACATGGGAGTGTAACCGTTCACGAGCCGGTGGCCGTTTACAGGGACGCGGCTTGGAGAGTCGCCTTTCGCTCCGCGAAAGTCGCGCTACTTTCGCAGAGCGAAAGGCGACCGTGGCGGGCTGTGAACAGTTACATGGGAGTGAATCTCGTTGTGCCCAGACGCTGCGCCTGTGGCGGCCGAGGCCACGCAATACGATGCTGCGCGTCCGTCCTGGTTGTGGACGGAGACGCATCCCTGCAGTGTGGTCGTCGCTGTTGTCTCGGCAATGTGCTGGCAACGCCGGTTACCTTGGGGGAGGAATCGCTATGAAACCGCAACACATTGTGTTTGCCGCCGTGGCACTGCTGGCCGGGCTGCTGGTTGGTACCTGGTTGATCGGCTCCGAAGTCGCTGCGCCGGACAAACAGGTTGCCGAGCTCCTGGCGCGGATCGAGCAACTGGAGAAACGGGTCGAACAATTGGAGCAGCGTTCACCCATGATCGCTGTACCACACGGTGGCAATCTTCCCTATAGCGTGGTTCCTCCGGCAACCGCCCCCATGCCGTCTGTCCCCTCGATCCCGCGCGATTGGTCGGCGCGCGAGTTCAACGGGATGTACTACTACATCGTGCCGCTCGATTCGATGAAAGCTGCGGTACCACGACAGTCAACGGCGAAATAACACTGCTGCCCGTCGTTCGTCAGCACGGTGAAGGCTTCGGTCTGCTTCGCCGAAGCCGCGTGAACGCAAAGGAACGGGAATGCACCCGTTGCTTTGTGCCCAGTGGCAAAATAGGCTAATGCGCATGTGAACGGACGGATCCAACGGGCCGTTGGAGACGGTAAGCGTGTCTTGATGCGAACGTCGACGCCAGGCACGCTCGAGCTTGCTCGCGCCGTACGCCGCAGGGGCATCGGTCCATGTCGGGACTTACCAACAGCGGGTTTGTCCTCACGCTGCTGATCGTCAATGCGTTGGCAGCCGTCGTCACTGCCACCGTACTCCTGGTCGTATTGCCCCGGCACGTACGAGACTATCTGGGGGAAGCCGGGCGATTGGTAAGTTGCTGGACAGGCTACTTGCTGATCGTGGTCATGCTCCTTTTGCCAGTGAACATCTTCCTGGGGTTCATTCACACCTGGGTCATCCCGCTGCCCCTGGCCGCGCAGGCGGTGAGTGCGCTGGTGATCCACACTGGTGACTCGGATGGGATGTATGGCTCGTTGGATGTGGTCAGAACGCGGCATGAAACCTGGGCGATGCGCGAGGGGTTCACCGCCGAAACGGCCAACCAGATCGAACAGGTGCTGTGGGGAACTTGGCCACTGCTGGTCATCATCGCGGTGTTCCTGTTTGTGTTTGGCCTACGACAGCTGAAACGATTTCACGTACGCCTGGCGAACGACCTCGAGACGTATGCGATCTCAGGTCAGTTCGGCCGACTGTACGCGGAGCGATTGCGCGAGGCCGTTCCCACGCGACATCGCAGACACCACCGGCGCCGGTACCGGAGCCGCCAGCACAATGACTATGACGCTGGCGACTGAGTGGGTCCGGTCGAGTTGTCAGCGTTGCGACATCGACGCGCGACGACGCGGTGCAGTTTCGGCCAGCCTCGAACATGATGCCGGGCACTACTCCCGTAAGGTCGATGGCGCGATTTCTGCTCTGCCGTTGATACCCGGTGAACAACGACAACTGCCGAGGGTGCTGCGACTGGCGGTTGGATTTCTGAGCCACCCCTGTGAAGCTGTCGTGGCTAGCGATGGTGGCCAGCGTAAAGTCGGTGGGCCTGTGCACTGCGGGGACGCTACTGGAAGTTCTGCATCTCCTGCACGGCCGACGGTTCAGCCCCGTCCTCCAGTTCGACGACTGTCTGGATGCCCCGGAAGTCGTTTCCCGCCAACTTGATATGGGCGGATGATTCGCCTTCCACCACGAGAAACTTGGCAGCAGGCGTGGCCGACTGGTAGCCGGACAGCGTGACGTTCGTGGATTCAATACAGCGAACCAGCGGTTGTCCTTCCGCCGGGGGCGCCACGTCAAAGCCGCTCAGGCGCAGGTTGTGACAGTCCTCCAGGAGCACCGCCGGGCGGGCGTCGGGAGCCTGGAGCGTGAAACGAAAGTCCTCGCACACCAGGTTCTTCACGTGCCTCACATACAACCCGTAGGCGGGTAGGCTGTAGCCGAACATCCGGTTTTCAGGATAGGCAGTCTCCTTCTCCGGGACCGGCGCATTGGCTTCGGCCAGCGTCCCGGTTCCCTTGTAGCGAAAGAGAATGTCGCGAATCGTCACGTTCTCGACATAGCTGCCCGGAATACCCGTAATGGAACTGGTGATCAGGCTCTCGTTCGTCGCGGCAATGCCGCTGATGACGACGTTCTGCAAGGTGCCTCGGCCCTTGCGGCTTCCCAGTCGAATGAACAGGGGCGTCTGAATGCCGGTCATCGACAGATTGCTGATCGTGACCTGATCCATGAAGCCGCCGTCGACGACTTCCAGGGCCACGCCGGAAATCACGGTATCGTCGCGCGTCACGCCTTGGATCTTCTGGCTCCACGGGCGATGCACCGACTCGGACGGCCGGCGAATCGTGCAGTTGCTGATCGATACGTTCCGGAAGCCGCAATGGCTGGCCGTGCCGAACTTGATCGCGTTGCAGTTGGAGGCGATCACGCAGTTCGAAATGGCCACGTTCTCGACGAGGAATTCCGGTTCGTCGCTCTTCAAACACATGGCGTCGTCGTCGCAGTCGATGAGGCAGTCGGAGATCGTCACGTTCTTGCCGTCGATGTCGATCCCGTCGTTGTTCTCATTGGCGAAAGAATAGATGCGCACGCCCCGCACCATCACGCCGTCGCACTGCTGAATGCGGAAGACCCAACTCGGAGCGTTCGTTAACGTGACGTCCTGTACCCGGATGTTTCTGCTCTTGAACAAGCAGATGTTGTTATGGCGCGGACCACTGGTCGGATAGTGTGTCTTGAACCCCTGCCCGTCAATGGTCCCCAGGCCGGTGATGGCAGCATTCTCGATTCCATCGGCATAGACCACCGCCCGCCGGAAAGCTCGTGAGTCCGTACTCCCCAGCAGGACCGCGCCCTTGGCAAGATGCAGATTGACGTTGCTCTTGAGAAAAATCGTGTTGGTCAGAAACGTGCCGAACGGGACGGTGACCGTCCCACCGCTGGTGTCAGCACAGCGGTCAATCGCCTGCTGAATGGACTCCGTACAGAGCGTTTGGCCATCGCCGACCGCGCCGCAGTCGCGGACGTTGACATCGTCCGCGTGAACGGAACTGACCAACAAACAGATCAACAAACATCGACAAATGGTCATGGATTCCCTCTTTCGAGTCACTGTGAGTGGAGCTGATAGGGATATTATTCCCCGGCTGTCGACGGCTGCAAGGCGAGCCCCTGGCATGGGTGGCCTTTGAGGGGCGTTCGGCTGAGCGGCTTTCGCCAGCACGCAGGGAAACCGGCAAGCCCTACCGATCGCAGCCATCGTTGTGGCAATCAATGCGCTCGGTTGCCCTTCAGCCTTTGGCGATCCGGATTCGTCGTTCACATCAGCAGAGACGCACCGTACGTGCCTTCAACGAACAGCCGCGTCTCGAGCCTCGCGAGAATTGGCCACGCGGTTCGCTCTGCGCAAAACCGCAAGTTGCGATTGACGGTGACCCAGGTGACGCACTGGTCGTCGAAACCGGCCGCCTCTCCTTCCCACCCTCACCCGGCTCTTGTCAAGACGCACAGCGCCCCTGGTGCTCGTGTACGGTCACGGCAGGAGATCGCGAAAGCACGAAGGGGCGAAATCGCGAAAGGTAAGATCACGCGACAAAGTGTCTGTTTCGCGCTGTCGCGATTGGTAATCGGAATCGCTGAAAGGCGTGCGGTGTGCCTCCCGCACCTGTCGCCGATCGCTGACACGCCCTTTCAGGCGCATCCGCTGCGCCGTTCCTGTTCTCGCTGTGATTCACCCGCTGAAGCCAAACGGTTCGGTGCGCTGTGAATCTCACCTCTCTTGCTTTCCTCGGTGTTCTCTGTGGCTCTGCGGTGGCTCCTATGCATTGTGCATTATCCGGGCCAGACCGCAACGCAGGCAATCAGCGCTCATTGGAACGGGCCATAGGCCGTCGACCTCGTCCAACTACTTTGTCGCGACCGTGACGAAATCGCTGGCCTCCAGCGACAGGGCGATGCGGATAACGCCCGCGGCGACGGGCTCGCAGGCCAGCGGGCCGAGACGCACGGATTCGGCATGTTGAACCTCGCCAGAGGTCTTCAATTCGAGCACGACGTTGGCCAGTGGCTGCAAGCTGTGATTCGACAGCGCGATCAGAATGCCTTGCTCGCAGCGCAGCTCGACCGCGTCGACCAGCGGCGTGTCGCAGGCCAACGACGGTTTGACATTCGCCTCGCGGACCGGTGTCAGAATCCGGCCACGAATGCCGGCGGGATAACGCCAAGGATTGTAGGAACGGTTCACGAGTTCGCGGTCCGCGGGACTGAGCGCACCGGCAGTGATCGGGACGGAAACTGTGGCGCTGGTCGCCGGCGGCTGATCGAAGTCGCCGGCCACCGCGCGGGCTGCAGCGTGCCGCTCCGCCGCCTGGCGCTCTTCCTCGGCTTGCCGATCCAGAGGCTGACGCGCCACGAGCGCCGCCTTGATATACGACAACGCGGGCAGGAAGCCGAGCACCAGCACGCGCCCGCGGCCTGCACGACCGGCGACGACAGCTGGCTGGCCGTCCTGGAATGTGGCCACGGTCTCCGGCGACGGTGTGCCCCGCGGATTGAGCGGTTGCTTGACCGACAGGACCTCCAACTCCTGGTCTTCCCACTGCACCGTGTCGCGCCGGCCCAGGTGGTTGAGGAACCGGCCGGCAGATTGGTACGGTTCCAGCGACGCCAGTTCACCGCGCTCGACCGGCAACAGGCTGGCGATCGTGTCCAGCGGCCGGTTGTACTCGTCACGGGATGCGGCTCCGGCCGTCAGCCAGAGTGTGCCTCCGGCTTCGACCCACGCGCGCAACTTGGCGGCTGCGTCCCGGGTCAGGTTTGGACCGGACAGGTAGCAGACCCGGCACGCAGCCAATCGTTCGAGTTCGCGTTCGGGCAGTATGGTGACGGGGATCTGGGCGTGCGTCAGCGCCAGCCAGGTGTGCATCCGATCGAAGCCGTAGGCGAAGTTGTCCATCGCCCACACGTCCGACGACGAGCTGTACAGGAGCGCAACCTCGGCCGGTGCAGGTTGCGCGGTGAGCAGCCAGTCTTCGACGGCGCCGATCTCGCGCGTGATTTCAGCGTTGGCGGACCACAGTTCAGGCTTCGCCTGCCACACGTGCGTGCGCCACGGCGGTCCGCCTTCGTGACCGCTCCAGACCGGGCCGTAGCAGTAGTTCATCCAAATCCGCACGCCGCGGGCCGTCTCGCCGGTCGCCTTGGTCTTGATGTCCCACGCCGTGCGGCCGGCGTGGGCGATCAAGTAATGGCCAATCGTCTGACACCGCTTGTGCGCCGCCGCTTGCATCAGGGCGACGTTGAACGCGGCGCACTGGTACGTCGAGGAGTTGTTCGACCAGTCCTCGCCCCAGATGGCGTTCTGATCGTCGGCGTCGAGCAACTCAAAGTAATCTACTCCCTGGCCGCAGAAGTTGGCGTGATAGACCGCCCCGTCGCTGAAGTTGACGACGGTCGGCAGCGCCTGCCCGTAAGCCTCCTCGATGATCCGCCGCTGCTCGACCATGAAGTCGCCCAAAGCACGCGTGCGGAACAACTGGGTGAAGTAGTGCAGCGCAGGGAACGCCGCTCGCTCGCTCTCGGCGATCGGCCGCACGTCGTCCCAGCTGGCCACTAGCAGGTCGGCTGGCTGGAGCGACTTGCTCCGCAGCCACACGCGGAACCGTTCGCGGTAGGCTTCGTTCTTGGCGGCGAATGCTGCCGGTTGGCCCGCGGGCTCGTCCATCAACACGCAGGCGGCGACGTCCTCCAGCCGCCGGCCGGATTTCCGGAAGGCTTCCACGTCCTGTTTCACCCGCTCGCGCATCAGGTCGATGTCTGGCCGGCAGTACGAATCCTGTTTCATGTGCCACAAGCCGTGGAGGATGCGGTCATAGGCGCCGTTGAAACCGAAGTAATCCAGCGTCTTCTGCTCGCGCTGCATGACCGCCGCATCGACGGGCAACTCGTAGCCGCCGATGTTGGCGCTCACCAGAAACGGGATGCGAACGGGCTTTTGCCCGTGCTTCGGCCACGCGAACGCGTCCGCCCGCCGTCCGACTTCCGCGGCGAAGTCGGCGTCGCGCCTGAGCCACGCCAAATTCCCGGGCGACGCCAAGTCCGGCGGCACCACGATCACGGCGCCGTTCGGTTGGGCGTCGATGTCGAACGTCTTGACGATGTCGATCCCGGACGGCGCGGGCGCACCGGGACCTTCGCCTGGTGCAACTCCCGGCGCGCCGGAGGTGTCGTGTGCGGTGGTCCCCGCGGCTTGTGCGAACTCCAGCTTCACCCGCAGGCGCGGAGCCCTTTCCCAATACGCGTAGCGAACCGACAGATTCAGTGCCGTACCCGAATCCTGATACACGGTCGGCGTCAGATTGCACCACGGTGTCACGTCGCCGGACCGCAGCATCTGTTCGGCCGGCGGCGCGAGGGCCGATACAATCCCGCCGCCGCCGATCGCGTAGTGGGCGTACCAGGGCGAGCGATAATGATCCGCGAACACGTGCAGGTAGACCGGCCGGTCGTAGCCCGCACCGAGCGTCACTCGGACCAGGGTCTGCGGCCCGTAAGGAACATGATCCGGTACCCGTTTGTCGTCGGTCGTCAGCAACAGGCAGTCCACGTGGCGGACGTAACCGACACAGTTCTTGTGCTCGTGCTTGGCCAGCGACAACGTGACCTCACCGGCCGGCAACTCCGCCTCCAGCGACTGCCAAGTGTACTCCCAGTCCTCCACACCGGGAACGACAACCGTATCGAACACCTTCGCCGCAAGCCGCTGCCCGCCCGAATTCAGCGCCAGTTCAAACGGACCGCGCCAGGTGGCGACCTGCTGGTACCGGACCCAGACGCGATACCGACCTCCCGTGTGGAGCTGCACGGTCTTGGTCGCCACGGCATCACCCGGTCCGTCCGCGCCCCACAGGGTCCGGGTGCGCGAGGCCCGCTGCGTCTGGTCATTGAAGGTCACGTCCCATCCGGCTGACGAAGCCCGAAAAGTCTCGGCTTCCACGAACACCGTCTCGGCTGGCACTCGGCTGGACCACAGACCCATGAACAGCCCAACCGCCCACCCTAGGTGAAGCAAAGAACGGTGGCTTATCGTTTTGTCCGGCATGGCTGTGGTGCCAATGGTTGATCATCCTGATTGAAGAGGCGCTATCAAGTTGTTCCACAACGACCGTCAGTTCGCGGGAACTCGCACGCTGAAGCCGATCTCCACCCCCACTGCTTCAGCATATCGGGACAGGGTGTCCAGAGTCGGATTAACGTAGACGCCGTTCTCCAGGCGACTGACGGCCGATCGATCCATCCCACATCGCTTGGAGATATCGGCCAAACTGAGTCCCTGTTCTTCTCGATGCTTCTTCAGTCGCACCAACATTTCCCGCAAATCCAAGTACTCACCCTGGGACACGACACCCGTCGCGTCGCCTCCAGCAATCAGTGTCTCGAGTGAGGGTTGCCCTCGTCGAAATCGCGCACGAATGTCCCTGTGGCGTTGCTGCTCGTCGGCTGGCCGCTCGATCTTCCGATGAACCCGTTTTCCGCTCATGGTTACGTCTGTCCGCCCGGTTCTGGCACGGGGTAGGCCATAATGGGGTAGATGGCCTGCGGGTCCTCTTCGACCAGTTCCCAGACTACGGCCAGGTACCGTCCCTGCGCCGTCCACCCAAAGGTAATCGGTTTTCCACTGGACGCACTGTACGCCGTTCGGCTCTGCCGATCTTTCAAGATCACTTCAACTTCGTCAGGGTGACATCGTGCTCTGCGATGTGCTGAACGTTTCCCTCCAGATCGTCTTCCAAGTGCCAGATGACCTGGATTTTCCTCACCGCTGCTGCTCTCACCCGGTCAATATCTGTTGCAACGTATTACAACATACGGCCAGTCGCGTCAAGTCCGGCGTATCACGGCGGTTGGCCCGTGCGTTCACTCGCACCGCCCAAGCCACCAGCGGACTTGCCGGTCGATCAGAGGCACGCGCGACCCGCATGTCGCCACCGGGATGCGGAGGTCCTTTCCGCCGAACGACGTCTCGGTATGATTGCGTCTTGCCAACCGTCAATTGTCTAACTATCGGGAGCACTTCACGATGACCGCACGAGCAGGATTTGTGGCGCGAGGGATGTTGTTGAGTCTGTGTGTGGCCGGTCTGGCTGCCCTGGGAACGGTTTGTGCCGCGGATGAGCCGGCTGCAGGCTGGAGGTCGCTGTTTAACGGTCAAGACCTGCAGCACTGGATCGGTCGCAACAGCCAAGGGACCGGCGACTGGTTGGCCGCCGGCGCCGTAACACTCGACCCGACCGATGCGAAGAAGTTCACCATCGCGCCGGGGAGCAGCGTCCTGGTCAACGGCCAGACGGGCCGCGCGGTCGACGTGCTCACCACGGACGAATTCGGCGATGTGGAGGCGCATCTGGAGTTCATGGTGCCGCAAGGTTCGAATTCCGGCGTCTATTTTCAGGGCCGCTACGAGGTGCAGATCCTGGACAGCTGGCAGGTCACGGCGTTGAAGCACGGCGACTGCGGCGGCATTTACGAACGCTGGAAGGACAACCGCGGTTATGAAGGGCACCCGCCCCTGGTGAATGCCAGCCGACCACCGGGGGAGTGGCAGTCGTTCGACGTGATCTTCCGCGCGCCGCGTTTCGCCGCTGACGGCAAGAAGCTCGCGCATGCCTGTTTCGTGAAGGTCGTTCACAATGGAGTCGTCATTCACGAGAACGTCGAGGTCACGGGACCGACACGAGCGGCCGCTTTCGAAAGTGACGAGAAACCGACGGGGCCGATCATGCTCCAAGGTGATCACGGCCCCGTGGCGTTCCGCAACCTGCGCGTCCGGCCGCTAAAGCTGGATTGACCCGCGTGGGAGATTCGCCGGCATCGTCGGCTGGAGATTTAGTTTCGCAATCGGGCAGCGGACGAACTGAGATAGGAGGACCCAGGCCATGTTCGCAGATTGTCCGTTCTGTGAGCCGGAGCCAGACCGCCGCTGGTTGGAGGACTCTGTCGCGATCGCTTTGCGGGATGCATTCCCAGTTGCTGAAGGACACACCTTGGTGGTTCCGGTACGGCACGTCGCCAGTATCTTTGACCTCGCGTTAGCGGAACGGGCTGACCTCTGGCGACTGGTTGGCAAAGCGCGCGATCGACTTCAGCAGGAACTTCGACCGCACGGCTTCAACATCGGCCTGAATGGCGGCTGTGCGGCAGGCCAGACCGTGATGCACGCACATGTCCACATCATCCCGAGATTCTTGGGAGACGCGCCGGATCCGCGCGGCGGCATTCGCTGGGTCGTGGCGGAGAGAGCACGGTATTGGTGAAGGCGGAATCCATTCCAGCATTGTGCAGGCCCAACAGGTATGCGCTGGCTCGCTGTTTCGTTTGCAGCAATCTGGCCCCGACCTGTGGTCACCGTTGGTGACCGAGGTGGACCGGATCATTCGCGTCATGCCGCTCTGGAAACTGCAGACGTGCGGCAACGAGCGACTGAGTTTTCTCTACGACAATCTGAACCGAGGGAGGTCCATTACCCTGCGGCCCGGAGTCGCCTACTGCTTCCGAGCCTTCCATGGATTGTTGCGCGACATGATTCGGGGCGCATGGGTGCGTTTTGTCCAACAGCTCAATGCAAGTCGTCTGGGTACCATCACCGATTTGGGTGATTTCTTGTTTGGACTGAAGTTTTGCAATTTTCGAAGTCAACACGAGTCGCTGACGCTCCCCGGACTCGTCTTTCGGGTTACCACAACGCATGGGGTTGCTAGCATTAACGGGTACACATCATGTTGTAGGTCTCTCACG
>Ga0233425_10005616_pt1 | contig 19578 bp, 25 predicted proteins | sample Watercolumn_Towu_2_FD_181712 | JGI IMG/M metagenome (GOLD analysis project Ga0233425, IMG submission 181712) | Freshwater microbial communities from Lake Towuti, South Sulawesi, Indonesia - Watercolumn_Towuti2014_140_MG | ecosystem: Environmental > Aquatic > Freshwater > Lake | place... | reverse complement strand
CCCTAAAATAGGAGCTGATGACGTGATTCGTGAGGCGGGGGCAGGGTTTGACCTGCATCATTTACTTTGCCAAGATTAGCAACTATCTTGGTTTAGATGGTTTTATCTACTCGGCGTCCCGATTGCCAATGATTAACCAGTCTTGGCTTTTACATAGATTGCGACTCACCGGTCGCCACCCCGCCCGACTTACTTCCGCAAAGCAAGGGTCTTCATACTAAGCAGAAGCTAACGTCATCAGTTCTTATTTTAGGGGGTTAATCGTGTTCGTTCTATTTTTTGTTGTTTCTCCCAATCCTCAAGATTTTCCCATTCCAATTTTTCAATCCGTCCTTCAAGTTCTTTTATTTTATTTTCTATTTCTTCTTTCTTCATTTATTTTGGTTAATGTTTAGTTCCCATTTTAGAGTTCAATATCGCTTTGAACTTCGTCCCCCCAAGCGTCCCAACCCCCTTTCTTTTCTCTTGCAAATAACTCTATCCTGGGAAGATTGCCAAATAATTCAACTATCTTTTCTCTTATTTCATCAGGCTTCTGGCTATGCTTTCTGCGAGGAGATATAACTACTTGACTAATTGAGTTTGTTTTGGTTTTTAATTGTCCCCTCATCCCCATTAGACAAATTTCCAAGTTTGATTTTGTATAATAGCCCACACCAAAGAAAGGAAATCCATTATTTTTATTTGTTTTCAGCCAAGCGAATCCTATTGTTCTATATCTAAACCCCCAATGTTCAAAAAGTTTAATCTGTTCATCTAGGTAGGGAAAGGTTGTCCAAAGAAATAACACACAATTTTTAGCTGATAGTTTCGCAAGTGGCAATTTTTTAATTTCATCCATTGACATTAAATCATAGTGTCCACAAGCCCCACCCCCAAACCTCGTTTTTTTGTTTTCCCTACTGTTGTATTTCCACGGGGGATCGCAATATATAATGCTATATTTTTTTGTAGTTATCATAGTGTTTTACGCATCAGTTTCCGTTTAAAGATATATTTATAATTTTCTTCTTTCTTCATTTATTTTGGGGTTAGAAATAAATCAAAATATAATCTTGTATCTTCGTGTAATTGCATTTTATGGTTGTTGGCGTTCCACCAGTTCCTTGTTTCTTGGAGAGGGTCGTCTTTCGGTGAAAAATGACCCTGTGCTTTTCCCGCCCCAATCCAGTCGCAAAGCATTTCTGTCCTGTATTTATCATCCATTTTTATAATTTTTATTCCGTCCTCATCTTCAGGAAGTATCCACCATTGCCAATGATGACGATTTCGCTTCTGGTGAAGAAGCCAAGCAAAATCAAAGTCGTTGTCGCCTGTATCCGTTGGTTTATAATATCCTGTCGCATTTCTACCTCGCTTAATGTCATTATTTTCCCCGTAAAAGAAGTTGGCATATGGAATAAACTCACTAGGCAAAAATTTGCTCATATCGTGCATAATTCCTCGCCAAATCAAGCCTCGCCTAACACATTCAATTCCAACATACCACTTGTGCCTAAGAACATATTTTAGATATTTCCAGTATTTCATTTATTTGGGGTTAAGGGTTAATTTCCCGAGCCGAGTAAAAATTTCCCATCGATGATTTGTTCATAAAGCGTTCCCTTTTTCGTTGTGGCAAAGGGAAGAAACACTTGTGGGAGTTCTACCATTTCAGTTTCATAAAGTGCCATTTGAGCCAATACCCAATCCCGTAGATTCCGCCAAGCAACCCGATAAACATAGTCTTCCTCGTCCCACCGCCGAACGTCTTGTTGCTTCAAAACTTCTTGGAATTTTCGCCAATTTACAGGAAGTGAGAAAACCACATTTTGTCCACTGACATTCAAACGGAACCGTAAAGCCTCAATTCGCCCCGTTCCTTGTTCGTATTCAAACATAAAGCCAGTCGCTCCGTGAGCAACAAGAGAATTTTGAATTTCGTTCATACTTTGGTGAGCGGGAACTCTGGTTGTATAGTTTTTTATCGGCATCTCTTTATGTTGGAGGGTTAGATTCCCTCTGCAATTTTTTTAGCTTCCTACGGGCTAGAGGCGTGTTTTATGGCTCGGGCTACCGGTTGTCAACGAATCCCCGCCGACGCAGTGATTCCTCTAAGACCCAGGGAAATCCTGATTCTTTAGAGCGACCACCAACCGACTTGCAACGGATGTATGCTTAGGGACGGTTGACTATTCCGCCCTGCATTGGCACTTTTTACGCCAACCTCAACGCATACTCTCCAGCCCACAGAAAACTAATTTTTCAAAATCGTTTCAGTTTTTCCTGATAATACGATATTTTTTCTTCGAGTTCTTTTGGTTTCCAGCACTTTGATTTCTTTTTTTCCTTTGCGAACCACTCAAGAATTTTCGGGTCTTCCCTGACAAGTTTGCGAGCGTATTCATCCAAGTTTCCATTCCTGAAGATGTTGCAGGCCACGCACTGGGGACGAAGATTCCTTTCTTCGTATCGAAGACTAGATACGGCCCGTGAGACGAAATGTCCGCAGTGGATTTCCTGCCACCTAAAAGTTTTTCCGCAGGTATAACAACGACAATATCCACGGAAGTCGGAATATTTTTGTCGAATGTAAATCGATATTCTCTTGTCGAGTTCTTTCTTAAGTCGCGGGATTGTTTTTTTTTGAGCCGTTTTTTCATTTTTTATCTTAAAATTAAACTTTGTTGTTTTTGCTGGAAAATTTCTATTTTCGGAATATTTTGAATTTTTAGGAATGGCTTTTGCGGATTAAATGGTTTCAAGAGCCGGCATTGCCACACCTGCCGCTTTGTGTTTGGGACTGGGATATTCTCTATTTCCCAGCCTTCCTTTTTCAGATCGTAAATTCTCGCTCCATAGCGGAAACAGATGTCGGCATTGAGTTCGGTATTTCTCACCCAGCCGGGAAATCGCTCAAGCATCAGTGTTAGGATTTTATCTTTTTGCGACTCTTTCATTTCTTTATTTTGAAACCAGCTTTTATTTTTTCCCGCATTTCACTTAATTTTTCTAAATTCTTTTTGCGATCTTCCTCGCTTATTTTTTCCATTTTAGGCGCGGGCCGTTCAAAATACTGTTTTTCCTGCTTCGGCTCCCAAGTCCGCACCGCCGCGCGCCAATCTTTCATTTTATTTTTTCCAACCATCCAGCCTTTAGCGGTATAGAAGTTGTGCCATTTGTCAGGATCAACTCCTCGATTTCTCTCTTGGCAATATTTTTCAACTTCTTTTAGGGAAGGAGGGATAAATTTTTTAGGGGTAGGTTGCGGGCTTTGCCCGCTATATATATCATTCTTATCATTCTTATCATTCTTGTTTATAGTGTGGCTTTCAAATGGCTTTCGAATGGCTTTCAATTTCCTTCCTGTGTGGCTTTTAGTATGGCTTTTGTAATTTTCTAATGACTGATATTTGTCATAATTAAGCACTTTTACTATCATTCCTCGTGTGGTTTTGCGTGTGGCTATCATACGGGCATTTTTTAGGTATTCTATACAATGTTTAACCTGATTATGTGAAGCTCCTGTTTTGCGCCGAATATCTAAATAAGTGATTAATCCCTCCCCTCGTTGAAAATGCCGAATTTCCCTATGATTAACTTCATTCACGATATAGAACCATATCTTAAACCAAACGTGGCTACGCCACATAAAAAGATCGCTTTCAATCGTTTTTCTCGCCCAGAGCGTAGCTCCGCCATCTATTTTCATATTAGTTAATGCTCTAACTCGCCCGCCCTCGCCTAGGGAAGCGCGACGGGCGAATTGGAACACCCTATTTGTTAAATTCTTTTTCTCTTTCCGCGTCTATCGCACTATCAATCGAAGGAAAAGGTATGTGCACGCCTGTCCTTTCGGCGATGACCTTATTTACCACGTCATAAACTTTGTCTATTTCTTCCGTCGTGAGTTCTGTTGTGCTTTTTTTGCGAAGATACGCTTGCTGGACTTTGCGCCATAAAAACTCTTTGATGTTTTCCGGTGTCCACGGAATATCAACATCTTCTCGGATCGTTTTCTTCATATCGAAGCCAGCAGAATTTAATGCCTCTGCGAGTTGCGTGAAATATAGATGCAAGGCCGCGTTTTGCTGGCCCGTGCGTTGTTTTTGTTTAGTTTCCATTGTCTCGTAACCAATGAATTAAACTCTAGAGGAGCGGGCGTTGGCTCGCAGCCAACGAAGGAATAGGTATACTTAATTCCTCGCGGACCCGCTTCATCTAGAAATTATTTTTACGGAGCAACTCCAACTCGACTAATCTTTTCTTCGCGGCCATCAATCCTAGAAACGCCGCAATATCTTTTTTGTGATCTTCCGCCAGTATCCGGTACGGCTCAAATTCGGCTGTTTCCTTGTCGAAGCGGAGAATATACTTGTCCCCGCACTCCGCGCCGGTTTCCTCTCGGTAGGCGTCTTCATAGGCCGTCACTTGGAAAATCATTTCGTCATAAATTCCGCTTGAGGTTTTGAAGTCTCCGACGTGGATGATTTTATGCTTCTCGTCGCCCATCGTGAAAACGCAGTCCATAGTCCCGATAAACTTGTTTTTCCGCGAGTAGATGATCCTTTCGCTTTCGAGGAACTTAACCCGATGCTCGTTGACCCATTTCAAGAAAGCCAGCACGCCATTCAACACTCTTTCATTTTTCGGCATTGGAATATCCGGGCGCTCTTTCACTTTGGCCTTGATGTATTTTTCCGCCCATTCGTGGACTTGCGTTCCGAGATCAGCCGCTTCTTTTTTCCTTTTTGTGTGGAGTTTGCAGGCGATTTCGATGTCCTCGATTTCGATTTTCCTTCCCTTGATGTGAATTTCCGTGAGGTGGTCGCAAGCGAGCCTTGTCGCCCAGTACATAAGTGGCCGGGATTTATCAATGAGGCCGGTGATGGTCGTTACTCCGATCGCCTTATAGCCGTTCACGAAATATCGGTGATATTGATCGAAATATTTAACTTTGACTTGTCCGTTATAGAGGACGACTTCCTTGTCGGGCGTTTTCATTTCTTTGACATTAGGAGCTTAAGCAATATCTGCTTGGCTTTTGCCTGCGTGATTTCCGAGAATTTGTTGAACTGCTCGCCGGTGAGCTTATATAGCATTTCAAGTGCTTTCCAGTCGTCTTTAGCTCCTTTTTTTTGAAGGTGCTGTCTCACCTGCTCGACATAATTCACCGAGCTGTTTTCCGGTTTTTCAGGGGTTTTCGGCGCTTCTTTTCCTTCTTTTATTTCTTCTGCCGGAGTCGCTTCATAACCCGCCGCTTTCATGAGCCAGCCAATAATGAGGCGATAGGCTTTTCCTACGGCTCGGGTTTGCGCCATTGAAGCGATGACATACTCGTCCTTTACTCCCTTGCCTTTTTCTTTTGAGGAACAGACCGCAATTCCCCGGGACACTATTTTGTCGTGGTGATAAATTGCGACATTCGCCTGATAGATTACTTCCCCTGATCGGTTCAGCCTTTCACAGCTTTCAACGACCGGGAATAATCCCATATTTCCGCCCGCGAATTGCCAGCCCTCGACATTCACATAGTTTTTCCCTTGAATGTTCGTGTAGAGATTCTGTTTGATTATGAATGTCTTTAACACGACTGCGAACTTCATCAGCGATTGAGGTGATTCGAGATTCACACTCACCCTCGCCAATGCTTTACTCTCCTTTTGCTTTGACATTGTTTTATTGCCTTGCGGAGGCTCCGCTCATCACTGGACGAAGCCGAACCGCCGCAAGACGTGATGATTAGTTATAAAAAGCCGGCTCCCATTCGACTTTGGATTCGGCTTCTTTTTCCAAATTGACTTGGCGCTCGACTTCCGCGTCAAGTGCTTCCTCGCTCAAATTTTTCCTAAGAGCGGCATATTCCGCCAAATAGACAATTCCGCAACGCTTGCAAAGCAAGATTTCGTTTCGTAGCCGCTCTCTAAATTGTTGTTTATTCTGGATCATTGCTTTAGTTCATAAAGGCTAGATATTTTCCGCTTTTCCAAGCGCTCCAAGGTTGCCAGTTTCTCTTTTGATATTTCTCAAATGCGATTTGAATGTTTTGAGAGGGATCAAAGAGATGCGCCGGACAAGTAGTCCCCTTGACGTTAATCTGATACAGCCCGCAGTCGGTTGACCAAGCTCTTGACTCATCACCCTTGCGACAACTTTGGCTAACTCCGTTGTAATAGCAGTTAAAGCCTTGAGCGTCTGGTCTAAGCCCTGACTCCGCCCGGGCAATCGCCAGTGCGACTTCGTATTCATTTTGGAATTTGTCTAATATTTGTTTTTCGATCCCGGAAGCGGGAGCAGGGCGCGATGCCTGCTCCTCGCTTTTGACGGGCGCAACTTGCGATACAGTTTCGGAATCTGATTTTATCTGCTCGTCTGATTTTTTGGTTTCCTCCACCGGCACGCCGTTGTCTTTTTTATTTTCAATTCTTTCGAGGTGTTCGTTCCAAGTCCGGTCGGCTTCTTTTCTCATTTCCTGATAGATAGGAATTGCCTGCATATAGCCGATTATTCCCGCCGTCCAGATGATGAGAAATAATGGCCACCTTATTTTTTCCCAGAACTTTTTGATAAGTTCACGCATTTTTTGAGTCTGCACTCACCCAATGCTTAAAATTAAAAAAAGACCTCAAAATTGAGATCCTTCGTGATTTTATGAAATTTTGCGCTTATCTATTGCGACAGAATCGCACTAGAGGGGTTATACGACCTTTACAGCCTTTTTATAACCCAACACGAGGTTTGGGCTGTCTTTGGCTTTTCGGGGCTTCCAGGGGCAAATAAACGCTAATTTCAAATCTCAATTTTGATTGCTTTTTTTCGTTGTAAATGTTCAACTGCCTTTAGTATATCACCTCGTTAAAATATTGTCAAGTACTACGCTGTGGATAACTTTTTGTCTATTTGGGAAACTCGTTCGGGCGATAACCCCACCATCTCCCCTATTTGGCGGTAGGTGAGTTTCTTTTTCCGAAGTGTAAGTATTTTTTTGTTTCTTTTGGGATTCGGTTTTTGCCAGTCCCGATAGTTAGGTTTTTTCATAATTTGATATTATCATATCTCATATTTCTATGTCAAGTACTACAAAAACTTTTTCGCAATTCTTTCAAACTCACAGTCGCTCATTTGGAGGTAAGTGAAACTCGCGGCAGGGTTTCTATCCGAGTGTCCTAAGAGTTTTTGAACGTGCGCGACATTACCTCCCATCTCTAAAATCCTGTGCGCTTTCCCGTGCCTGAAAGAATGAGGTGTCAATTTATTGCTTATCCCCGCCTTGTTCGCTAGATCTTTGATCATTCTTTGAATCGTCCGAGGAGTGATTCTTTTCGAGGGTGTTCCGTCTAGGAAGCGTCCCACGAAAAGCGCGGGTGTTGAGTTATATTCTTTTCTTTGCCTCACGTGTTCTTTTAGAAATAGGCTTGTCTCCCTCGACCAGAAAATCTGTCGCACCCTGTCGGTCTTTTTTGTCCTGATAACAGCCGAGCATTTTTCAGTGTCTATGTCCTGAATGTTTAAGTCTGTTAGTTCCGATACCCGCATTCCTATTTCAAAAAGCAACCGGAGCATCACGCATTTTTGAAGCTCCCAAAAATTAGTCGGGTGAATCTGCTCCAGCATTTTGACATACTCCTCGGGTTTTATGGGTTGGTATGAATTGGCTCGACACTTCGGAATTTTGATTAGTTCGGGAGGCAAACATTGAACGCCCTGAAGCCGGAAGAATTTGAAGAAATTGGAAATGACTATCATTCCAAGCATCACGCTTGCGGGTTGATAATGGGAGGAGAGCCAGTGCTGGTATTTCACTATGTCCCCTACTTCGATTTTGGCGAGCGGTTTTTCCACGACGAAAGCGAATTTGTCCAGCCATATTTTATAATTCGTCGCCGCCCGCACCGCATAAGTTCCTTTCCACTCCAAGTATTCTTTGATTTCCTTTTGCATAAAGCCGCACCTCTACTCGCTTGGCGGCTTTCGAGATGCGGCTCTGCAACCCTCCGAAATAAAGAAGGCTTAACTTATTATACCACACTCTTGACCGCCAAGCACCTCGCCGAAGCGAGGCCGGGTTTCCCCGCAAGAGAGATTTAAGTTTTACCAACCAAACGTAGCAAATGTCCGCTTTTTTTGTCAAGCCGTAAAATGGGAGCTGCCGGAAACCGCTGATTTATGGATAAGCCGTCTCTTTGGATACCAAGGGTCGGCCACATAATAATAATTGCCGACTTTTCTGATGCCGACTACCCAGTGTTTTTTGTACACTTCAAGGATAACCGAGCTTTTTTTGCCGTTCAAGGATTCAGTGATTTTTTGCTCGTTGTATCCGTATTGCCGCCAAAGCCAGACGAAACAAAGTTTTTCATTGACTGACTGCCATAGGATTTTGTCATTGAGAAATCGAAGATTTTTTGCCAACCAGCCCGGACTGCGGAAACATCCGCACCAATCCGACAGCATTGACACGCAAGAAATCGTACAGCCGTAATCTTTAATCAGCGATTTTGACTGCCCGATAGTTTTGCCCGCCCAGCGCGGGTCTCTTTGCCCTACAAGTTGCATCATATTTTAAATTTACGTTTTATGACTCTCGATGAAATATGCGTTATTCCGTTTTTGCGAAGATAGCTTCTCACCTTTCGGGAATCAAACGGCTTGCACGAAAACAGATTAAGAAAAAAACATTCCCTATCCCCTCTTGTGAACGTGTGAATGGTGATGTTCGAAAATTCTATAAACAGATTCGCTGTAATTCCCGGATTGTATTCAGCTCCCCAGACGATATGAACCCTTGAAATCGGCGACATATCAACCAAGTCGCACAGTTCCAAAAGCATTTTTTTGACCTTTGGTTTGGTCATGACCGGACAAATCGCGTCAACGAACATTTCCGGCCCGTATTTTGGTTTTATCATTGGAATCTTTTTTTGTTATGTTCCTGCCATTGTTCCGCAAGGTATTGTTGCGGAGTTTTTCTTTGCTTGATTTCCATTTTTCTGACGGCGAGAATCACCGTTATAACCAGGATTAAGCCGAGAATAGCGATTACCATTCCCGTAATCCAGTCAAAGCCGTCGTCTTGATAGAAATTACTAATATGTTTTTTTCTAATGATTATTTCCCCATTCAGCGAGAGTGGCAGCCTAGGAGATGAAAATAAGCTGACTCCCGCCTTTCGGGAAATAATCCCTAGCTAGGGGGGCAAGCGTGGTTAGCTTGCCCGTTGACGATCGGAGGAATGTTTTTCCTCCTAGCGTTGATCAGGAAGAGCGATCTGCGCCATGAAGTATGGATTGTCGAGGCCTTGGATAAATTCGGCGCTTCTCTCGCAGTTGGCGGCCTCTTGCTCCTTACCTTCAGAACGATAGATGCTGGCGAGTTTCGTTGCCGCCATGAGCACATCGTCTGAATGGCGCCGGAGTCTCTCGATCTCCCGCTTTAGCCGTGTCATTCTCTCGGCCATTTCTCACCTCCAGATTAGGACATCCTAAATGTTTGTCCTGTCTCTTGCAGCGTTGATGGTAGAGTTTCTTTCCGACCCGCTTCCGGTGCTTTCGGCACCACCACATCATTGCACCCAGCTTGCGGAGTGAACCAGTTGGAGTTTCCGGGCCGGTTCGAGACACCGCTTGCAATGCGACATCTCAAAATAGATCGGCTCGCTCACCAGCTGCTCCGGCGGGATGCCTCGGCTTTCGGCGAGGAACATCACATTTTCCGGCGACTTCTGCATCCAATAGACGACTTTGCAGCCGTAGCAGATATGCGCCGTGTGAGTTCGGAGCATCTCCGCGCAAGCTGAACAGCAAGGCGGGTCAGTTCCAATTCGGGGGATTCCACCGCAGAGTTTGCATTCCATTTCACACCTCCGTTTTGATTTCCTCGATGTGCAACTGCCACATCCCATTTTTGATGACCTCAAATATCCGCCATTTGGAAGCGCCTTTTTTGGCTTCCTTTTGGCAGTGCTCGATGGTCGCCAAAGTCCGCAGTCGGTCCCGCTCGACTTCCGGGGCTTTGCGCCAGATGTCGAGGGGAACTTCAAGAACCAAAACCAAACAAAACAGCCACGCTAAAATTTTCATAGCCAATCACCTCCCTGTTTTTAATATCCGGTCGTTGCCGGTAACTACTGCAATTTTGCCACTCCGGCCCTGATCGTGATTGTCGAAAGTCCGATCATCACCAGCTCACGATCGCCGTAATAAAGGCCGAGTCCGATCGCCAGAAGTCCGACTAAATATGCCTTGTAGCCGGACAGCATCTCCTGAATCAAGAGAAACGTTTGCATTTTATTTTTCTTAAAAATTACTTTTTGAATTCTTTCCAAAGCTGCACAATCCCGTATATCAGCGCGCTTAAAAACGCCAACGCCAGAAATCCGTTTTTCACCGCCCGAATCACGACATTCGTAGAGAAGAAAAATCCGTGCATCTCCTTGACCTGCTCCGCCATTCCAAGGTTGTCGTTTTCCTTGTCGCCGTATACGGCCCGATTCAAAACCGCAATCTGTTCGGAAATCGTTTCAAAACTCGCTCCGCATTTTTTCTTGTGTTTTTCGAATGTTTCTTGGTCGACGGAATTCATTTTCGTTTTTATTAATCCTATTAGAGCTCGCATTCCGCTTTCCACTGAAACGTCATTACCGCGCTTGAGGTTAAAAGATTTCCAATACTACTAACCCTAAAACTTCCCTCTGAAATACAAGCTACTCCACCAGAAACATTTGCCACATTTCCCCCACCCAAATCTTCTCTATGAATTTGTCCACTCCCTCCACCAGCATAGGGGGAATAGAGAGTTACGGTCGGCGCTATTCTTTTTTTGACAGAAAATGCAACACAATATTCCCTAAAACTACTTCCACTTACAAATGTAGAAAAGTTTACTCCAGCTTGATTTATTCCCCCTCCTCCTGCCGGAGCTGTGTCATAACCGAAACTCTTTTCATAATACCTTTGACATTTCGCCAATTCTTCCTCGAAAGTTCCGCAGACAAACGGCAAAGCGTAAGCGCCCTTGTTGAATTGAAACTCGGCGAATTCGAAGTTTTTCGTCGTCACCGCCCCGCAGACGGCTTTCACTTCGATTTCAATTCCTTTCGAGCAGTCTCCCAGTGAGATATTCTGAAATTTTATTTCCGTCGCTGTTGCCGAAGGCGCGGATATATTCCCCGAATTTGAAATTTCCGTCACCGCCGAGAAATCATCGGCCGTCGTGGTTGGTTTTCTGACCGTGATGACATAGTTTATTGCCGAGCCGACGTCGTGATACACTTTCGCCGCGAACGAAGCAATCTGGTTTTTGAATTGAACGGCGTCCTTGGCCTCCATCCGGTATCTTTGGATAATTGTTCCCGATCCGGTGAGCGTGACTCCGGCGAATTTCATCGCGTAGCCGGAAGACCCGCAGTTGGCGTTCGCAATCTGGCCGATCGTTCCCGCTCCCACGGTCCCGCCGGCATACCCTACCATTCTATCCACCACGTATTGCGCGGATGTTGAAAGACTCGGAGTCGCCGCTCTTTGATTCACAACCATCCCCCCGTTTATGATCCCCTGCCGCTGGATACTGCTGGGAATGCTATGCGTTCCGTCCTGATTATGCTCGACCAAAAGCGCGCCAATCAGCCCGTTCCATTGATCCGCCGTGAGGCGCACTTCAACCGCCGCCCCGGCCGAGTGAGCTTGCGCCGTGCCTTCCACTCCGCGAACAGCATTGATTACGTTCAATCCTGAAATAACTCCCCGCACAACCTCCTCTTTTGTGGGAGTTTTGTTTCCATTGGCGTCCACGCGATCGATTGTTATCTCAACCGCCGTGTCAGTGGGAAGTCCCGTCACGGAAACGAGCGGAATTGTTGTGACGGAGCCGTCGGCCACGCCGGAAGCCCCGATTTGTCCGCTCCAACGCCTTGCTCCTTTGATAAATTTGTCTGTGTTTGCTGCTGCCATTTTTTTGAATTTACGAGCACCTCGCTCGAAATATATTTAATGATTTAATTCCAATCCGAGGGGACTCTTGTCGGTATGACGTTCCCGTCGGCTTGTATGCTTAGCAATGAATAATCCGCATCCGCCGATTCCGAATAGGTATGAAACTGGATCGCGTTCAAAAGTTTTCTCACCCTTGCTCTCTTTTTGACCGATGCCTGCGCGAATGAGGTTGGAACATCATCGTCGTCGGAAAACATATAATCTGAAAAAAGAGCATTCGCAAAATCAATCGTGGAAACCGAATCAGTGATAGTTTTCGATACCAGCGTCGTAAATCCCTTTTTCTTTTCCACTCCAAGTACTTCGAATTTTATCGTTCCTTTCGGGCGTCCCAGCTCAACGATCACGTCTTTTACTTTGACAAAGACTTTTTTATCGCGGCTTACCGGCAAAAGCCCGGAGATATACGAAGTGCGAAACATCTGACCCAAGTCTCCGGCTATTCCTTCCGAAATTTGAATGAGTTTGCCGCCAGTTGTAGGTACGGCGAGAAAATAGGTGTTTCCGCCGGAATCGGTATATTCCAAAAACTGCCTCACGCCGATTGTCCATTTCCAAGACCAGTTCCGGCGTTCCGTGTCCCAAATAAAGATGATGTCGTTTTCCGATCCGCCCTCGGTAGCCGAAAAAAAGATTTTAGCGTCATACCAATATCCGCAAAACTTTGAAATGCTCGCGAGGTTCAAGCTCCGATAAGACGAGCGGATTTCAACCGATTTCTCGGTAGTCGCGAGCACGTTGGTTATATTTTCCTTGTTTCCAAGTTCAAAAATTCCACGTTTATTCGCAAATGTCAGAAAATCTCCGGACTTCACGACGGCGTAGGGAGCATCCGCCCCGATCGTTCCGACGATTTTCACAGGAGCGGGAACGATAAAAGTGAGTTCTCCGACGCTCATCGATTCAAGGGTGATTTGCCAAATGGCCCCGATTCCCTCCGGGGTCGAGCAAAGAACGGTCGCCGCGCTGTCTCCTTTTCCGGTGCGATAATGCCCGACATACTGCGGCGTTTCCCGGCCTCCCTTTTCCAAATCCACCCAGCCCCCGCCGTAGTAGGCTGAAAAATACCCGATGTACTGGCCAACTCCCGACCAATAGACTCGGTAAGGATTATTCGGGTCCTTTGTCGCCCAGATTCGGTTTCCCGAAAGAGACATTTGAGAAAAGTAAGGCGCGCCGGTGGTGTTATCCTTCGGAACTTCCACAAATTCATTGGGCGTTACGGAGTTGTCGTCGCGATAAGAAGTCGTGGAAGATGAATCAAGTAAAATTTCTTTTCCTGATTCGGTGGAAATGTAAACTTGGTATTGGGTCGCGCCTGAAACCGCGCTCCAAGAAACATCAATATACTCGTTGCTTGAGAGCACCCAATTGTTTCGGTCTTTGTTGGTTGTAATTGAAGTTTCGGTCGAGCCGATAGTTTCCCCAACCGAGTTGAGGGCCGTTACTTGGTAATAGTAGGTATAGCTTCCCGCCGAAAGGCCCGCTCCCCTTGCAAGCCCGACTCCGGTCGGAGGGGATATTTGGGTATATCTTGTCAGGTTCGTCCCGTCATATCTCGTCAAAGGATCGTACCCGTTTGTTATGTAAAGGTAATTGTTTATCTGAAGAAAAAACGGCCGATAGGAAACATTGAAAGTCGCACCGGTGATTTCCGTCCACGATCCTCCGTCAGTCGATTTGAAAACCTTCCCGGTTGTTCCACCGACGGCGACGAGTTCCCGCGTTCCGCTTGTCTTGATGTATTCTGTCGCTCCGATTATGGCAGATTCCCCGCTTATTTCCTGACCGTAATAGGCCGTCCCCCAGCGGACTTTCCAAATTCCGTCTTGAGTTTGAATGAGATTGACCGATTCTTTGGCTTTGTCTGGACCGATTCTCGCCTCATCAAGCAATGTCGAAGTCCCGCCCCTGAATTTATCAAGGATTATTCCCCAGGGCTTATTCGATTTTATGCTCTTTATTCTTGCCATTATGTTCCAAAGCCGTTATCGCTTAAATCTTCGAGCGCGCTGTCCTGATAGAAAGGCGTCATTTCATTGGCGAGTTTCATCGCGTCCATTTTTTCGTTGGCCGAGTCCATATAGAAGCCAGCCTGCGTCGCGTTATCGTCGTCAAGGTATAGTTGAGACAGAACAAACTCGATGAGAAAATACGGATCGCTCATTTCAATCGGGGTGGTATCATCTCCGGTCGTGAATTTCAAGGCGTCTTTGTAGTAGTCAAAATCAAAGTTTGATGTGAGCGCTGGATAAGTGTTGACCTTGTAAGCCCCTTTTCCGCCGGTAATCCAGTAAAAATTCTCGGCGCCCTGCTGGATGAGTTTTCTTGCTTTTTCCGGCCTGACAAATGAGTATTCGGTGCTTCCAACCCAGATTGACCCGCCCGGGAAAAGGAAATCTGCTGGGGCGGCATCGCTTCCCGACCCCCCGGCGGTGATAGCCTCCGTGTCAAAAAGCTCTTTCCAAAAAATTCCTTCATTGAGTTTTCCTTCCCAAATGCGAATGGCGGAATTGGCTTTTTCGAGGCGGGAAATATAATCCTCGCTGGTTGAGTCGGGATAATCTTCGTTTCCCTCGTAGAGCCGGTGAATTATTTGCAATGCTTCGGTTATAGTCATAAATTTATGTTAAAGTTTTAGAGCCAAGTTTAATGACGTATTTCTTTGGTTGTTTGAGCTGTTTTTTCGGTGCTTTTTTGATGATGTATGTTTTGCTGGTTGATGGAACCGATGATCTTCTGATCGCTAGGCGAAGTTCCGGCTCAAGGCGGGGATGCTCGACATAAACTTTTCCGGGGACTTTGGACGCTTTCGCTTTGGCGGTTTTCTTTTTTGACCCGCCTCTCCCATATCCATATCTCCCACCGCCGCCGGAGCTTCCGTATTTTTTGTCAAAGTATTCATAAATTTCAGGATTTTCCAGGGCGTATTGTTTCCGTTCCGCCGAACCCTTCGGAAAAGAAAAATATACATCCAGTTTTTTTGAAAGTTCCGGGGAAACATACACTTCACCGCCGATACTCCTCGCCGAGTCGCTTGTCCCGACCAGTTGCAGCAAATTTCTTTGATTGAGGATGTATTCGTTATTGGCCTTGAGATAATCACGCACTTCCGGATCGGTAAAATTCCCTTCGTCCATAAGAGCCTGCGCCCGGTCAGAAGGAGCTGGCCGCTCCATAGCACCCGCCACCTTGTCGGTTTGAAAGTCAATCGGGTTTCTTTCAAAATATTTTCCGCGCGCCGCTCCCAGCGCCGTTATCTCCGGGTATGCCTTTTTGAGATTATAAGCGTCGAGAGAGCCGGGATTCTGACTTTCGTACGCTATATACTTTTCAGCCACGTCTTGAGGAACTAAATAAAGGGGGTCTATTTTTGATTCGTCTCCATTTGCGCTGACTATCGCCAGTTGCTTCTTTGCGTCAAAAACAGCCGGGTACATTCGGAAAAGATTATATTTCGTTATTCTCTGCTGGGGATCGGTGGGATCATAAGCGGGAATAGCGTCAAAAGCGTTCATTTCGCGGGTTGTCATATTCGCAAATAGTTTTTCTTTCGCGTCATACCATTGAGCCGCTTCCGCTTTTTCTTCGGCTGTCTTGGTGCTTTTTGGAAAAGAAAAGAATTTATTTTTTGCCCATTCACCGACAAGCGGAACGTCTCCGGCAATTTGCCTTTTCAGGTAGAGATAGGGATCGGCTTTCTTTTTTTCTATGCCGAGTTGTTTGTTTGCCTCTTGAGTTTTATTGATCTGCTCGATCGCCGCGAGCCAGCTTGTCGCCGATCCGATCGTCGGCCCGCCGAACGTTCCGATAACCCGCCCCATTTTTTGAAGTTCAGTGAGATAATCGCTTCCATAGGTATCAGCGAGAAATTTGGCTTGCGTGGCAAGATCAGTCGGAATAGTACCGACGGCTTTCATCCATTGATCCCATTTTCGGACATCAACGTTTTTCGTCACGTCTCTCGGATCGCGTCCGGTCAGAAGATTGCGGACATATTGCGAAGCGTAAGACGCGCCAATAGCAAGGGGGACAAAGCGAATAAGCGGAGCGAAATTTCCCATTCTGGCTTCTTTCAAGACTTGATCCCGCACGAATTTAGTCTGTTCAAAGGAAAAGCTTTTGAATTGCGTCAGAAGTTTTCCGAGCGGAGTTTTCCACGCCGGAGGAACGTCAATCGGATCAACCAAGAATTGAGTTTGCCGGCTCATCTCCCAAGCGGCGGAAAGAAAATCATTTTCAGCAAGATTCGCGGATTTTGGATTGATACCTAGTCGTTCCAGCTCTCTAATAGCATAGTTATCGCCTTGTTGCGCTTTAGTGAAAAGTTTTTTAGCTCTTTCGACACCCGTATAGGCAGCCGTCCTGCGGTTGAAGTTTTCTACTAACTTAAACGGAGTGAGCACCGCGCTCACGATATTTTTCATAAGTCCCGCTTCTTTGGCAAAAATTCCTTGTTTTTGAAGCGTTCCGGCTCTTACCGCCAATCTCCTCCCAGCTGGCAAGCTTCCAAAAATCGCGCCTTTCAAAGTATTCCAAAGTCCCGCTTTAGCGGCTGTGTTGATCACCTGTGTGGCGTTCGCTATAAAGGCCATATCAAGTTTAGTCGCCATGTTGTATTGCATCACCGCCGAGACGGCTTTGTTTCTCGGAATGTTCCCGATGGAATAATCAAAAATTCTTTGAGCTTCCCGCGGATCTCCTCCCGCCAATTCTATTTTTCGAACAAGATTGGCCGCGATGTCGTCTTTTCTGCCGTAATAATCCACTTCGGAAAATCTTCGGGCAACCGACCCGAAATAATCAGTAAGGGCTTTTTTGGAGTCCATTTCATAACCGGGAAGATCATACATTCTTGCGTTTTCGAGGTTTCCGGCTCTCCTCTCGCGATTCGCCATTATAAACTCATCGAGCATCCTTTGGGCTTCGGCCCGGCTTCTCGCTTGTCCGCTCTTGACCATATGCTCAAGGGCTTTTTCTCTTTGCGCTCCTTTTTCCAATTCCGAAAAATTATATCTTCTCGGATAATAGTTTTCTCTGGGAGAGAACGGGACACTGTTTCCCCCCGGTACTCGTATTTCCAATCTTCTCTCCTGCGCTCCTTTTGCGGCCTCGTTAAGCATATCCCTCATTTTTTGGGCCGTATTGACTGCCCGTTCGGTTGCTGAAACTTGCTGTCCATCTAAAAGTTGGGCAACCTGATATTTTTCCCTTCGGGATAGGCCCTTGTATGCTTCGTTTATGCGGCTTTCGTAATGGCCCCGAAGCAAATCCTGCGTTTTTCTTTGAGCGCTTATTCTGCCGGCTAGTTCTTGTCCGGCTTTTCCTTGCTTATTGAGAATTGTTCCGCCGGAAGTTATCATCTTTCTAATCGTGGAAAGATTTTTGACCGGCAGAGTTTCCTCGTAATTGTATGAAATCGGGACCTTTTCTGTAGGCCCGCCTCCGCGCACTTTGATGTTTCCAAAATCTCCGCCGTGTGTTCCGAACAGTAAAGGCTTTTCGTTCGGCTTCAAAACATTTTCAAATTCAACCGCTTCGCCTGTTTTTCTGAAAATTTTCTTGGCTTCCTTGACGGTCGGTTTTCTTCCCGCTTCAAGAAGCAATGGCCTTTCCGGTTCTGCTATCGCTCCCCTGAAAACCGGCGTCATTTCTTTTTTAGCGTCTTCAATGAAGTTTTTTATATTCTGATATTCCTCGCCCATCATTCCTCGCCCGGCCTCCAGTTCTTTCTTGGCGATTTCGGCAACTTCCGCTTTGCTTGGCGCGCGTCCGTGTTCTTTGTAGAATTTGCGATACCATAGAGGATTGGTCGAGGCTCGGCGATAACCTTCGTATTCGTGAATCTGCCAGTCGGGAGTTTTGATCCTCTCCACTCCACCAAATTCTTTTTGCAGATCGGAAATAAAATCAGACTCGCCTTGAATCAGTTTTTTGAGTTCCGATTTTGCATTGTCTATGTCGACTTGATATTTCGGCCTTTCGCCGAGATAATATGGATTTTTTTCCAGTATGTTGAATTTTGTCGGTTTGCTTCTTACCGCCTTGATCGTCAATCCCGGCCTCGATAAACTTCTGAATGTCTTACTTTCAAAATCAACCGGTACTTTTCTTTCAACCATTACATTTCTTTTTATGGGCACGGGAAGTTCCCGCATCTGATTCCCACCCTGCGCCCAAACTTCGGGGACTTTTTCGTAGCGGATTGTCCTTACAGCCGGCAATTTTGCCGTCCTAACGCGCGGAGAAGTCAAATCTTTTGCGACATTTGCAACCTCCTCCCCGATTTTCCCGTACTTAGAAAGATTTTGAGCCGCGCTCAAAATCGGCTTAGCAGCCATCAAAACATCTCCAGCTCCCATCAGAGTTTTCGCCGCCGGATAAGCCATCGCTTTCCAGAGAGGATCGCCTCTTCGGACCCTCGCTTGAGCTTCCGTTTGAAATGAACCGAGTTTTCCAAATGGAGTATTATAGTATTTTCCAGTAGCTTGCCCTGTCTTAATCGCTCGCGGAGCTTCTGCGGCGGAAATCAAAAAACGAGTTCCCCATTGCGGAATCGTTTTGACATTTTCCCAAGTCGCGTCTGGAATTTCCCGCGCGAAATCCCTCAACCTCAATTTTTCAGTCGGCTGGAAGAATTTATATACCGGTGAGCGCTTGTCGCTCATCAGTTTATTTGCCGCTCCGAACGGCGTAGTCGCCGTAAAAACGCCCTTTGCCACTCTTTCGGGATTCGAGAGATAGCCTTGCAACGGCCGGACTACATTTGTTTTTATTTTAGGAACCGCGTAGCTGGCTGGAGTTGGATATTGCCGCACAAAACTTTGCGCCCGGTTGTAAAGTCCGGAAAGTCCCCGCCCCACGTTTTGCTCGACATTTTGGACGACGCGCGGAACATTTCGGACAACCTGCGGAGTTTTGACTTTGACGGCCGAAACAACCGGCGAGAGCCACTCGCCTATTTTCCGTTTAGCGCGGTTGTAGAGGTTGCCAAGAAATCCCATTGCCTTTTGGTTTTTTAATTAGAGCGTTCCCCAGTCTTCATCCGTCATTTCATCAAGAAGCGGATTGTCCAAAAAGTCTTTGAGAGTTTTTTTGCGGATCGGAGCAGTCGGGTCATAGAAGTCTTCGGCGGTCTGTTTTTCGTCCCAAGTGAGAGCGGTGTTCGGCTTGTCGAGTTCCAGTTCTTCGGCGGTGAAGTCTCCTCTGTCAATGATGGATTTCTTCATTCCGCTAATCTTGCCGAGTACGCTGTCTCTCCATTGGCCAAGAATATTCCTGTATTGGTATGCCCTGTTCTCAAGGTCGGAAAGTTTTTGATAAGCCGCGTTCAAATTCTGCTGGTCAAGGTTTTCAAGGTCGGCCTTTTTATAGTCTCCGATATTTCCCATTTCTTCCGTGAGAGCTTCGCGCGTTCTCGCGAAATCGTCTTTTATCATCTGGGCTTGGTCTTTTACCCACCTGTCCATATCGGATACTTCAAGATCGTGAGTTTCGTTGACCGCTTTTTCCTTGTCGGAAACTTCGCCGTAGATTTTTTTGGCTTGCTCCAAGAGGTCTTGCCGGCCTTTGTTTGTCTCTGAAATTATGCCTCGTGAATACATTTTGG
>Ga0233425_10005615_pt1 | contig 19579 bp, 13 predicted proteins | sample Watercolumn_Towu_2_FD_181712 | JGI IMG/M metagenome (GOLD analysis project Ga0233425, IMG submission 181712) | Freshwater microbial communities from Lake Towuti, South Sulawesi, Indonesia - Watercolumn_Towuti2014_140_MG | ecosystem: Environmental > Aquatic > Freshwater > Lake | place... | reverse complement strand
CAAGTGGTGCCGACGCCCGCGCCGACGCCCGCGCCGACGCCCGCGCCGACGCCCGCGCCGGCGCCCGCGCCGGCGCCCGCGCCGATGCCGGCGCCGGCGCCGACGCCTCCAGCGGAAGCGGAATCGGTCGGCGCGCTGCTCGACCGACTTGAAGAGCGGGGGCGAACGATGCGCGACTTCAGCGCCGCCGTCGTGGTGGAACAGTTCGATGCGCTGACCGAGGAGCGCGAGGTGCGCCGCGCGCGCGTTGTCATGAAGGGCGGTGATGGGCCGAAGCGCATCATCGGAATCGTGATCGATGAGTTCATCGACTCATCGGGGCGCGGCGCAACCGATGGCAGACGATTTCTCTTCAAGGACGGTTGGCTGATGGAACTGGAGCCTGCACGCAAGCAGATGGTTCGGCGTCAACTCGCGCGGACAGGGGAGTCGCTCGATCCGCTTCGACCTGGCGATGGACCGTTCATTGTGCCGCTCGGGCAGCCGCGTGCGGAAGTCGAGCGTGAGTTCGTGGTCACCGCTGTGCCGATTCCCGTTCACAACTTCTTTCAGCCGCTGCGCGCTGCCGCGGATGGATTGTGTGCGCTTCAGTTGATGGCGCGTGAGGGAACCGAGGCACACCGCAGCATCCGTCGTATGACTCTGGTGTTTGACAGCGCGACGCTTGCGCCGCGCGGTGTTGAGGTGGTGAAGCCAAACGGCGATACTGAGCGCGTTCTCCTTCGGGAGAGTGTGATCGATGGCGGCATCGATGAGAAGCAGGCAACGGTGATCGAACTTCCAGACATGACGGGGTGGCGCATCGATGAGCGACCGCTGCCACGCGAGGCGGACGCATCGCCTGCGCACTCTCCAAGCGAGCCGCGGGGATAGGCTTGTTTCGATGCAGTTGATTCGCTTCCTTCGTCTGGCGAAGTGCGCGCTGCCTGTGATCGCGCTCCTGATGTTGTGCAGCATGCGCGCGGCTGCGCAGGGGTCTGCAGTTCCAAAGGAAGTGCAGTTGGCACCAGCCGCCCGCATGGCCATCGACGCGCCGGCGCGAAGCGCAGCGGAGCGCGCGCAGGCGCGAGTGGAGTTCGGGCAGTGGACCGAAGAGGATCTCGCGGATGCCGCGCTGCGGGCGCGTGCGGCGATCGATGCTGGAGTCCCGAGTGTGGTCGTTCGTTCGCGCACTGTGCCCGCAGGTGTCCCGCCGTTGCTTGCGGCGGAGGCGCTTGCGGATCAGGGCCTGCACGGCAGCGCGATTGAGGTTCTCACGGATCTGCCCGGGTGCATTGCATCTGCGCAGCGTGCCGAGTGCTTCCTCGCACTCGGTCGTTCGCATGAGGCGCGTTCTGCCGCAGAGGAGGCCGTGCGCGATGTGGCAGACGGCAAGTGCAGCGGATCGGCCGAACTGGTCGCGGTTGCGCGGGCAATGATCGTGCTGTCGCGTGTCGTGGGCGCGGACACGGATGCGTGCGAGGCGATTCTGGAAGCGCTGTCGCAAGCGCGGACGATCGATCGACTCAACTGGCGCGCGCGCGTCGTGGAGGCGGCGTTCCTTTTGGAGAAGCACAACCCAGAAGACGCGGTGGCCGCGGCACGCGAGGCGCTTGCGCTGAACCCTCGGAGCAGTGCTGCGTGGGAGGTGCTCGGTGAAGTGGCTCTGATGGGATTCGACTTCGATGGTGCGGAACGCGCAGCCGCTGCGATGTGCGATGCGGCGCAAGAGATTGATGCAGCGCAGCCATGCCTTCGTGCAGCGCGACTCCGTGCGGAGTCTGCATGCTGCCGTTTCGATTCGGCGGCAGCGCTGGATGCGCTCGCTGCGGCTCGGTCCGTGGCACCGCAGTGGATGGATGGTCTGGCGCTTGAAGCTGCGGCCAAGGCGCTGACCTACGACTTCGATGCAATGCGCGCGGCGCTGGCGGCTGCTGATGCGATCGCGCCCAAGAGTGGCAGTGCGTGGATGGTGGTTGGACGATTTCTTTCGTTGGCGCGCCAGTACCGCGAGGCGGCGGATGTGCTCGCCGAAGCGGCGCGGCGCGAGCCGACATGGAGTGGGCCGCGGAATGAACTCGGCCTGCTTGAAATGCAGGCGGGTCGCGACCGCGAAGCACTCGACGCGCTCACGGAGGCGCAGCGGCTTGATCCCTACGACAAGCGCGTTCGTTTCAGCAAGATGCTCGTCGAAGAGCTGATGGGCTGGCGTGTCTGGGAGAGTGAGCACTTTCGTGTGCGGTGCAAGCCGGGAGTGGACGAAGTCCTCGCGGAGGACATGCCTGCGCAGTTGGAGGCGATGCACGCGGAAGTCACGAAGCGATTCGATCATGTGCCGCGAGAACGCACCACCATCGAACTGATGCCCGATCACCGCACCTTCGGCGTGCGAATCACCGGCATGCCGCAGATTCACACAGTCGCTGCGAGCACGGGGCCGGTGATTGCGCTCGAGCCGCCGCGTGAGGGCGGCACCGGCGGGTCCATCGGGCGCTTCGACTGGCTGGACACGCTGCGTCATGAGTTCGTTCACACGGTCACTCTTGATCGCACGGCCAATCGCATCCCGCACTGGTTCACCGAAGCGGTCGCGGTCGATACAGAGCACCGTGAGCGCGACTGGCCCACTTATGAACTGCTTGCTCGCGCGCTCCAGCAAGATGGGCTGTTCGATCTGGACGAGATCAAGTGGGCCTTCGTGCGCCCGAAGAAGCCGAGCGATCGATCGCAGGCGTACGCACAGGGACACTGGATGGTGCAGTTCATGCGCGAGTCGTATGGGCAGGCGACGATCACGCAGTTGCTCGACCGCGCAGCGCGCGGCGAGAGGGAGGCGGATGCATTTGTCGCGGTGCTGGGCATCTCACGCGAGCGTTTCATGGCGGATTTCAAGGCGTGGGCTGCGGCGCAAGTGGACTCGTGGGGGCTTGCCGCGAAGCCACCGTTGGCCGAACTGCTGAAGTCGGCGCGAGCGGGAGATGCCGCGGCCGATGGCGACGCGGGTGATGCGCCGATTTCTTCAGAGCGGCTTTCGAAGTTGCTCGCGCAGTACCCGGCGCACCCGGATGTTCTTGAACTGGCGGCTCGTCGTGCGGTACGAGAGGCCGAAGGGTCGCAGGATGGCGGCACGGGTGGCGATCCTGCTGCGCCCGCGCGCGAGAATGTCATGGAGGGAGCGCTCCCCGAATCGGCTGTGGCACTTCTGCGCAGATATGCGCTCGCGCGTCCGCTCGATCCGTGGCCTCGACGGCGGCTCGCTGCGGTGGCGATCGATGCACAGCGCTGGGACGAGGCACGCGATCACCTTGCATTTCTGGATGCGCGTGAGGACGCCGACCCCGCCTACGCGCTTGAGCTGGCCCGTATCGAGCGTCTGCGCAAGCAACCGCGAGCTGCACTTGTCGCGGCAGAACGCGCCGCGCGCATCGATCCGTTCAGTGCGCCCACTCGTGAACTCGCGGCAGCATGTGCTGTGGAGGCCGGCGAACTCTCAGCCGCGCGTCGGCATGTATTGGCATTGACGCGAATCGAGCCCATGCGCGAGCAGCATCGACGCAGACTGGAGCGCCTCGATGCCTTGATTGCGGAGCGTGGTGCGCAGCCGTAGGAACGCGCTCGTCAGAGTTCTTGATAATCCAGATCGCGCCCGAACGGCTCGGGCAGTGCCCACAGCGCCAGTCCGGCAACGGCGAAGCAGAGTGCGCCGGTCAAAGCGGTTGCGGTCACAGCACTCATGTGCGATGTGAGCAGCACAAAGAGCGCCGTCACAGGTACGGCGGAAACACGAATCAAGTTTGGAACGGTCGTGGTCACAGTCGCACGCACATTGGTACCAAACAGCTCGCTGGCCATCGTGATGGTGACGATCCAGTAGGCACTGCAGAATCCGGTCACGATGCCCATGGCACCGTACCACCACGCACTCTGCGCGCCGACTGTCAGCATCAATGTGCAGCCGATCGCTGTGCCCGACATGAAGATCGCCATCGCCTTTCGCCGCGACCGCATCCACTGCGAAAGCAGCCCACTTGCCAAGTCCCCGAACACTGCGCCGCTGTAATACAGCGCGACGAGCACGCCGGGGCGGGGCGGTGGATCCATTCCCAGGTCTCTCGCGATGCGAGGCGCGAGCGCAACGGGGACCGCAAGCGTGAACCAGATTGGAGAACCCGCGAGGACGACAAGCATTATGCGCAGCAGCAGGCGCGGTGTGCGAAGCAGTGGAAGGAGGCCGCGCGACCGCAGCGGCGATGCCCTCTCGAGCGCGCTGAACATGCCGCTTTCGAGTACACCAAAGCGCAGTCCCAGAAGTGCGAGGCCCATCACGCCGCCGATCAGATAGGCCATGCGCCACCCCGCGAGTTCGCCGACCACACCTGCAGCAACGGCGCCGACAACCCCGACCGCACCGATCAACGCGATGGCAAGCCCGCGTCCGTGGCGTGATGACATTTCGGCGACGAGCGTGACGCCCGCGCCGAGTTCGCCCGCCAGACCAACGCCGGCCATAAAGCGCAGCACCGCGTATGCGGTGATGGCATCGAAATGACCCATGAACGCGAGGGCTCCACTCTTCGCACCCACACCCGCGTTCAGCAAGTTTGCGACGGAATACAACACGATCGAACCAAACAGCACCGAGGCGCGCCCGCGCAGATCTCCCAGCATGCCCCATGCCACACCGCCAATCACCATGCCAATCAGTTGAAGATCGAGCAGCCAGATCCCGATTGCAGTTGCGCGTTCTGGTGTAAGCCCGAGATCGGCGAGGCTGTCCCAACGCACCACATTGAAGAGGATCAGGTCGTAGATATCGACGAAGTAGCCAAGCGCGGCCACGAGGACTGCGAGTGTGTGTGGTGAACGCCAGGCAGGAACGAGCGGCATGTCCCGCTGCGCGGGGGGTTCCATCATGGCGCCGCATCTCCCGCGCCGCGAATCAATTCCGGGAGTCGTGCAAGGTCGATGTTTCCGCCGCAGAGGATGATGCCAATGCGTCGGAGTTCGCTGCGCTCCCGAAGCGCGCCGAGTACCGCAGCAACGCCGACTGCGGAACTCGGTTCGATCACAACCTTCATTCGCTCGAGCACGAGGTGCAGGGCGCGTCGAATCTCATCCTCGGTCACTGTCACAATTTCGTCCACGCACTGCTGGATGATGGGCCATGTGAGGTCACCCAGTGCTGTGCGGAGACCATCCGCGATGGTGGGCTGCTCGAAGGCAGGCTGTCGCGCGTTCGCGCGCTTCGATGCGGCGGCGTCAGCAGCGGCCGCGGGTTCTGCACCGATGATGCGGATGCGTGGAGTTCGCGCCTTTATGGCTGTGGCGATTCCGGACATCAGCCCACCGCCCCCAACGGGAACTACCAGTGCATCAAGATCCGCCGCTTGCTCGATGAGTTCGAGAGCGATGGTGCCTTGGCCCGCAATGACAGCCGGGTGGTCGTACGGTGGGATGAGCGTGCCACCCGTTCGGTTCAGGACCTCTGCAGCGGTTGCCGTACGCGCTGCAAGGGTGGGTTCACACCAGATGATGTTGCCTCCGAAAGCTCGGACTGCGGCAACTTTGGAAGCGGCGGAATCGCGCGGCATGACAACATGTGCTGCGATACCTCGAAGAGCCGCTGCCTTCGCCAGCGCTTGCGCATGATTGCCGGACGAGTGAGTGACGACACCGCGACGAGCGGCCTCCTCATCGAGGAGCAGCACCGCATTGCTCGCGCCGCGAAACTTGAATGATCCTGTGCGCTGAAAGTTCTCGCACTTGAAGGCGAGAGATCGTCCCTTGCCCGCGATGTGGTCGAGGTGACTGCATGACAAAACTGGTGTACGGCGGATCCAGGGAGCGATTCGTGAGGCAGCTGCGTCAATGTCCTCGACTGTGACCTGTGCCGCCATGTGCGCGATCCTAATCGCGCGACCCTCGCTCCGACGGAGCGAGGTTTGCAGCGAGTGTGCTGCGCGAGTTAGCCAGATGCCTTACACGGGGCGTCGCACCACCAGTTCAGCAGATCGCTGTGGATCTCAAGCAGCAGATGGGTGGACAATTCGCCATTCGCGAGAGACCCTTGGATTTCCCGCGATTTCTGCTCGGCTGCATCGGTCGATGCAAAGCCGCACTCGGCCACAATGGTCTCCCCATCAACGCATTGGAAGATCCACGCATGAGGAAGATGAGTGCGGACAACCTTGAGGCTCTCAGTCAAACCCATTCGTGGACGGATACGAAGTTGCACCATCACAGGAGTTCCCATGAAGTGCGGGTTTGCCACGACCACCGGGCGGACAACGCCTGTCGCGATCATCAGATCGAGATTGGCGCGGGTGGCTGATGGTGATGCCTTGATGTGCTCACTCACCTCCGTCAGACTCCGTCGCATGTTCGCCCGAACGAACTGGAGGAGCTTGGCCTGAATATCTGCTTGTCGAGGCACACGCGCCTCGGGGCGCGCAAGAGGATCGGGCACTGCGCAGCCAGGCGGAAGAATGTGCAGAACTTCAGATGTTCGATCAAGCCGAAGCGACGGAATCGCTGAGAGTGCCTTGTCAATGTGTTGCAGAAGTGATTGGGTGCTCAGTCCGACGAGAAGCGCTGTCAACTCTTGCCCGCCGTCGATCCGCACGACTCGATGAAAGCCTCGTTGCCGAGCCAGGGCATTCGCCGCGGCTGCCGAGTCGCCGTCCACACGAAACCGCACAAGCGAGGTTCGAGGACATCCCACCGCCGCTGGCTGGACAAATCCACACACGACAACCAGTTTCTCGGTCTCAAGAGTGTTGATGCGACGACTGACCGTTGCCTCCGAGACACCAATTCGCTGAGCGATGTCGCGTCCGGACATTCGACCATTCTCGATGAGGGCTTCAATGATCTGATGGTCGATCAAGCCCGCTGTCCGCGCTGATTCCGCTGAACCAAGATAGAGAGAATGCACCATCGAGACAGTCTCGCTCCAATGAGTCGGGAATGGAACCCAAACCAAGGCAACGCCCAAATCACCACACGCATCTCTGAGCAGAGGTTCGAACCCGGAGCGAATCGCACGCTCACGTGGCTGGTGTTCGCACAGCACGGCGAGAACAGATCAGCCGATCGAAAGACGCGGATATACTAGTGGCGGCTCGGGGCGTCTGCCGCGTCGTATGGCAGGCTGAGAAGGACCCGTCGAACCTGATTCGGTTCATACCGACGAAGGGAAGCGTGACCGCATCCGCGGTGCTCCTCGACCTCCTCGTGAACCAAGTCGGATGTCAGGAAGCGCTATTGCCTACCGCAGTAGGCAGCGAAAGTTTTCAGGAGAGCCAGAATGAGCAGTCACTCCCCAACCAGCGGTCAGCCGAATGTTCCACTCCAGATCCAAGCTGACGATCGACCGCCGTTTCTGCATGGCGCGCTGAATCCATCGTCGCTTCGTGAAGGCACCAATCGAGGCAGCTTCGCGCTCGCGCCCGATGTGGGTGGTCCGCGCTCATTCAGTTCGCCCGATACCCCAGGGATGCCTCCACCGAGTGCGCGCACCGCCTGGGATTTTTTGCCTGATGACTGGCGCGTGGAGCCTGCACTCGATCATGCCTCTGGGTGCGCAGGCCACTCACTGAGTTCCCTCGGGACCTATGTGCGTTGTGTTCCCCCGCAGGGGTTCACAGCGGTGACGCAACTTGAGCATGCGCGGCTGGGTGTCATCACCACGCAGATGAATCGAGTCGCAGAGCGCGAGCCGCATCTCACTCCTGAGCAGGTGCGCGATGAAGTTGCCGCGGGACGCATGGTGATTCCGGCGAATGTCGAGCACCTGCGTTACAAGCTCGATCCGATGGCGATCGGTCGAGCGTCGTGCACCAAGATCAATGCCAACATGGGTGCGAGTCCAATCAGCAGCGGCACGAGCGAAGAGGTGGAGAAGCTTCGCTGGGCGGAACGCTGGGGCGCCGATACGGTGATGGATCTATCGACGGGTGGCGATCTGGATGCGTGCCGAGAAGCGATTGTGCGCAATAGCACGGTGCCGATCGGAACCGTGCCGATCTACTCGATGATCATCGGGCGCAAGTTGGAGGAGTTGGACGAGACAGTCGTTCTGAAGACACTCGAGCATCAGGCGCGACAGGGCGTCGACTACTTCACCATTCACGCCGGCGTGTTGCGCGAGCACTTGCCGTTCGTGCGCGATCGGCTGATCGGCATCGTGAGCCGCGGCGGAAGTCTGCTTGCGAAGTGGATGCTCGTGCACAATCGTCAGAATCTGATGTACACGGCTTGGGAGCGCATCTGCGATGTGATGCGCCGGTGGGATGTGACTTTTTCGATCGGCGATGGACTGCGCCCAGGCGGTCTGGCAGATGCCACGGATCGAGCGCAGTTGGCCGAGTTGTCAACCATTGCAGAACTGACCGAACGCGCCTGGCGAAAGGGCGTTCAAGTGATGGTGGAGGGGCCTGGACATGTGCCCTTCGATCAGATTGAGTTCAACATGAAGTTGCAGCGTTCGCTCTGCCATGGCGCGCCGTTTTATGTGCTCGGCCCTCTCGTGACGGACATCTTTCCTGGATATGACCACATCACCAGTTGCATCGGCGCAACGGCAGCGGGCTATCACGGAGCAAGCATGCTGTGCTATGTGACGCCAAAGGAGCATCTTGGTCTTCCGAAGAAGGATGATGTGAAGCAGGGGTGCATTGCGTACAAGATCGCTGCGCATGCGGCGGATGTCGCGCTTGGGATTCCCGGCTCACGCGACCGTGACGATGCGCTGACGAAGGCGCGCGCGGCGCTGAACTGGGAGAAGCACTTCGAGTTGAGTTTTGATCCCGACACCGCGCGCGCCTACCACGATGAGGATCTCGATGTCGATACGGACTTCTGTGCGATGTGCGGACACGACTGGTGCAGCGTTCGGATCAGCAAGGAGATTCAGGAGTTCGCGAGCGGAAAGGCTGATGGATTTGAGCGGGGGAAGCCCGTGCGGAGCGCCGCACTGACTGCCGTTCAGCAGGAGATTCTTGCGAAGCGCGGTGTCCTGCCGCCGGAGGAGATTCATCGGCTTGCAGCGAAGACGCGGAAGGCGCTACATGCGGATGGCGGCAAGGCATCGTGCCACAGCGACTATGTCGATCCCGATTCCGCGCGTCGCGTTCAAGAGGAACGGCTCGTGCAGCTCAACACGGCACCTGCGCACAATCTGCCATCGCATGATCCGGTGATCTGATTCCGAAGCGCTTGGCATCGTCGAGTACGAGGCGCGCGATTTCATGCGCTGCGTTAGGTCGCGCTGCGGATGCCGCCGCGGCTCGCATCGCGGCGAGCGCGGGCGCATCGGACAGCAGAGCGTGCACCGCATCGCCGGCAAGCCGCGGATTGCGAAGCGTGCGTGCGGCTCCCGCCGCGATGAGAATGCGGGCGTTGCGCTCCTCTTGACCGGGGATGGGATCGAGAATCAGCAGGGGCAGTCCCGCTGCGCGTGCCTCCGCAGCGGTGAGGCCCCCTGGCTTTCCGATCAGCAGATCGGACGATGCCATCAGCGACGGCATCTGATCGGTGAACCCGATGACGCGGAGTGTCGTGCGGCCATTGGGAGCCGGACGGAGTGCGTTCAGCCGCTGCTGCAGCGCTGCGTTGTGGCCGCACACGATCACAAGTGTCGCATCCACAGCTGCACTCACCAGTGAGTGAACAACTTCTTCTATCGGTCCAAGGCCATGTCCACCGCCGCTGATGAGGACTTGCGCCCGAGGAGCCGAAGGCGCGCGAGATGCGCTCGCCTGTGCGAGGAGTTGTGCCACGCGCAGATCGACAGGAATGCCTGTCACCGCGATGCGATGTGCGGAGATGCCGCTGGCGATTGCCGATGCGCGCGCTGCCTCGCTCGCGACGCAGATGAGATCACTGTCCGCGCTAAGCCAGACCGCGTGCGGATGCTCATCGGTGACGACTGTGATGAGCCGCGCGCGCAGGCGACCACGCAGCCGCAGTCGACCGAGCGCGCTGGAGGTGAGGAAGTGCGTGGAGACGATCGACTGGGCCGACTGCACGGTGGGATGGCGACCGAGCGCGCGCAGCACGAGATCCTCGGTCCGAGCGAGCGGTCCCTTGCGGGGTTTGGAGAGCGGGCGCTTGCGATCCGACATGTCGTAGAGCGCCCCGACAATCCGGGGTGCAAGGCGGATCGCGCGCAGATACCCATCGCGGTAAACGCGGCGGAACCATGCTGGCGTTGTCTCGAGCGCATCGAGTACAGGAGAAGCATTCGCCCCGCATTCGGTCAGCGCATCGCCTACGGCAGCTGCCGCGCGCATGTGGCCAGAGCCGATCGAGGCGCTCACAAGCGCAACGGAGGCTCGCGCTGCGGTGTCATGCGGCAATGGCGAGGTCCTCGTCGTTTCCGATTTCTTCGGGCAGTTCGTGCGGATCTGGTTTCCATCCGGCATCGGCGAGGAGTCGCTCCACATCGATGAGTTCGAGTTGCCCATCTTCCTGCTCCACAAGCGCGCTCGCGCGTTCGACCCAGTCGCCACAGTTGGCGTAGAGGACTCGCCGCCCTTCGACCTCGCGCCACTCCAGTCGCGGCTCGTGGATGTGTCCGCACACAACGCCATCAAGACCGGTTCGTGCTGCATGCGCCAGCAGCACTTCTTCGAATCGGCTGATGAAGGCGCAGGCGCTCTTGACACGCTTCTTGATCGACTGCGAGAAGCTCCATCGTCGCAGTCCGACGAGCTTTCGCGCGGTGTTGACAACTCGGTTGAGTACAACAAGGTGGTCGTACGCCCAAGCGCCTATCAGCGAAACAAGCCTCGAGTTCTGCACGACCAGGTCGTACTCATCGCCGTGGGTCACCAGCAAGCGTCGGCCGTTCGCAAGAAGGTGCTCTGCCTGCGCAGCGATCGCAATGCCACCGAGTTCGAGACCGCGGTACGGTCGCAGCGATTCATCGTGGTTGCCCGGGACATAGAGAATCTTCGTTCCGCGGCGCGCAAGTTTCAGCAGCCGACGAACGACTTGATTGTGTGACGCAGGCCAACTCCATCGTTGCCGAAGTACCCACATGTCCACGATGTCGCCCACAAGATAGATTCGCTCGCAGCGCACACGCTTAAGGAAAGCGGCCAGTTCCTCCGCGCGGCATCCGCGCATGCCTAGGTGCACATCACTGAGGAACACGGTGCGGTAGTGGAATCGCATCGATCTCCTTCATTTCACCCTTTGCATCGTCCGAGAATGCTGCGCGGCGTGATTTCCGCGCGAAGGTTTATCGAAACTGAACAGAACGATCGGGTCCCTTAGGATAGGGCGGAAGACATGGTCGAGAAGGCGCACCGGACAACTTTGGGTGAACGCCGCGGCAGATCGGCAGCGGGGGCGAATGCGCCTCCGTTCCTCTCGTTGCCGGGGTTGCGTTTTCAAGAGGAATATGTGTGGCTGCTCTTCCTCGCCTCCATGGATGTGATGCTCACCTGGTACATCCTTGAAAAGAAGGGTGGCGAAGAGATCAATCCCGTAGCACGGATTGTCATCGAGGCCTGGGGACTCTGGGGAGCGATCGCCTTCAAGTTCAGCTTGGTGCTGTTCGTGATCGTTGCGTGCGAGTGGGTGGTTCGGCGCCGCATTCGATCGGCGCTCTTTCTGATCTGGTTCTCACTGTTGGTGTCCGTGAGCCCGGTGCTTTATTCGGGCATCCTGCTCGCCTATCACTGGCTGGTGCCGACAACCGCGTTGTGACGACCGCTCGCGCCGTTACTTTGGAATGTGTGCCGTCAGGACGCGTGGGGCACCACGGGTGATGAGCACATCGTCTTCGATGCGAACGCCGATCGCCTCACTCTCGATGTAAATGCCCGGCTCGATCGTGACGACCATCCCCGGCTCAAGCGGCGATGCGGGATCCGCATCGTGCACTTCGAGTCCGAGGTGGTGGCCGATTCCGTGGGGGAAGAAATCGCCGAATCCAGCGGCGGTAATGATCTTGCGCGCAGCTTGATCGACCACATGCATCTTCGTTCCGGGTCGGCAGGCTCGGATCGCAGCAGCCTGCGCTTTGAGAACCGTGTCGTACACCAGTCTTTGCCGCGCGGTGAACCGACCGGAGACGGCGAGTGTTCGCGTGACATCCGATGCATAGCCAGCGAATGCGGCACCCGAATCGATCACCAACAGGTCGCCGCCCTTCAGTTCACGATCGTTTGCGTGGTAGTGGAGCACTGTGCCGTTGACACCGCTGCCTGCAATGGTGCGGAATGCCAGCGCGCGCGCGCCGTTCGTGCGGTACGCATGCTCGATCGCCTCCTGCACGTCAAACTCGGTTGCTCCGGGCCGGCAGGCATCGCGCGCGGCTGCGAAACCGATTCCCGTGATGCGTCCCGCCTGCTCGATGCATCGGACTTCGTCGGCACTCTTGACCGCGCGCAGCGCAGGCAGCACAGCGGAGAGGTCGATCACCGTCGCACCAGGGATGCGCGAGGCACTTTCGCGGATGATCGCAAGATCGGGCGAGAGTGGTGCGTTGTGGCTCGCCAGCGCGTGCAAGCAGGCAAGGCGCTTTGAACGCCGGGCCGACTCGAGAAGAAACCGCCCGAGTGCGCCCGTGCGCAGGATTGTCTCCACGCCGTATCTGGTGCGCAGCGACTTGCCGACCATCTCGCGCAGTCCATCCCAGCGTTCCACTTCGGGATTGAGCGGGCGGAGAAAGAGTTGCACACGACGCGTGCGAATGGGATGCGCCGGATCGAGCAGCAGGATTGCACCTGGCTCATCGTCGATGCCCGTGAGATAGCGGAAGTCAGCGTTCGCGCGGAAGGGGTGATCGAGCGATCCCGCGCCATCGCCGGCGAGCACAAGACCGATGGCGTTGTCTGCTCGCGCGAGTTGGCGCAGCACGCTCTCTCGGCGCTGCGCGAACTCCGCGAGAGCGATCGACGGATCGGATTGCTTGGTGCTGCGTGCGGTGATGCGTGGCCGGCGACTTCGTGGGGGCATCGCGGAAGTGTTGCAGCCCCCGCGCTTTCACGCAACCTTGCCGCGCAGCCGCGCGTTCTCGTTCAGGATGCGCTCTGCGTAGCGGTTCATCGCATCCCGCAACTGATCAAAGCTCTCAAGTACATAGAGAATCGGCTGGAAGTGGTCGATCTCGTAGGGCGTGGTGCATGCCGCTTCGAGGTCGAATGGTCGCCGTTCAACTTCGCTGCTTTCGAGCGCATGACGGCTTTCCGCAGGCGAGGAGATGAGCCCCGAACCATACAACTTGAGGGTGCCGTTCTCGCGGATCAGACCGAACTCCACGGTGAACCAGAACAGCGTTCCCATGCGCTTGATGTGCTCAGGATTGGAAGTCGCCGAGGCCGCCTTCCCGTAGGTTTGCAGGAACTCGCCGAAGACCGGATCTGCATGCAGCGGTACATGACCGAACACATCATGGAAGATGTCTGGCTCGGGCAGGTAGTTCAGCGATTCCTTCGGGCGCATGACGATGGTGGTCGCAAAAACGCGCTGCGCGAGTGCAGCGAAGAAGGCTTTCGCAGGCGCGAGCCCGGGCACACCTCGGCTGCGCCACCCAGTCAGGCGCGTGAGGAGATGATTGATCGACTCGGGACCGTGCAGATGCGGGATGCGATCACGCGAGAGCTTGATGCTCTTCGCGCCGTGCAGATAGGTCGCTGACGCGCGTGACTCGAGGAACTCCATCTGCCGATCGAAGAGCGTGGTCCACGCTTCCTGATTTTCGGCCGAGTAGCCCTCGTAGTGCTGTGTGATGAAGATACGCTCGACATCCTCAAAGCCCGGTTCGCCGAAACGCATGGCGTACTCGAGTGCCGCCTGCGCTTCTGGACCGTCGATCATTGCGCTATTGAGGCTGCCTGCGAACTTGGATGGGCTGCTGCTGTCTGCCATAGAACACTCCTACGCGCCGTGAGCACGCTGCCGTAGTGTAGATGCTCGCGCGTCCCGTTCGATGTGGCGGATCAAGATGGTCCGCGACCGAAGGCAATCGACTCCCATTCGATATCCTCCCTTCCGCAATGCGCGAAAGTGGTGGCTGTTGGTCTGGTCGGCATTTCCAGCGTGGTGCCGCGGCGGCAGCGGCAACGGCGCTACTGTCCGGCTGTGATCCGATCTTCTCGGTCGATGGAGCATTTTTTCCTGCGTGGCTGCTTTGCATGATCGCTGCCGGGTTCCTGCTTGGCGGCATCCGCTGGATCGTTCGCCGACTTGGTTGGGAACCGTTTGTGAGACCACGCGTGTTGGTCTACTTCTGCGTCTACCTCAATTGCACGCTTGGACTCTGGCTGCTGATCTTCCGCACATGAGTCAGGCTGCCGCATCATCTTCGCCGAAGGCATCTGAGGCCGCACAGCGCACTGCGGCCCGCCTCTTCAGCGCAGCGATGGTGGTGCTGGCACTCGTCCTGTCGTTCCTGACCTGGTGGGAACTCGACATCCGCCCGCGCACCGACGATGCGTACCTGCGCGCAAACATCGTGGGCATTGCGGCGAATGTGTCCGGCTATGTGACAGAGCTGAATGTGGTTGACAATCAAGAGGTGAAGGTGGGCGACCTCCTGTTCCGCGTTGATGTTCGTCCCTACCAGGCTGCGCTGGATCTCGCGGTAGCGAACTTGGGCTATGTCGATCTGGAGATTCAGGCGCTTGCGGATGTCATTCGTGAGAAGGAGGCGGATCTCGTCGCAGCCGAGGCACGCGCGGAGTACAACGTGTCGTACCTCGCACGCATCGAGCCGCTGCTGCCTCGGCAGTTTGTGACTCCAGATCAGGTGGATGCGGCCAAACGCAATGTGCGTGCATCGGAGGGGGAAGTGGCGCAGGCGAAGGCGGCGATTGCGTCGGCCAAGGCAAATCTTGGGCAGATCGGCGACCTCAATGTGCGGCGCATGCGAGCACAGGCAGAAGTGCTCGAGCAACAGCTCAATGTCGGGTACTGCGAGGTGCGTTCACCTGTGAACGGATATGTGACGAACTTCAACATCTCGGTTGGGCAGTTCGCGCAGGTTGGGCAGCAGCAGTTCGCACTCGTGGATACGAGCAACTGGTATCTGCTGGCGAATTACCAAGAGACCGACCTGCGCGGCATCGAGCCTGGTATGGCGGTCGAGGTGTATCTGATGGCGTATCCGCTCACGCGTTTCTCGGGGGTCGTGCAAGGTGTTTCGTGGGCGCTCTACAACTCGGATCAGGGAAGCGACGGCGTTCTCCCAACCGTTTCACCGACACTGGACTGGGTGCGGCTGGCGCAGCGATTTCCAGTGCGCATCGTGATGGATGCGACGCCAGATCCGATCAAGCTGCCCTATCGCATGGGCGCGACCGCGACAGCCATCGTGTGCACGCGCGACAAGCGCGAGGTTCCCGACATCCTCAAGCCGCTGCTGCCCGATGCAATTGAACGCTGGCTCGACACTCTCAACACACGGCCCGCACGAACGCCGCCCTCACTCGGTCGGACGCCCTGATTTCGAAGTCCCGATCAGCGGGCCCTCGTTTACGACAAGCTGAGCCACACGCGGGGAGCCTCGGGCTGCGCATCGAGATTCGCTGCAAGCGCGCGCAGCCCTTCGGCGCGCGTCGTTTCTTCGACGAGTTGATGTGTCCATGCGCGCGAGGGATCTGCTGCGAGCGACGGTGTTCGGGCAGGCTCTGAATCGAGCGGCTGGCCATCGATGGCTGCCGCGATACTGTCGAGTGATGCAGCAGTCGAGCCGAGCAATTGCGTTTCGCCGCGAGAGCCGCTGCTCGACACTGTGCGTTGCTCAAGCGCTCCGATGATGCCGTTACATACCGTTGCGCTGTCGGTGATCAATGCCATCTCCGTCGTTCCGCGTGCGGGCGATACATCTGCTTCGAGCTGAGCATTTGCGTGAAATGACATTGCACTTCGCATTCCATCAGCAATCGCGAGACGGGCTTCGTCGAGTTGCGCCTGTCGCACAGGAGCGGCAGATGCGTTTCGTAAGAGTGATGCGGTCTTTCGCACTATGCCCGCCACCGCCACGCGCATTTCGTGTGTTGCTCGCACCGGCCAAATCAACCGATAGATGATGAAGGTGACCAGCACTCCCATGCCAACTGCGAGCGAGAAGTTCCTTGCGGGCAGGAGCGAGATCGACGGCTCTGTGAACTGAAGCAGGGCGTAGTCGACGGTGATCATCGTTTGCAACGCTGGGACGGCGACTCGCGGCGATCCATGAAGTGCCCAACCAACACCCGTCACTAAAACGCCGAAGATCAGGAGAAACCCAGGGATCGTTTCGATCGTGGGGATCAGGAAGATGGTCAACAGGATGGACAGGAGACAGCCGTTGATGACGCCGATGCAGCGCAGGCCACCTATGAGAAGTGTGCCGCCGAATGTGGCCTGCACAACGAGCATCACCGTCTCCACACACCCGATGCCATGTGCCCAGTTGATCGAGATGCAGAAGAGCGCGCAGACCATGATGGAGGCGGCGCACTTCGTGGCGTGCTTGAGTTGCATGGGATTCAGCGGCCATGCCGGCATTCGGAATAGGTGGGGAACGCAATGCTCAAGACCCCGAAACAATGCGACGAGGAAGTTTCGCTCCGTCGGCAATGCACCGAAGACCGTCGCTGCACGCTGGGCTCTTGCTGCCGTGGAATCGAGTGCACGCAGTGCGTCAAGTGCCGATGGCGTTGCTGGCACATCAGGCGATAGTTCATTGGTTCCGCTCCGGAATGTGGGTTCACTTGGCGGACTGCGCAGCGTGGAGAGAATGCACTCCAGTTGCATTTCGCAGCGCTTGAGAAGATCTGCATCAGCCAAGATGCCGGTCTGGGAAGCTGCGTGAGCGGCCTTCGACACCCACTCGCTGACCGCGGCCGCACGACTCTCGAACGCAATTAGAGTGATGAGTGCGCTCGACTCTGGAGGCTCTAAGTCAAGATCGATTTCGGTGTGCTGCGCCAGTTGCATGAGCAGGGTCGTTTGCGATCGGTCATGGGTCGACTCCGGCGGAAGTGTGCCACCAGCCGAGCTTGCTTCACGGATGGAGCGGAGGACCTGCCGGCTCTGCTCAAGTCCTCCGATCAGTCGCGTCCGCAGAGATGTCCACGGATGATCGGGCCACAGGACCACCATCACAAGGCCGCCGCAGCCGATCCCTGTGATGATGGATCGATACACGATGGTGGCGTCATGCTCCGCCTGCTCCTTCGAAAAGAAGGATGTGAAGACAACGACGATGAAGGAATAGCCGGCGACGAAGAATGCGCCGCGATATCGGCTCGATCCCATCCAGTACATCACCGCCACGATGTAAGCGAACATGATCGGCAGCAAGAACCACGGCTGCTGGATAAACAGCGCAGTCAGCGCGACGGCACACCCGCAGCCGACGGTGGCGGCAATGAGCGCGAGCACGACGCGCGTCAGCGTGCCGAGTCCGCGTGCTTCGGTGAGAACCAGCACGGTCGTCATCGCTGGGTAGAGAATCTCGTACCGGAGCGTCATTTGAAAGCCGACAGTCAGAACTGCCGCGAGACCGAGCCGCAGCGCGGCCTGCAAGCGTCCGGGTTCAGGAGCGAGATCTTCGCGTATGGCATCCCAGAGCCTGAGTCTTTCGCCAGAGGAGTTCGCACCGGTCATGGGAAATCCATGCGAGCGTCGACTATCGGCGCCGAGGTCGATCGCCCTCGTCGCTGTCGACGAGCGACTGCAGGCCCTTCGCGGCACCTGCTGCATCCGAGAATGGCGCGGGCAGCACAAGTCGAACGACATCGAACTGCCGGCGAGCATCAATGCCGATGCCGTCAGCACCTACGACCAGGGGATCCGCGGCGTCGATGCGAAAGACCGCATCGATTGCACGGCGCAGGAGGTCGCGGTCGCCAGCATTGAGGGCTCTGCAAATGGCGGGCTCGTCGGCACTGATCGGATTCGTGCGACGGAACACCTCGCCGTCGATGAAGTATCCACGGAACTTGGCCGCATCAATCTCTATGAACGCCCAATTCACATCGGGCGGATCACCGTGGTAGGCGCGCCATCGGTCTGCAGCACGGCCGTCGTCGCCGCGGTCGTGGAACTGCGTCAGGCTGACCATCAGATGCAGGTCGTCCTCTCCGTCATCGGGCAGTTCAAGGACGACCTCACCCGCTAACAGCATGGCCACCATCACAGGCGCCACAAAGCGTCCATCTGGCAGCGGCGCGATGCGAATGGCGACCCGTTCACTATCGAATCGGATGAATCCGGCAAGGTGTCCGCGCAGCCATGCATATGCACTCTCCTCGATTTCGGCATTCTCACTCATCGCGGCGCATCTCCTGCGCCCGCGATACTAGCGGTCATCTCTGACGCGGCACGGGTGCCAATCGGTCTATGCTCGATGCATGACTTTCATTGCTGTTGTCGTCCCAGTTGCGCGCGCGGATCAGATCAGCGCTGCACTTGAGACGGCGCGGCTCGCGAAGCGGCAAGGGGCTGACATCGTGGAGTGGCGCGTCGATTCACTTGCGCAGGAACCGGGTGCAGCGAGCGCAGTCACGCGTCTCGTGCAGGATGCCCCCATGCCCTGCATCGTGACGGTTCGTCATGTGGCTGAGGGTGGTGGTTTCTGCGGCACGGACGAGCAGCGGCAGCAGGTGTGGACTGCCGCGTGTACCGCGCACCCGCCAGCGGCGTATGTCGATGTTGAGTTGGCGACCTACCGCTCGGCGGGGCGAGCGGGTGAACATGCGCGTGACATGTCAAAGCTTGGAAGTATCACGGGCGCAAGCAGTCCGCGCGTGATTCTGTCGTTCCATGACTTTGACGGCCGTCCAACAGGGCTCCCTTCACGCATTGAAGAAATGTGGTCGGATGCCTCAAGCGCAGTCAGCAAGGTCGTGTGGATGGCGCGGACGCCGCGTGATAACACCGAAGCGTTCGATGTTCTGGCCACGCGCGCGAAGCCAACGATTGCACTATGCATGGGAGAGCATGGCCTGCTCAGCCGCGTGCTCGCGCCGAAGTTTGGCGGGTTCCTGACCTATGCGCGCAGTGATGCACAGGGCACTGCGCCGGGACAACCAACGGTGGAAGAGTTGGTCAAACAGTGGGGGTTTCGCAGCATCGGGGCGCAAACGCGCGTGTTTGGCGTGCTCGCGCACCCGGTTGCGCACTCTCGCTCACCCGCGCTGCACAACCGTTGGTTTCTTGAGGGGCGTATCGATGCGCGGCTGTTCGCGATCTCCGCGGGTCCCACTTGGGAATCGTTCAAGGCAACGCTGATCGAACTGCTGTCGTGCGACGCGCTCCATTTCAGCGGATGTGCTGTCAGTTTGCCGCACAAAGTGAACGCCATCCGATTCGTCGAGGAGCGTGGTGGCATGGTGGATGCAATGGCGCGCTGCTGTGGCGCAGCGAACACGATCACCGTTGCAGCCGATGGAACCTTGCGCGCATCCAACACCGACATCTCGGGAGTTCGCGATCCGTTGCTTCGCGCAGCCGAGGCGCTGGGATGGACCGGCGGGCTGTCCGCCCGGCGCGCGCTCGTGATCGGCGCGGGCGGCACGGGCCGTGCTGCCGCGGCAGCGCTTGCGTCCTCGGGCGCGGAGGTGACGCTCACCAATCGCACGGCGGCTCGCGCTGCGGC
>Ga0233425_10005613_pt1 | contig 19582 bp, 22 predicted proteins | sample Watercolumn_Towu_2_FD_181712 | JGI IMG/M metagenome (GOLD analysis project Ga0233425, IMG submission 181712) | Freshwater microbial communities from Lake Towuti, South Sulawesi, Indonesia - Watercolumn_Towuti2014_140_MG | ecosystem: Environmental > Aquatic > Freshwater > Lake | place... | reverse complement strand
AGGATTAACAGGCGGAGACCCAAATAGATTTGATGCTTCAATAGACATAAGGCAGTCAAAAGACACAACAGATGAAAACATCAAAAGCATTGTAGATGCGCTTCTGACACACAATCCAAGAGACAATTACGCCTCACCACAGTTGTTCCAACAAACATTCGTTTATTATGCGGCAATAGACATACTGATACAAGGATACATTGTAGCAAAAGCACTCATTGAAGGAAAAAGCCCGCTTGAAGCATTCAGAAAAATCACTCCAGAATTTAATGGCGAAATTGACGCCGGCATGATAAGAACACCGACAAGAGAGCAGGCAGACGATGTGCTTACATCCGCTGAAATTGACTACGAAGAACTGCGCAGAGCAACACAGAGAATTTCTGCAGTAAACAAAGATTTCGGGGAATTCGCAGAAAAAGTGCAGAAGGTTGCTGAAAAAATTGCATCAAAAAGAATACCTGAAGAAAACGAGCTGATGGAATATCATAAAAAATTTGCAGAATACTGCATGAGGATGTAAATGAGAGAAAAAGCAAGAGGCATTTACAGGTTCATACAGGACAACCTGTATTTATGCCTTCCGGACATGGAAGTAAGCGGAGAAAAATTCAACTCCACACTGCTGTTTGAGATACTTTCATGCCTAAACAATGGAAAGCAGATGCTTTTCGGAGAATATGGACTGGGAAAAACAACTTCTTCAGAAATAGTCTCGGCAGTGATGAACGCACTGCCAAAAGAGGTTGTGCTCGCCTCAGAAATAAGAGGACATCCAGAACAGACAGAAGAAAAAATAGTTGCAAGGCCCGACCTCGGAAAACTAAACCAGGGGATAGAAACCGTGCTGTGGAGCTATTTTGTCCTCAGCCCGGCAAAAATAATAGATGAATTCAACAGGCTTCCTGCTTCAAAGCAGAACATACTTCTTGACGGAATAGACCGAGGAAACTGGAAATACCTTTCAGAACTGGTGCAGACAGGCGACTTTACGCTATTCGCAACATGCAACTATGAAGACCTTGGAAACTCTGCGCTGATAGAGCCGGTTTTAGACAGGTTTGACATAGCAACAGAATCAAAAAAGCCGAGCCTAATACAAATGGCCACCATCAAGGACATTTCTTCAGCAACAAGAAGAATACTTGACGACAGAGAAATAGCAGACAAAATTTTTGAGATATACTCATCAAAAGAAACAAGCTGTGAAGAAAAACAAGAACAGACAGAAAAAATCAGCTCAGAATACAGGAAAAAACTTGAGCAAAGGCTTGGAATCGGCCTTCTTTCGCAGGACGAACTGAAAAAAATAAGGAATGAAATAGACGCAGTGCAGTTCACAAATGAAGCAGAGCTGTTCTACACATTCGCCCTTTCAGAGCTTGCAAGCTGCCAGCAGAACGGAATGAAAAGAGCAAACGAACAATGCATTGCAGGGTGCCACTACGCAGACTATGCATGCTCCAAAATAGAAAACGGATTGTCAGTAAGAAGCGCCCTCGCAATAGCCAAATACGCAAAAACACTTGCATGGCTCACGGGAGAAAACACAGCAAAAGCAACAGTCGAGCATATAGAAAAAGTCCTGCCTTATGCAATCTGGCACAAAACACGGTTTTCAGAGGCATTTCTGGCAAGCTTTGCAAGAGATGAAAGAACAGACCCAATCAAGCTGTATGCTGCAAAACAGCTTGTCAAGGCAATAAAACAAAGATTCACAGAACAAATGCCTGCAATATCAAATTATGTCTGCCTGATGAGAGACGGCAAGGAAGCAGAAGCAACAGAATATGTGAAAGAAATGGACCACCCAATATTCAGAGAATTCACAATGACGGAGTGGAGGTAAAAATGAGAGTAACAAAAGAAATGCAGGCATACAGAATACATGACCTGTTCAACGCCACAGAAGAGCAGAAAGGAAAAACTCTGAAGGAATTCCTGCTTGAAAAAATAAGTGAGAGAAGGACACCCTCCTCAGTAGAGGAAGAATTAGTGACAAGGCTTCCGATTTTTGACAATGAAGACAATGAAAGAATAACACAAAAAGCAATAGAATCCGCGCAAAAAGCAGGAATTGAAATCAAAGGAGTGATTGATGAAGAAATCAGCGCAATAATAACCCGAGGCGACCCTGAGTTTGAAAAAGAGCTGAGAGCGCTCGGGCTGGTTAATTTCCAAAAAGAAATGCAACTGGAATTTTACCAAAAAGCAAAACCGCTCCTTGACTTAAGCAGAAGATATGAGTTTCCAGCAAGATACGAGGCAATAACCCCTGCACAAATTTTAGGCGTAAAAGCAGCGTGCATTGAACAATTCACATACGGAAGGTCGCTCAGCTATGCCTCAATGTTTTACCACATGATGAGGCACTTGGCAAATTTAAACGGCTCAGAAAGCCCTGAAGAGATAGAATATTTGGCGAGAAAAGCAGTCAGCGGAAGAAGAATACTTGAATTAGGATGCGGGCCGGGATTTTTCCTGTATGTGCTGAAACAACTCGGCGCATATGTTACAGGCGTTGACAAAAACGAGAGCTTCAGAGAGCAGACAGCAAAAGCAGGGCTTAATGTAATCTGCGGAGACGCAAAAAACCTTCAGGATTTAGTAAGCGGAAAACAGGACATCGTAATCAGCAAGGACTTCCTAAGCTTAGCAGTAACAAGGGATGACGCCGGCCCGATAATGGAAGCATCATTCAGAGCAATGAAGCCGGGAGCAATTGCACTGCACCAGATAGAATACAGCAAAATGCCTGAAGAAAAATATTTTGCAATGATAGACGAAGCAGGAAAAAAAGGGGCGGACGCCGAGAAAATAAAAAGAAATTTCTCAGAACTGCCTCCAGAACAGAGAGACATGCTCCTCAGAAAAAACATATTCAACATATCGCCGGCGCACATTGAGCAAATCGGCTACAAGCTTATTACTGGATTCAAGCACGACCTGCAGGAATTTTTAACACTGACAATGGTGAAACCAAGATGAACAGCTTTTTTCAGAAATTCAGGGAAATGGAAAGCAGAGATGCACAACTTCCGACAGCTGAAACTCCAAAAATAACTGCGGTCGTGACATTTGAGCAGATACTGTTTTACAGCGTAAGACCAGAAGACCTGCAAAAATACCATGAATTGGGCAGAAAAATGGGTGATACATACGCCCAGCAGAAGGCAGCCGAAAAAGAGCTGGCTAAACAGTTAGCGCTCAACACCGAATACAGCGCAATGGCAAAAAGCGTTGAGAAAATACGGGCCAAAATATGGAGCGAATACTGCAGATCAGGAGATGACCTCCGCAAAATACATGAAAACGCAAAAAGCAAGCTCACAAAACTAAGAAAAAAACTTGAATCAGAAGGAAGACTAAAAGAACTAAGAGCAGAAATAAACCGGCTTGAATGCCTGTCAAGCAACCACAACATAACAAGGTCTTCAATTGTAGCCGTCACACCAAACATCTCATCAGACACTCTCAGAACCTACGGAGTTTTGGATTACACCACAGATAAGTGTTATGAAACATGGGATGAAAAAAGAGCCGGAAGCTGCATTAGATTTTTGACAGACAAAATGCTCGACGAGCTGAGTGATGTTTCAAACGAGGAAATTGAACAGATAATATTCTTTTCAGGGCTCTATGCAAGAGACCACCCATACAATGCGGCAATGAGAGTAAACGAAACAAGAGGGCTTGAGAGAGGAAAAGTGCAGGTGTATTCAACAATGTCAGCACAACCGCCAAGTTACTGTGATGTTGAAGTATTGCACAAAGAAAGAGAAGACTTATGCAACAGAATAAAACAAGTTCTACCTGAGACCGTTGTAAGACTGTCTATATTCTCCGGACCGACTGTAGAATGCCTGCAAGATTCCTGCAAGACATACTGCGGAAGGCCCACGAGGCGAAAATGACTCTTGAAAGAATAATGCTTGAAACCTGGAAAAAAGTAAGGGAAATACTGCACTATCCGGATTTGCCTGCGCCGAAGTTAGTTGACAACATAAACACTGCCTGCATTAACATGATAGATCATCAGATAAGCGTCAGCAAAAAGTTTGCTGAAAAATTCCACGAAAACGGAGTAAGCTATGAAACAATATTCACCGGGCTGTTGGCACACGAAGTTAATCATTACATGACCTGCCCTTTTGATTTAGCAAGAAGCGTGTGGATAGACATACTCGCAAGAAGAGCGGATGAAAACATTGCAGAAAAAGCATCAGCACTCTACATTGACTTAGTTAACAACCTTGACTTGATAATGAGAAAAGATGTGAAAGAGGTTGCAGAATTACTAAGAACCCAGCCGGCAAACAGCGCACTTGAAAAGGTAATCAAGGCATACTACCAAAAAGCAACAAAAGAAGACATGAACCTTGACATGGATGAATTAGATGATTTCATGAAAGCACAGCTTGAGAGAATATTCGCAATAGATTTCTTTGACACAGCAAATGAGGGCAGGAATGTAACAAGGTTTACAAGAATAATCAGGGACATAATAAAGCAGTACAACATCAAAGACATTGCCCAGCCAATGGGCGACTTCACGCCTGAAGCTTACAACAAAAACGAAATAGCAAAAGCACTTAAAGACCTTGCAAAAAAGCTGAAAAAAGATGAGTTTGAAAAAGCAGCCCGAATATTAATGGGCTGCATTGGAAAAAAAGCAGGAAAAGAAAAAAGAAAAAACGAAGAACGGCCTGCTCTGTATTACCAACAGCTTGCAGAAAACTATCCAGTACAGCTGAAGAAAAGAAAAATAAAAGAAAACGGCACACTTTATCCGCACTCACACAAAGAGTTTGAAATAGATGACAATCCGCAGGACATTGACATATACGCCTCTCTTGGAAAGCCGTTTATCCCCGGTCTCGGAAAGGTCTGGGTGAAAAAACAAGGAACACATTATGCGCAAAAAGAGACAACACCAAACGCCCTGATAATGCGAGATGTTTCAGGAAGCATGTGCTCCTGCAATCCATACGCAGAAACAGCCTGTATTGCGGCAGCGAACGCATACCTTGACAACGGAAGCAAAACGGCAGTTTATCTGTTTAACACAGAAATAGATGAAACAGAGCTTGCAAAAGGCTTCCAGACAGACAAGGAAAGCATCCACACGGCGCTTGCAAAATCAAACTCGGGCGGAACAACAATAAACAAAGAGGCGCTTGAAAAATTAGAGGAAACCATAAAAAAATCAGAAAAAGAATTAGACATAGTTTTAGTCACAGACTTAGAGATAGACGGCAGAGAAGAATTGTTCAAATTTCTGCACGAAAGGCGGGCGCACAGAGTAACAATAATTTACACAGGCAAAAACGGCGGAATAGAAGAATTACAGAAAAAATACAACAGCGCAAACTTTACTCTATACCATATCACGAAGCCGGAAGACATCCCAACAGTGATACTCGGAGAGGTAGGAAAGTCAATATGAATTACTACAAACGGTTCAGGCAGTTAAGATACAGAAAAGATGCAAGACTTGCCGCAGACACACCAAAACAAATACTCTGGATAGATGAAGACATGCTCGAAGGAATGACACTCGGCAGAAGCATGAGAAGGGTGCTTTCGACAGTATTTCCTGAAACACCGCCGATAGTGCATTCAGGGCATGAAGGAGCAATTGACAGACTGCTTGAAAGCTCTTACATATTCATAATCCTTGACAACGACTTATACCGAGGCACGGCGCAAGGGCCCGGAACACTTGGCGAGATAAAAAAAATTGACGAGGAAACACCAATAATTTACACAACCTCAATGCCCGACGAAATCAACGATGACATCCGGGGAAGGGTCAGCGAAGTGATAAGAACAAATGACCTGCCAAGGAGAATGGCAGAGTTAATTGAAAAATACTCAAAGGAGGAATGAAAGAATGGAAGCAAACGAAAAAAAACAACTTGAAGAGATGGCGCAAAGCGGGAAAAAAACGATTGTGCTTATGTCATACAACCCAATAGACGGATTCATACCGGGAGTGCACGGAGATGGAAGGATTGTTGTATACTGCTGGGATAGACGACTATGCTCAGAAGCATGCAGAGATGCAGCAAGAAGCATAACAGACGCATTCTACAGAGACTTCAACCTAAGAAAAGACGGACAGCTGTTTGAGCACATCTTCGTGTATGCAGGAAAAAATGCAATAGATGAAGCAATACAGGCAGCAAGAATGATAGGCCACGACTGGAAAGACGGAAGCGACTCTGGAAAAAGAGTGACATTAGTTGCATGCGACTGCGAAATAGAAATGAAAAGAAGAATCGCCCACGAGAGCTACACAATAAACATGATATTGTGCGAGTGCGGAGGAAAAGCAACAATGGGAAGAATAGCACAACAGGTAATTGAAGGAAGAAACCCGAAAGAGATAAGCGACTATGCAAGATAAACAAAGCCAACATTTTTAAAACAGTTTATTTTTTTATTATTTTATGGACGCAAAAAAACTGCTTGGCCTGGAAGAACAGGGCTACAGGATGGCGGGCAGGCATTCAGCCATAAAGATATGCCACTGGACGCGCGAATGCATAAGAGGAAAAGATTCGTGCTACAAGAATACATTTTACGGCATAAACTCCCACAGATGCGTCCAGATGACGCCAGTACTTGATGTATGCACTCACAGATGCAAATGGTGCTGGAGAGACATAGACAAGTCAAACAAGCGGTGGAAAGGAAAGCCCGATTCACCATCCAAGGTAATAGCTGAGTGCATAAAACAGCAAAAACAAATTCTTTACGGCTTCGGAGGAAACAAAAAAGCGGACAGGCAGAAATATGAAGAAGCATTAGAGCCGAAACATTTCGCAATTTCTTTAACCGGAGAGCCAACATTATACCCAAAACTTCCGGAGCTGATAAAAGAGCTTACAAAAAGGGGCATAACTTCTTTTCTTGTAACAAACGGCACACAGCCGGAAATGATAAAAAAGCTGATAAAAAACCCGCCGACACAGATTTATTTAACACTTCCGGCGCCAAACAAAAAGATTTACATGAAAGTATGCAGACCGCTTATAAAAGACGGCTGGGAAAGAATAATGAAAACTCTCAGAATGATAAAAAAATTCCCGAGAAGCACAATAAGGCTGACGCTTGTTAAAGGCGAGAACATGATAAATCCAGAAGAATACGCCAAACTGATTAAAAATAAATCCGATTTTATTGAATTAAAAGCATATATGTGGGTCGGGCACAGCATGAAAAGACTAAAATATTCAAATATGCCAGTGCACGCAGAAATCAAAGAATTCGCAGAACAAATAGCAGGCAAAGAATATAGAATAGCAAAAGAAAAAGAAAACTCAAGAGTTGTTCTTCTTCAGAAAAAAGGAAGCAGAAAAAAACTGCACTATTCGGCAAGCTGAAAAATCCGCTTTTTATTTCTCATCACAGCATCATAACCTTTTTTCATCAAGCGCTCCGCAGTACTCCTCCTGAAATCAAACATACCCGCAGAATCATCAAGCGCCAAAACAACCATATTTTTTCCTGCAGACCTTTCAAGAATGCGCTCAGTTATCTTTTCCTGCATTATAAAAATCATGTTAAGCATTATTTCAACCTTTCCCGGCTTTCTTCCAAGAACAGAAGGCCTCGGATTCACATCACATGCAATGACATTTTCTTTTTCAGCAAGATGAACAGGCAGATTTGAAGATATACCGCCGTCGCAAAGAAGCATTCCATTGCGCCTCACCGGCGCAACAACCCCTGGAAGAGCCATCGTTGCAAAGATTGCGGGGAATATTTTTCCTTTTGAAAAAACAACCTCTTTTCCAGAGCTTATGTCAACAGCATTAAATGAAAAAGGCAGTTTTAAATCCTCAATATTCTTCTCCTTAACAAATTTGCGGAGCAAGCGCCGGACATACTTCTTTGAAATTAACTCTGAAGAAAAAGAAAAAAGCCGGAACATATTTATGCTTCTTACCACCTCATAAATATCACGCTCGGGCGAACTTGCATACACCAAACCCATAAGCGCGCCGAAAGACACCCCCCTCACTTCAGAAATACCTATTTTAAGCCCGCCAAGCGCCTTAATCACCCCCGCATGAAAAAAACCTCTCGCCCCTCCACCGCCCAAAACCAAGCTTATTTTTTTCATACTTCTATAAGCCTCCCCTCGGGTCCAGGATTAATCAAAAGGGTCTTTCCAATAACCTGTTTTCTGCCATTAGCCTCATGAAGATGGCCTGAAACTGCAAGATTAAAACATTTAACATACTTCCTTATTGACCTGTTGCCGGCATGCTCACCCATAACCATATCAACCCCGGTTCCATAAGCAGGAGCATGGGTGACCAGAATATTCTTTTTTTGAAGAGCATACTTAAAAGACTCCATAAACTGCTCAAAACCCCTGTCAACATAAGAAAAACCACCCCCGCCATAGCCGAAAATAGAAATTCCATTCATCCTAAAAACTCTTTTGTGGCAGAAATGAAGATTTTTATGTTTAGCACACTCATTCCGCACATTAACTGCTTCCTCATGATTGCCGTGAATAATATAAGTTTCCTTCCCAAGAGAGGCAATCTTTGCAATAACCTTCGCAATACCCCTCTCAAAAATAGTCATGTCACCAGCGCAGATGATAATGTCTGCCTGCTCTGCCTTCTTCTTCAGCTTAATAAAAAAAGGCATATGGTCATGCAGGTCAGTGAATGCAAGGATTCTCATAAAATCACATTAACACTCTGCATTTAAAATACTTGCGGTAAAATACATGTGAGAAGACAACAGTCGAACAGTACAAGATCAAATATACTCATAATAGTCCTCAAGAATAATCTTGTCAAGCAGTTCAAGACTTTTTACTACGTAAAAACGGCCGCCGCTTATCTCAGTTATTTTCTTTGCCAATTCCTCACCTTTTTTTTCCAAGCCTACACCCATTATAGAAATTGTTATTCCCGCCCCCCTTGCATCTGCAACACTGTCAAGCGCATCTCTCTCAGGATTATCTCCGACAGTAGGCATTGCATCAGTAAGCATCACCAAATGCTTTGTTATCCCTGCAATATTCGGAAAAATATCAACAGCATTCTTAATCATCAGCTTAAAATCAGTCTGCCTTGATGCGCGGACAGAAGCAATCTTTTTCAGAAGCAAAGAGAAATCAGTTGTCGGCGCCACGGAATCTTTTACTTCGCTCTCAAAAACAAGCAAACCCACTTTGTCTTTTTCAGAAATTGCTTTATATGCAAGAGCAATTCCTGCCTTTTTTGCGGCCTCAATCTTTTTTCCTTTCATGCTTGAAGAAGCATCCAAACCATAAACAATATAAACATTCCCCTTTGACTTTCTTTCAAAGCTAACCAAATCCCGTTCATTAATATCTTTATGACCTCTGCGTATAGCCCTCGTAACCGAATGCTTCACAGCGAGATCGGCATAACGGTCACCCTTCTTAAACTCCTTGAAATCCTCTTTTGAACCATAAACATTCCTTTTTTTGTGAATCCACCCGCCCGAAATTCCCTTCGGAACAATGCAATCAAGCTCTTCACAATACATTATCAAAGAGGCAAGCTCCTCCCCTTTCTCAGAGATAGAGCCGTCGGCATTGAGAAGCTTTTCATGCTTCAGCGCTTCAATGTTCTTCTCAAGCTTCTGCCTAAGCTCTCTCTGAAATTCCGGAATGCCCAGATTTTTTTCGATATAATCCGGACTGTAAGAAGAAAGAAGGCGCAGAATTGTCTCGCCATAAAGCTTTTTCGCATTATGATAGTTCTGAACAAGTTGCTGCATCATCAAATCAGGAGTAAACCCGCCGATGCTGTTATTAATGCTCTCCTCAATAAGCTTTGCATGCTCAAGCTTTTTCTTGTCACCCCTCAAAATTGAATGCATCAGCTTATCTTCAACAAACTGCATTGAAAGCTTTCCAGAAAACGACTCAATTTTTTCTATCTGGTCAATCTCAGTATGCTCATCAGGGAACATCGCCCTCTTCTTCGGAGTATGTTCTTCCTTCAGAGCTCATAAACTCCCTGAACGACTCACTGACCAGCTGAGATGTGCTGACAAGATATTTTGCACTAGGCTTCAGCCCGATTCTATGCGCAAGAACAGAAACAATTGAGTTTTTTATGTCATCAAAAATAACCTTTTTCCTGCCGTTCATAACCGCATTTGCCTGGCTCCGCTCATAAAGCCCGATAGATGCGCGCACAGAAGGCTTTTTCTCAATTCTCGTGTCCTCCCTTAATATTCTCACGAAATGCACCATCAAAGAAACCAGATTATCATCAGCCTCAGCCAGCGCCTTTCCTTTCTCCCTAACAATCTGCTTTTCTATCTCAACTGTTTCAGGATACGACATGTAGACCACATCAAACCGGTCCATCATGACATCAGAAATCTTCTCAGTTGAAGAATCATCCGGGTTCATTGTTGCAATAAAAATAAAATCAACAGGAAAATCAACATCATAACCACCAATTGTCGCATAACCCTCCTGCAGAACCTGAAGAAGCGCATTCTGAAGCTTTTCAGGACACCTGTTCAATTCATCAAAAAACAAAATGCCCTTGTCTGCCTTAAAAATCTTGCCCTCAACAAACGCCTCTCTACTCAGGGGGCCGAACTTCAAAGCTTTTATAGGATCAATATCACCGAGCAAATCTTCAACAGTCAAGTCAGGACTGCCCTGCACCCTGACAAAACGATGAACACCCTTCAAAATTTCGCCTTTGGCCTTTATATCCGGAAGAAGCTCTGCAACATTCTTGGCAAGAGTTGTCTTTCCAACACCGGGGTTGCCAAGAATAAGAATATGCCTGCCTGAAAGAAGAGCCGAAACCAACTGTTTTTTGCACTCCTCCTGCCCAAGAACACTCTTAAAAGGATTGCCTGACAACAAGGCTTCTTTTATTGAAACCATAACCCCATTAACCGCTTTATCCATACGCTGACCGCATAAGACGGGAGTTTATAAAAGTTGCTGTTTGGCAACTAAAACAGCACCGAAAGAGAGCAAAAAAAAGATAGTTTTATATATCACCTTTTACTTAAAAAGAAAAGTATGGGACAACAGGAAGTATATGATTTTTTAAGGAAGAACAAGAGAAGATGGTTCACCTCAAAGGAAATATCAAAATCACTAAACATTTCTATAGGAAGCATAACAGCCTGCCTCAAGAAGCTAAGAAGAACAGAAACCATTGATTTTGAGACAACAGGCAACAGAAACGAATTCAAATACAGATATAAAGAAAGCAAAGACGATGACGAAGAGACTGAAAAACCAAAAAAGACAAGAAAAACAGCAAAGAAAGGAAAAAAAAGATAAGCTCATACTTTCTTAACAAATACCTCCCAGCCACTCAGCACACCAAGCATAACAAGCAGAACAATTATTCCAGCCATCAAAACACCGAGGCTTATAGCAAGATATGCCTTCTTCTTATCCAACTTGAAAAACCAGGCAAGCAACGCGCCGGTGTAAGCGCCTGTTGCAGGAAGCGGAACACCAACAAAAAGAACAAGCGCAGCAAACTCAGCGCTTGTTCCTACATACTTCTCAAGCTTTGCCCTTTTTGACTCAACATACTTTGTGAAAAATCTTCTGTAAACGCCAATCTTCATAAAAGTTCCATGAACATAATCCAAAAAGAAATACATTATTGGAATAACCAGCATGTTTGCAATAACACAAATAACAAAAGCAAGAAAAGGACTGACACCTTTTGCAACAGCGTAAGGCATTCCGCCCCTTAGCTCAGCCACAGGAAGCAGGCTTATGACCGCGGAAATTATTAAGTCAGAAATCATACAACACCCAGATTCTTAACCTTATCAGCAAGGTAAGGGTCATTCATTATTTCAGCAACAACACTTTCAGGAGTCCTGAACAAGCGGGGAATCTTCGCGAAAAGAACGCCAGATTTTTCCTCAACCGCCTTGTACTTCCTCCTGAACTGCTCAGCATGAAACTTTATCCTTGAAGGGGGGCCTGAAACAACCTGCTCTGCAGGAAGAACACTGCTTTCAAAATCAAAATAAAAAACAGCAAACTTTCCAAAAGACCATCCTTTCTTCTTTATGACAAAACCACAATGCTCAAACTTTTTTGAAACAAACTCAAAAGCTTTTTCAACCTTGCACCCGACAACATCATCTTTTCCACTGAAGACTTCTGCCTCCAAAACAAAATATTTTTTCTTCAGAGCATCAACATTAATCTCCGGCTTTTCAAAAAACTTTTTTGAAGGCCTGCCAAGAAACTGCTTCGCAAGCTTTTTCAGCTCATTAAACTTCTCAAGCGAAAGAGCAGCGGCAGCATTTCTTCCCGGCTGAACAGGATCAATCAAAATCAAAGGCGAAACAAGCTTTGATGAATTAACCTCAAAAAAAACATCCTTGTGAAACTTTTTCAGGTCAATAACCTGCTTGCCCTTCCACTTTAATGACGCCTTCAAAAGATTGACAAAACCACCGTAATAAATCACAAGAACTTCAAGCACATAACCAGAAAATCCTCTAATATATGATTCTGCACCATACAAATTGTTCGCCTTGAAAAACTTTTTTGCAAGACGAATCTCACCCTTAAGCGCCCTGCCAGAATTTCTTTTAACCCAGACAGAATGAAGAGGGGAAACATCAGTAAGATTAAACGCTTCTGATGATTTGCGTATATTTATCACAGGAACAATCTCATAAACGAATCCACCAGCTCTGACACGAAAATAATCCCTGCTTCCATGATAGCGCTCACAGCCGAACGGCTTAAGCGCTTTTTCAAGAATGCCGGAAATATCCTTATCGGCATATTTTTTTGGAAACCTCACAAAAAGGTCAATGTCAAAAGTATTCCTCAGCCAAGTGCCTTTGGCTCCCGAACCACCAAGAATAATATCTGCATCTTTAACCTTAAGCTTTTTTATGAACGCATCTACTCGGGACATTACAACTCGTTCCTCTTCCTTTGAAGGAGTAACCTCCTCAAGGACCTCAGCCAAAATGCCTTTTAAAACATCCATGCACAAAGAATAACTCAAGTGGTTTAAATAGTTTTGGAAAAAACAAGAGAATCAATCATCATCAATACAATGCTCATAAAAATCACATTGCCCGGTTGACCACTTACACAGCGCACTTGCCTGCTTGGGATACTCGCACTTATCATCAGAAATGGTTCGTTCATGAATTTCCACGCATGCTCTCTTAGCTTCTTCAATCAACAGGTCATCAACCTCAAGAAACTTCTCCCCAAACTTAAGAAAATTAATGCCCACACTCGCCGGCCTGACGCTATGCTTCTCGTGATAAAGCAAAGCGTAAATCCCAAGCTGAAGCCGGTATTCGGGGCTTATCTCATCCTTGCTTGAAGTTTTATAATCAAGAATGTGAACACCATCAGCCCACTCATAAACCGCATCAATAAAACCCTGAACCTTATGAACGGGCGAAACATACTGAATCTCCCGTTTAGGAGTCAGATAAGCAAAAGAATCAACCAAAGACATTGTAGCCATACATTCCTTCAATTTATTATTAAACCCATTAAACCAGTTTTCAAGCATCTTCTTAGTCTCATTAAAATAAAACAGCCTGTCATGAACACCCAGCTTCATAGCATCAAACTCGCCACTGCACTGCTCCCACTCCTGCCGGAACATGTCAATAAGCAGAGTCTTAAGCTCAAACTCATAATTACTCTGATGGATGTTCGCAATACACACCTTAAAAAAATTCTCAAGAACAGAATGAACAACCTTACCTCTCACAAGATGAATGTTGGGCTTTGCTGAAAGGCACTTAATATACTGATAAAAATATTTTCTCGGGCACTGCCTATAAGTATTTATTGATGAAGGCGACTGAATACGCGGAGGCATAAAAAAACTTCAAGCAGGAGCTTAATAAAGTATGTGGTTTTAAAGAAGCGATTTAGTGGTCTGAATAAGTGCCATCCTGAACAAGCTCTGTCCTGAATCCGGCTCTTGTTAACTCATAATCAAGACTGCCAAGACAGCCGCAGTTCATGCTTGACTCATAACTTCCTGTGTGGCTGCCGCCCATAAGCTGAATCAAAGAATGATTAGAAAAACTTCTCAAAAAATCAGCAAACCTTTGAAAACTGAGAGCAGGCATTCGGATATCACAAACAGCAGTCTTAATGAAATAACGCTCTGACACGGGCGAGAGAGGCTTTACCCTCTTTTTCATTATATCAAAACAGGATTTTTCCTCAAGAATAACAACGGGCCCTTCATAGTGCATTAAAACTTCATTAACAGTTTCATCATAATTAACTGGCATGTACTCAGGCATAAACAAGTGAACACCAACAACAATATGATTTAGATTGCTAAAAAAGCAGCCACGGCTATAAGCACTCTCGAGAACAGTTACCCCCCTCCACCCCGTAAGATTTCTAAAACGCATGAAAAAAAAGAAAAAGGCAGGAGTTTAAAAAGATTATTGAAGGTTGGAATTTTTTGAGATATTACCTTTTTGTTTACGCATTTTAAAATGCCTGTAAATTTCCTTTGTCGAGATTTCATTAGGAAAGTTCGTCTCAACTTCTGTTAAAATTTTTCTTCTTAATTGATAAGTATTGCATTCTTTGCGTAAGCTATCCAACCTTCTAGAAAATTGTAGACACTGTCATATTCTATGATGTTGTTTTTATATTGTTCATTTAGAATACGCAAATGTGCGCGCCTAACGGCGCTAAACATTTTATTTTTGGGCTACCCGGACGAAGCGAGTAATGCCGTAGAGGAGGTAGCGCCTGTCATCAGCATTGCAGTGGTAGTAGATGTCGCCAACAGCAAGAACCCGCAAAACATCCTGCGACATGTTTTGAAACACATTAAAACTCATTGCTTTTTCAACTTTAAACTCACTAAAAACAATATCTCTAAAAGCTCTAAGCAAAGGCTTATTACCATTCAATGCCGCGAGCCAACCACCATTCCCCAAAACATCCTTCTTAAGCAAAGGAACATTATACTTTCCTCTGCTTGAATCCAGTTCAACACACTCATATGTATCATAATCAACAGAAACAAAAGGCTGAACAAAACCACCACCTAAAAAAACAAGCTCACGACAAACAGGAACAACCTTAAACTTAAAAGAACCATTCTTATGAACAACACCAGTACAAGAATCATTCCAACGATTTAACAACCGTTTATCACCACTCTCATAAGCATTAACCACACAATCAATCGTCTCCTCAAAACTCAAAGGCCTAACAACACCCTCAAAAACAGGCTGCAAACCAGCCTTTCCCCGAGCATACGCCTCACGCAAAGCAACAAGAGCCAGACCATAAGAACCAGCCTCCACAACATCATAAACAGGAACAGCACTCTTCATAACTTTTAATTCTCTTTCTAACTGACCAACTCTCGCATCAACAACAACCTTACCAGACACATAAGCCATTTTAAACCTCCAAAAACAACCAACAGAAAAACAAACCAGTTTATAAACCTTTCCTTCTTTGTGACTCATAAGTAGCAAATAATCAAACAATTTTCTTTATCCCCCTCCAAAATCGCATCCTCCATTTTTCCGCGGTTAGACAGGCATATTATGACACCTCATTCTTAAATTCAGGCAGCAACTTCTTCATTTCAAGCATAAATTCTCTTGCTCTTTTAAGAGAAGTCTTTGCCTTTTGCTCCTGAATGCTTTCAGACATGTCATATTGAAATCTTGACCGCTTGTCCATTTCCAGCGAGTAAAAGGTTATAAGCTCTTCTGACCTTACGGAAGCAATTTCCAAAGCATCTTCTTTTGCATCCTCGTATTCTTCCAACAGGCCTTTCTTTATTTTGTCCATAACCAAAACAATCAATGCATCGCTTGTAACCTTGTGAACTATCTTATCCCGGGTTTTATACCCGAGATTAAGCAGAACTGCATTTGCAATATAAAACATTGAATAATAAGAAATAACAACAACCCAAAGATAAGGCTTTAATGCGCTGTTTATGCATTCCTCTGCAAGAGCAAGCGACAATTCAGCATTTTTTAGATACATCTTCCTTGCAGCTTCATTTTTCTCTTTTTTAATAAGCTCCTCACTTAGATAATTGTCAAAATTATGCTTGGCCTCTTTTTTCTGTTTTGCATCAATCATTCAAATCATCTCATAATAATGCTCTATGCCGCACAGTATCACATTATTTTTTAAAGCTTCCTGCCCGACATTTAAAGCTTTAACATTAATCATTTCAAGGAACTGGCTTTCTGAAAACACCAAATAATGTATGGGCAAAGGCATAGAACGAGCAATTCTGCCAGCTTCTTTTTCGAATGCGCCTTCAAGCCCGTCAGGGCATATAAACATAAGGTCAATATCAGAAGTTTTAGTTTGCGTTTTCTTTGCATACGAGCCAAACAGCAGTAAAATGTAAAGCTTTGATTTTATAACTCTCTTAAAGCTGGCCAACATAACTGCAAGATTCTTGTCCTTTAAAATCTCTTTTCTTCGCTCGAATTCTGCCTCAAAAACAAGCGGATGAAATATATTAAGCTTAACCCTGCTTGACTGCCCGAATGTTTCGATCTTCACCACAGATGCCTTTTCCAGCCTTTTGATAATAGAATAAACATTTTTATAGTCAATTTTCAATGCCTGGGAAATCTTAAAAATGTTTAACTCTTCATTTTTATGTTCTATCAGGAACTTTACAACTTCCGGCTCTCTGCTTCTCATGTCAATAACACCATATAATTATGGTAAAGTAGCCATATATTTAAATCTTTCTGTTCTTTGCCCCAATTCCTTTTATCCCCTCCAAAATCGCGTCCTCCATTTTTCCGCGGTTAGACTGCCCAAACTTAACCAAAATATAATTAATACTACGCCAGCGCTCTTCGGGAAACAAACGCTTTAAGTCTTTCTCAACTTTAACAGGGTTGATATGCTTAGTCCAGCCAAGCTTTCTTGAAATCCGCGCAACATGAGTATCAACACCAACCGCCTGCACACCAAGAGATGCAAGAAAAACATTAGCAGTCTTTCTGCCAACACCCGGAAGTCTGGTTAACTCGTTTATGTCTCTTGGAAGAACGCCATGAAATAAACTAACAATGCCTTTTGCACAGCCAAGAACATTCCTTGCCTTGTTTTTGTAAAAGTTAACCGGCTTAACAATATGCTCAACAGCTTTCAGCGGGGCTTTTGCCAGTTTTTCAGCCGAATTATACTTCTTGAACAGCCTATCAGCAACAACAACAGCAACAGAATCATGGGTTCTTGCTGATAAGAGCGTTGCGATAAGAGTCTTCCACTCATCATCCCAGCCCTCAGCAGCCAGCCGGGGATTTATATTAAACTTCGCAAGCTCATCCAACTGCTTCAGTGCTTTAGAGCGATTCATAATACTCCTTCATCAACAAAGCATCCTTCTCAATATTCGGGCTTTCTGAAATAACAATGCCTTTTATATTAAATTCTTTCCATGCCTTCAGCAAATCCCGCCAGTTAAAATCTGATTCTTCCAAAAAAAGATGATTTCGCTCCCCTTTTGCAGTGTATTCTATGCCAGACATATGAATGTGCATGTCCTGAAGGCATTTCAGCTCTCCGTCAAGCAACTCAAGAACCGAACAGAATTCATTGTAAGTGTTCATTTTGCCTTCTCTTGCATGCAAATGGGCAAAATCAACACAAGGAAGAATGTTTAATTCTTTGCACAAACGGATTAACTCTGCCAAACTGCCGAACTGGCTGCTTTTTCCAGTTGTCTCGGGCCTTAACATTATTTTAAAACCATCTGAATCAAGCTTTTGTTTAACCTGCTCCAAATTGCTGCTGATAGTTTGGTAAACATCTTCAGAATCATTCTTCTGAAAATAGCCGGCATGAAAAGTAACACTCTGCGCGCCACATAGAGAGGCGATTTTTGCTGAGTGGTAAATCCTGTGCATAGAAGCAACCTGCTTTTCTTTCTCATTCGAGCTCAAATTAATGTAATAAGGCGCATGACATGTCAAGAGAACATTGTTTCTTTCTGAAGCCCGCTTAAACTCCGCAGTATCTGCTTCTTTGATAAAAACCTGCCTGACAAACTCCAGCTCCATTGCGCCAAGCCCAAGCAGTTTTACTTCCTCAACGCCGTCAAAAAAATTCCTTGAAGGAGATGACAAAGGGCTTCCTGCTGTGCCGAAAAAAAGCTTTTTGAACATAAAAACAATAAAATAAAAAACAGGTTATTAAGTTTTGCGGTGAAGAACTAAAAACATTTTTATACCCATTCGCCAAACAAAAAAATCAATGAAGCTACGAAAAGAGATAAGGAATGCGGATAGCATTCTCAGCACATGCACAATACCCCTCTCGCTTGTCAATCCAATAAATGAAGCGAGCGCCAAAAAAAGCTTTTTCTCAGGTAAAACAAAAAATCCGGTGCTTGAGTATAACCCTCCGCTCAAAGAGCTGCTTGAGCTCCGCCGAAAAATATTCTCAATAAACATAGATGAAATAGACGCGCAGGACAGCCTGATAAACGAAAAACAGGCGCTGATGATAAGAAAAATTGATATGATAAACAGCATAGGATGCATTGACTTCACAGAAAAAAGCATAAAGGTTTACGGCCTGCCGGACAAAGACACAATAAACAAAGCCTATGAAATCGTGCAGAAAAAAATAAAGAACAGGAAAGCAAAAAAAGTATTGAGCAAAAGCGCAGTAGACATAATCAAAGCAAACTTAAAACAATTCAGGCTGAATTACAAAGTAAAAAGAGCAGACATAATAACAAGCTGTGCAGTGTGCTATGAAAAAAAAATTATAAAACTCAAAAAGAAGGAGAGATTTTCGCAGGACTTCATCAACAGGCTCATCGTCCACGAAATAGGCACTCATGTGTTTAGGTATGAAAACGGACTCCGCCAAAAGCTCAAAATTCTTGCAAAAGGAATAAATTACTATGAAAACGAAGAGGGGCTCGCAGCATACAATGAGGAACGCTTCGGCGTCCTTAATGAGTCATTCCTGAAGAATTATGCGGGCAGAGTCATTGCAGTAAGCAACGCACAGATGTTTGACTTCCACCGCACATTCAGAGAGCTAAGGCGGTTTTTTGACAAAAAAACAGCATTCCAGCTGACAATGCGGGCAAAAAGAGGAATAGCGAACACTGCATTCCCCGGAGGATTCACAAAAGATTATCTATACCTTAAAGGATATTACAAAATAAAAAATTATGCTGAACGGGGGGGCGATATAAACGAGCTGTATTACGGCAAAATAAACACTGATGATGTTCTCCTGCTCAAAAATTTCGGGCTGGCAAAACCGAAGCTAATCCCTAAAGACTTCATATTATTCTAACTGTATAATTCCAGTATTAGTTCTCACTTTTGTAGAATATAGGTTTTTGATTGGTTTATAAGTGAAACAGACCTGTTTTTTGAATCATTGATTTGTGAACTGGTTTTGGTTTTGTCGTGTTTTTTATTGACGACAAAACGTATAATTCCGAAATTAGTTCACACATTTGATGTGTAAACTTCTTCAGGTGTTTTGTAGCTTAATGAATGGTGTATTCTTCCTTCGTTGTACCATTTTATGAAGTCT
>Ga0233425_10005611_pt1 | contig 19590 bp, 19 predicted proteins | sample Watercolumn_Towu_2_FD_181712 | JGI IMG/M metagenome (GOLD analysis project Ga0233425, IMG submission 181712) | Freshwater microbial communities from Lake Towuti, South Sulawesi, Indonesia - Watercolumn_Towuti2014_140_MG | ecosystem: Environmental > Aquatic > Freshwater > Lake | place... | reverse complement strand
TCCACCGACAGGGTCCCGGTAAAATCCGAAACCAGATGGGCCAGCCGCACCGGCCCAAACCCGGGGATCTCTATTTCCAGCATCAAGCCCTCCTCAGCGCTGAAGCAGGTCCTGCAAGGTTTTTTTCAAGTCGGGGTAAAGAAAGTTGAACCCCAAACGAAGCAATTTCTGAGGGAGAACCCGTTGCCCTTTCAGGAGAACATCCCCAAACTCCCCCATGACGAGTTTGAGCATGAAACCGGGAACGGCGGGCAAAAAGGCCGGTTTTCCCAAGGCCTCGGCCAAAAGGCGGGTCAACTCTTGGTTGGTGACGGGATGGGGGGCCGTACAGTTGAGGGGACCGGAAACTTCCTGCCGATCCAGCAGGAAGAGGAAAATCCGGATCAGATCCCGCTGGTGGATCCAGGAGAACCACTGCCGCCCGCTGCCGAGGGGGCTGCCCAGCCCTTTTTTGAACAGCGGGAGCATCTGATCCAGGGCCCCACCCCCTTTCCCCAAGACGATCCCGAAGCGGCAGCGGATTACCCGCACCCCGAAACTTTCCGCCCGCTGCGCTTCCGCTTCCCAGTCACGGGCCAGGGTGCTTAGGAAATCCGTTCCGGAAGGGGCGTCTTCGCTCAGTTCTTCATCTTCGTGAAAGCCGTAGTAACCAACCGCCGAGGTGCTGAGGAGCAGCGTATCCCGCCCTTGCCGTTCCTCCAGGGAAGTAACCAGGTTTCGGGTGGTCAGAATCCGGCTTTCACGTATCTCCTTTTTGGTCGAATCCGTCCAGCGGCTGAAGATGGAGGCCCCGGCCAGGTTGATGAAGGCCTGGTGTTCCGGAACGGCTTTTTGCCAGGGTCCGGGCTGCAGCGGGTTCCCTTCCAGAAACACGGCTCCGGCCGGGAGTGTGCGTCCCGGCGTGACGGTCCGGGTCAACAGGGTGACCTGGTGCCCCTGGGCGGTCAATTCTCTGGTCAGGCAGGTCCCGACAAAGCCGGTCCCGCCGGTGATAAAAATTCTCATGGTGTAGATTGTAGCTTATTTAGGAGAGAAATAACACGGCGATTTTTAAAGGCAGGTTGGTTAGAAAAGATCCGGGAGGGAAAGGTCCCTCCCGGCCGGAGGTTATTTTATCAAGTTTCCCTGAATATCGACCACCCGTTCGGCCAGGGGGATATTCTTGCCCGCCTTTTCCATGGCCTGCTTGACGATCCAGGGCAGGCCGGCGCAGCAGGGAACCTCCATGACCACGGTGGTCACGCTATTGATGTCGGCCGTATTAAATATCTCCGCAAACTTCTGAATGTATTCCTGGACGTCATCAAACTTGGGGCAGCCCATCATGACCACCTTGCCCGGAAGAAGATCCTGGTGAAAGGAGGGATAGGCCAGGGGGGCGCAGTCGGAGACGACCAGGAGATTGGCGTTTTTAAGAAAGGGCGCCGTCGGGGGTATCAGCTTGATCTGGACCGGCCAGTGGCCGAGGGCCGAGCCCTGGGCCGTCTGGGCCTTGGGCTGGTTGGCTTCCTGGCAGGAAGACACGGGTGCAAAGGTCTGCAGCGTCGTGGAGGGGCAGCCGCAGGGCAGCTTGGTTTCTGATGGAGCGGCCGAGGCTTTTCGGGCCTGGGCCTGCAAGTGCGCCTCCACGGCGTGTTCGTCGAAGTCTTCGGCCTCCCGTTCGATGATGTGCAGGGCATCGTTGGGACATTCCCCCAGGCAGGCCCCCAGGCCGTCGCAGTACTTTTCGGCCGTTAGAGCAGCCTTGCCGTCAATGATCTGGATGGCCCCTTCGGCGCAGGAAGGGACGCACAATCCGCAGCCGTCGCAGCGTTCGGGATCGATTTCAATGATCTTACGTTTAATTTTCATAGGAGTTCCTTGTGGAAAAAAGATTGACCAGTCCCTCCTTCTCCTCCCCGGACGGGAGGAAAGTTTTAGGCGCTTGGTGGTGGCGTTTTCAAAAATATCTGGCTGGCCAGTTCACGGCCGCTGTCGGTTAAAAAAGATTGATCGATGATTGCCGCCAGGCGTTCCGGTGCCGAGGCCCGTTCTTTCTGGTTTTCCTCCAGGTTCACGATCAGGTCGGCATCATACAGGATCTTGAAATTAAGCGTTTCCTCGGGACGGGGGTGATGATGGTGTTCGACAATGTCGCAGACCTCCTCGATCAATTCCTCCCGGGCGCCGAGCTTGATCAATATTTGCCGGGCAATGGGCGGCCCTTCCTCCTCCTGGTAGCGGGCGGCCGTACTCTGGTATTTCCGTTCCGCCTCGTGGATCCCGATGTCATGGAGATAGGCGGCCGGCAGAATGACCGCCAGATTGCCTTTCTCTTTTTTGCCCATTTCCTCGGCATAGCGGGCCACCCGCCCGGCGTGCCCGATCCGCTTGAAGTCGGTGCCGAAGTAGCGCTTCATTTCAATCGCCACCCGATCTTTGAGCAGGTCTTCTTTCTGGGCGATCAGTTCCGGCGGCAGGTTGCCGAGGCACTGTTCCGCGTACTGGCAATAGGAGGCACAGCCGAAATCCATCTGGGGATTGAGGATCCGTTTCCCGCAATGTTTGCACAAGCGAGTAGTGTCATCCTTGAAAAATTCCAGTTCGCCTCCGCAGTGGGGGCATTGGGTCTCAAAAATGGCGCCGGGTTTCCAGTAGCGGCTGTCCTGTCCGGGGCATTTCATTTAAAAGCTCGCTTTCCGACAGGATCAACAGGATGGAAGGTTGATGGGGCTGCCTTTTCCTGTGGGAAAAGGCAGCCTGTTCAAGGGTATCCTGTAAATCCTGTCCGGTTCTTAGCCCAGGATGGCCTTCAGATCCGCATCCGGGGTGGAAATAGGCATGATGTTGAAATTCTTGACCAGGAAATCCAGGACATTCGGCGTAATGAAGGCCGGCAGGGAAGGCCCCAGACGAATGTCTTTGATCCCTAAATAAAGCAGGGTCAAAAGGATGGCCACGGCCTTCTGCTCATACCAGGAGCAGATGATGGACAGCGGCAAATCATTGACCCCCACATTAAAGGCCTTGGCCAGGGCCACGGCGATCTGGACCGCCGAATAGGCATCGTTGCACTGGCCCACATCCAACAGCCGCGGGATCCCGCCGATGTCGCCCAAGTCCTTGTCAAAAAACCGGAACTTGCCACAGGCCAGGGTGAGGATGACCGAATCCTGCGGCGCCTTTTCCACAAACTCGGTATAGTAGTTCCGACCCGGTTTGGCCCCGTCGCAGCCGGCCACCAGGAAAAAGTGGCGGATGGCCTTGTTTTTGACCGCTTCGATCACCTGGCCGGCTACGCTCATCACTGTATTTCGGCCGAATCCCACGGTCACGGTTTTTCCGCTGCTGTCTTCCGCGAAACCCGGCAGGGCCAGGGCTCTTTCGATCGCCGGGGTGAAGTTCTTATCGGCGATATGGGCCACACCCGGCCAGCCGACCAGACCGGTAGTAAAAAGGTTGTCCTGATAGGACTCTTTGGGTTTCTGGATGCAGTTGGTGGTCATGATAATGGCCCCGGGAAATTCAGCAAATTCCTTACCCTGGTTCTGCCAGGCGGTCCCGTAATGCCCGAAAAAATGGGGGTATTTTTTCAACTCCGGATAGGCGTGGAGAGGGAGCATTTCACCGTGAGTATAGACGGTGATCCCTTTGCCTTCGGTCTGTTTCAAAATCAGTTCCATGTCCTTCAGGTCGTGGCCCGAAACCAGGAGGGCTTTGCCCTTTTTGTGGCCCAGGGGGACCTTGGTCGGGACGGGATGCCCGTAGGTTTCCGTGTTGCCGGCGTCCAGGAGCTCCATGGCCTTCAGGTTGGCCTCGCCGCATTTCATGGCCAGGCCCACCCAGTCGTTCAAGGTCAAGTCCTGGTTGAGCGCCGCGGCCAGGCCCTCGTGGATAAAGGCGTATACGGATTCGTCTTCCTTGCCCAAAATCTGGGCATGATCGGCGTAAGCGGCCACCCCTTTGATTCCGAAGGTAACCGTCCAGATCAGGGCGTGAATATCGCGATCCGTGGTGGTATCGGCCTGGATCCCTACCTTTTCTCCCTGGGCCTGCAACCCTTCCAGGGTATCGGCCGGGGTGAAATTGGCCGGTCCGTCCGGGAAATCGACCTTGCCGCCGGCGGCCTTGACTTTGGTCTTCAATTTTTCCCGTAAGGTCACAATTTCTTTCAGGATGGGCGGAAACCGTTCCGCATCGAAGTCCACATTGGTCAGAGTCGAAAACAAGGCCTTTACCGTGAAAACATTGACCTCCGGGTCGCTGACGCCTACTTTGCGGCCTTCTACGGCCACCTGGGACAACCCCCGCAGGGCATAAACCACCAAATCCTGGAGGGCGGCCACTTCGGGCAGCTTGCCGCAGACTCCTATTTTGGTACAACCTTCCCCTTTTGCCGTTTGTTCGCACTGGTAACAAAACATAATCGATCTCCTTTCTTTAATGGTCTTTAATGAATTTCGGAACTAATTAGAAGTCCGTTGTTGTGCCATTTGCGCCTTATAATAAGGCCTCGGCGACGGTAGGGCCTTGATTTAAGTCAACAAAAGAAAACAAAAAAGAGACGAAGGGAAATGCCCGTGTTGGTTAATATTTGGATAATATTAAAAATTTAAGTCCTAAGGGCCGGGGGCGCAAGGGCGGTCTTTAAATTTTATAATTTTTTTCTTGATTTTTATTAAAATCAACATATAAATATTTATTTATATGTTGGTTTTATCATAAGGATATTTAAAAAGTATCGAGTCAGCGCTGATGAATAAAAACAGAAGAAAGGCCCTTGAAAGAAACCTGGAGGACCATTCGGTGGAACCGGCTGCTCAAGCCGAGCGGGAACAGGCCCTGTCCACTGTGGCTTTCCTGGCCAAAAGCCTGTCCGATGAAAATCGGCTGCGGGTGCTGGTCAGCCTCCGCGACGGCCGGCTCTCGGTATCAAGCCTGGTAGAAATGTTACAGCTGTCTCAACCGCTGATTTCCCATCATTTGAAGGAATTAAAAAGGTCTCTCTTGGTCAAAGTGGAGCGCAGCGGGCCTTTCATCTATTACGAATTGGCCGATAAAAAGATTTTGCAGATTATCGAGGATCTGGAAACCGTGGCTGGGGGATTGCTGGCCAATCGCCGAACTTTTTAATCAGGAGAACAGCCGATGCTTGAAAAGACCATACAGGAATTCCTCGAAAAGCTGGACCCGGAAAAGGCCCTAAAGGAAATCGCCCAGGCGGTTAAAACCCTTTTTCCGCTGCTGGACCAGGAATCTCGCTTAAATTTTGTGGTCAGTCTGATCGGCGACGCCGGGGCGGACAAAGTGGCCAGCCTGGTAAACCTCTGACTGGCGGAATGCCTGGACGAAGGTGTCGATCCCTCTAAAATGTGTCAGAGCCTGGTGGATAAAGTTTTTCAATCCAAGCAATTGCGCGCGGTAGCCGAACCGGAGATACTGGTGCTCTTTGAAGACTGGCTGGAGGAATTGGAAGACGAATTAATTAACCAAATCCGCCGGACCGGTTCGGAAGACCTAAAAGTGCTGGCCGCCGGACTGGGATTATCCCCCTCCGGAGTAAATTTCCTGCTGACCAAATTAAAAAGGGAAGAAAGGCTTTAGTCGTTTTTCAAAGTTCTCGAGCGGTAAGGGATTGGGAGGCGCGCTGTGAAAAATAAAAGTATTTATTGGGCGGGGCTGGCCGTGGCCGTGGTCATCGGGATCCTCTGGTTTACCAATCGGGCCGTGACGCCCAAACAGGCTACCTGGGAAGATGTCCTCCAGGAAGCCAGACGGGGCGGCTACCAAATTATCAAAACGGAAGAGTTGGCGGAGCGCTATCAAAAAAATCCCCAGGAACTGCTGCTGGTGGATACGCGGCAGGAGTGGGAATTCCGGACCGGGCACCTCAAGGGATCGGTGAATTTTTCCATGGAACCCACGGCCTGGTCCCGCTGGCGAAAACAAAAAGAGCTGGGTTCCTTTCTGGGGCCGGACAAAAATCGTTTCATTGTCTTTTACTGAGCGGGACTGACGTGAGTCCGCAGCGACTCCGCAGCCCGGGTGGCTGTCCAACTCGGCTATAAAAATGTCTTTCGCGATCCGTATGGATTTCCGAAATGGCAGGCTAAAGGACTGCCGGTCAGCAGCGCTCCGGCCGGCCTGTCCGGGGAGGGCGCCCCGCCCCAGACCCCCGGGCCGCTGTACGGCTGGGCCATGGTCTGGACCCTGTTGGGGATTTTCGCCGGTGGGATCGCTCTGAATCTGACTCCCTGTGTCTACCCCATGATCCCCATCACCGTCTCCTATTTCGGAGGCCGGAGCGGCCAGGGGCAGGGAAGGCTGTTGATCCACGGACTGCTGTACCTGGGGGGGCTGGCGGCCACGAATTCCCTGTTGGGAGTCGTGGCGGCGCTGACCGGCGGACTCATGGGCGCCATGCTCCAAAATCCGATCGTCCTTTTGGTGGTGGCCGGGATCCTGCTTTTTTTTGCCTCCAGCCTTTTCGGGCTCTGGGAATTGCGCCTCCCGGGCGGCTTGACCCGCATGGCCAACAAATCCTATGCCGGTTACTTCGGCGCCCTGTTCATGGGCCTGACACTGGGGGTGGTGGCCGCGCCCTGCATCGGGCCTTTCGTTCTCGGACTCCTGACCTGGGTGGCCAGCCTGGGCTCCCCCTGGCTGGGTTTTATCGTTTTTTTTACGCTGAGTCTGGGCTTGGGGCTCCCATTATTTATCCTCGCGCTCTTTTCCGGCAAGATCGAAAAACTGCCCCGGTCCGGCGAGTGGCTGCTCTGGATTCGGAAACTCATGGGCTGGATCCTGGTGGGCATGGCGACCTATTTCATCCGGCCCCTGCTGCCCGAAAACGCGGCGATTTTCCTGTTTGTCCTGGTTGCGCTGGGCGCCGGCATCCACCTCGGCTGGCTGGACAGGTCCCGGGCCGGTTTCCGGGCCTTTGCCTGGATGAAGGGCGCGGCCGGAATCGCCGGTCTGGTTAGTGCAACCTTTATTCTGGGCTCCTGGGTTATCCGCGGGCCCGGAGTGGCCTGGAACCTTTATGCGGACGAGCTCTTGGCGGAAGCGGCCCGAAAGGGTAAACCGGTGATCATCGATTTCTACGCCACCTGGTGCACGCCCTGCCGGGAATTGGAGGAGGTCACTTTTCATAATCCCGAAGTGGTTAAAAGGGCCAACCGTGATTACGTTATGGTAAAGGTGGACGTAACCAAGGCCGGCAATCCCCTGCATGAACGGCTGCTTAAGCAGTACGGGGTCAAGGGGGTGCCGACCATCGTGTTTATCGATGTTCAGGGAAAAGAGCGGTCCGAACTGCGGCTGGTGGATTTTTTACCACCGGAGCCGTTTTTGAAAAAGATGGAAATGGTGCGGAAGAAATAGAGATACAGGGAGAAGGGCATGGCCTATATCGAAAAATTTTTGGGAAAAAGGGTGGAGATCCCGGAAGATCGGCGTTACGTGGCCAAACCGGGATTATGGGCCAAAACCGCAGGGTCGGAATGGCGCTTTGGTTTGACGGAACCGGAGTTGGTCCTGATCGGCGGGGTCAATGACCTGGAATGGCTCGGTGGGGATGAAGAGGAGGTGGAACAGGGGCAATCCGTGGCCATTGCCATCACCGGAAAAATCAAGTATATCGACACGCCGGTGGCCGGGGTTCTGCGACTGAACCACCGGGTGAAAGAAGCGGTGGGACTCATTGCTCGAGATCCTTACGGGCAGGGCTGGCTGTTTCAAATCAAACCCAGGTCCTGGTCGGAAGAAAGTTTCCAGGCGCTGCCTGCGGCGGAGGCTTATATCGCGAGCCTGCAAAATTCCGAGGGTTGCAAGAACCCGGAAGGTTTGAAGGGCGGTGTGTCCGGGATCTGCAAGGCGGTCTATACCGGAATCAAAGAACAGAAATTTTAAGAATGAAAGGAGAAAATCATGGTCAAAGTCCGGTGTTTCTACAACGAGCCCAATGGCAAACCCTGAAAACACTTCAAGGAAATGCTGCCCAGGTTGGGCCAAAAATACGATCTGGAAGTGGAAATATTGTCCAAGCCTATCGCCGAATACAATACGGACGAATATTTTGAGCTGGAATTGCCCGTAGCACCAGCTATTATGGTGGAGGATGAAATCATAGTGGAAGGATCGGATGTCTCCGAGGAAAAGCTGGAGAATGCCATTCGGGCCAAACTGGGCCTGGAGCCCATCGTGGTTGAGAAGAAAGGGGTTCTCGGGCGGATTTTCGGCCGGTAAATTCTCCGGGAGATTTTTAGGCGGAGTTAAGGCGTCGTTCCCTACCGCGATTGGAAATCACAGGGGACTAAAAAATGAAAGAAAAGTCGAGTCCGGGGAAAGGGGCTATCTTCAAGGCCCTGGTGCTGGCGGCTTTTATCGCGGCCGCCATTTATGTCGTTCGCTTTACGCCGGTCAAACACTTGTTGACCGTCGAGCGGATGAGACAGGTCCTGGATTTGGCCGGATTCTGGGCGCCGGTGATATTTATCTTAATCTATACCATCGGAATCTGCCTGTTTGTTCCCGGAACGGTGCTGACCACCATCGGCGCGGCGATCTTCGGGGCCTACTGGGGTTTTCTTTATGTCCTGATCGCAGCCGTCCTGGGAGCCAGCGCGGCCTTTTTCATCGGCCGCTACCTGGGGCGGGATTTCGCCGCCTCGATCATCGGCGACCGGCTGCGGCGCTACGACGAGGCCATCGCGCGCAACGGGTTCGCCACGGTGCTTTATCTGCGGTTGATCTATTTCCCTTTCACGGCCATGAACTTCGGCATGGGCCTGACCCGGGTCCGCTTCCGGGATTATTTTTGGGGTACGGTGCTGGGCATCATCGCCGGAACCTTCATCATCACGTTTTTCGTGGGAACCATCAAAGAGGTCTGGGCCGGCGGCGATTGGTCGAAGCTTTTATCGTTCAAGGTCGCCTTTTCCGTCGGCCTGTTTCTTTTCTCCTTGTTCATCCCAAAGATTATTAAGAAATTTAAAAATACTGTAACAGTTTAGTCTTTTGAAGCGAGATCTCGTCTGAGCCGGCGGGGTGGCGCCCCGGGGGGATTTTCCCATTTCTCATCGTTTATTTTGCCGGTCCCCCATTTTTTCATTATTATGGTGGCAGCGCCAAGACGAGTTCCCTATTGGAAATCCAATTTGGCCTGCTCCCGTGAAATATTTAACTGCTACGGCCCGGAAACGAAGCCCAGGGGCCTTTGGGAAAATCCCCCCGGGGCGCCACCCCGCCGGCCTGGGAAGGCTTCCGTTTTCAAAAGACTAAACCGTTACAAAATACTGAATGAGGCAGCGTGAGGCCGGATTGGTGATGATCAGGCCGCGGACCCGTTGTTCATTTCCGGGAAACGTATTTTGGGTCCGGACCCGCCGCTGGTTCCAGACAAATCTTCCCGCCCCGATAGGAAAACCCCGGAGCCGGTCCGGCGCTAAGCGCTTTTACCCGCGTAGGGAACCGCTCCTCCAGGGCTTTTTTGGGCCTCTCTGGGACCCGGGTGTCGAAAAAAATATTCAAAAACCATGCCGTTTATGATAAAGCCTTGGAACGAAATGAGCGGGGTCCAATTAGGTCGTACTTCAACATAATAAGGAGCGTGGCATGCCTTTTCTCAGGGAAAGGAAGCGGATGATCCTCGGCGGGCTTATTCTGACGATATGGTTTTGTCTCCTGCCGCTGGCAGCCCAGGCGGAAAAAAAGGTGACGAAGGTCGGTTTCATCGCCGATATTACCGGCGCCGGGTTCTTGATTGCCCTGGCCCAGAAAAACGCCCTGGAACTGGGGGTGGAAGAGATCAACTCCACCGGCGGCCTGTTGGGACGCCGCGTGGAATTAATTGTGCGGGATTCCCAATTAAGGCCGGATTTGGGGGCCGCATTGGCCCAAGAGATGATCACCCGGGACAAGGTGGATGTTATTTTGGGCCCGACCAGCCCCTCGGTGGCCCTGGCCGTTTCCCGGGTATGCCGGGCGCAGAAAAAGCTTATAGTCCTGCACGGCGCCAACAATGAGCGGTTGATCAATGAGGAAGGACACCGTTACCTCCTGCAAGTGATCCCCAGCACCTTCATGGAGGGTCAAGCGGTGGCGGTTTACGTCGCCAAAAAATCCTATAAAAAAATTATGATCATCGGGCCGGAACTGGAATACGGGCACAGCCAGGCCGAGGCTTTCAAAAAGAGAATGGGCGAGCTGAATCCGGCCGCCGCCGTGGTCAAAGAACTCTGGCCCCGCATCGGTGAGCCCGACTATACTCCCCAGATCGCCGCCATATTGTCCACGAAACCGGAACTGGTTTATTCCATTCTCTGGGGCGGAGACCTGGCCAGTTTTCTGCGCCAGGCCCAGCCCCACGGGGTCTTTCAGAAAACTCAATTCATCGGCCTGATCGACTATGACGTTTTAAAGGGCCTGGGCAACAACATGATCGGCGGGCTGCAAGGGTTCGACCGCGCCCCCTTTTACGCCTTGGATAACGCCAACATGAAATCCTTTTTAAATAAATTCAAAAGCCGCACCGGCGAGTTTCCTTCGGCCTGGGCGATCATGGCCTATGACGGTCTCATGGCCTATCGCAAGGCGGTTGAAAAAGCGAAAAGCCTCGAGACGGAGAAGGTGATCGACGCCCTGGGCGGATTGAGCTGGGACGCCCTGCGGGGGCCGTTGAAAATCCGCGCTCAGGACCATCTGGCCAATGCCGGCCTTTTTTTCGGGACTACCGCCAAAGACCCCCAATATTCCTTTTATATTTTGAGGGATGTGATCTACCTCCCGGGCCAGGACCTCTGGCCGCCGGTAGAAGATAGCAAACCGTCGAGAAAATAGCCTTTGCTGGATTTTCAAAGAAAATTTTTTCTGGGTGTCGGCGCCGGCGTCCTCCTGCTCCTGGTAGCGGGATTGCTGCTGGGATTTTACTCCCTGTCCACCATGCGGGAAGTGGTCAGCGACCAGTTCAATAAACAGCAACTGGTCCTGTCCGAACAGGCCGCGCGGCAGATAGAAACCGACTTCAAGAACGTTTTTCAGGAACTGATCGTCCTGAACCAGTCGCCTACCGTACAATACCTGGATGCCTTTTCCTGGGCCAACCGGATCCGAGTGACCCTGGAGGTGATTCGCGATTTGGGGGTGGTGGAAATCGGGCGGGTAAGCCGGGACGGCCGGCGGATGTTTTCGGTCGACCGGGAACACCGGGGCCGCACCCGGGAATCCGTGCCCGCACCCTGGCTGGAGGCGGTTCGGCGCGCGGCGGACCCCGCCCGGCGAGGAACAGTAATAATAACCAGAAACCTGACCGTACCGGGGGTGCCGGCCAATCATCAAGTGGTCGGTTTGATTTTGCCCACTTATCTCGAAGCCACCAACCGGGCGCACCCGGCAGCCAGCCGGCAATACGCCGGGCTGCTCTACGGCCTGGTGGACCTAAAGGAGTTGGTGGCGCGGGTGGTGAAAAATATTCGTTCCGGTCGAACGGGTTATGCCTGGGTCATCGACCAGGAGGGAACGTTCCTTTACCATCCCCTGGCGGAATTCATAGGGCGGAACGCCTTCACCGTCAGGGAACAAAAGGGTGCCCTCGTATCCTTCGATCAGATCAACCGGCTCCAGAAGGAAAAGATGCTTCAGGGCGAACAGGGGTCCTCCTGGTATTTTTCCGGCTGGCATGGGGGGGAAAGGGGGAAAATTAAGAAACTGATCGCCTATTCTCCGATCCGCCTGGAACTTCCCGGAGACGCGCTGAAAGGATCGGTAGCGGTGGCGGCCCCGGTCGGTGAAGTGGACGAGGCGATCCACGCGGTCTATGTCCGCCAGTTCCTGATGCAGGGGGTGATCATTTTTGCCATTATCCTGGGCGGTTTGGTCCTCTTGGGCTTCTCCTGGCAGTACGCCCGGTCGCTTAAAAACGAGGTGGCTGAAAAAACCCGGGACTGGCGGGAATCCGAAGAACGGTACCGGAAACTGGTGGAAAACGCCCAGGACCTTATTTTTTCGGTCGACCGGGCGGGCCAGATCCTCTCCCTCAACCGTTTTGGCGCCCAATTTCTGGAAGGACAGTATTTCCAATTCAATATTACCGGTCAGCGTGATGTCTCCGCATCCGAAAAAATCCCGATCGATTTTCATGGGCGATCCATTTTTAATTATTTTGATCCGGAGGTTTCTTTCGATCTCCGAACCTTGGGGGAGATCTGGGACAGCGGCCGACCGAAGGCCCTCGAACATCCGGTCCGGATCGGGTCCATTGACTGCTGGCTGAGTACTCAGCTGATTGCGATTAAGGATGAACAGGGGAAAACGCAGTCCATCCTGGGGGTATCCCGGGACATCTCCATCCGCAAAAAAATGGAAACCCAGATGATCAATACCGAGAAGCTGGCCTCCCTGGGATTTCTCTCGGCCAGCATCGCTCACGAAATCAACAGTCCCATCGGCATTATGCTGGGCTATTGCGACTATCTGCTCGAATTAATCCCGCCCGAGGAGGATGCCCACCGCTTGTTGCAGAAAATTGAACAGCAGGGGCTCCGCTGTAAAAAGATTATCGACCACCTGCTGGGCTTTTCCCGATATGCGGAAGGGGAAAGCGATTTGGCCGATGTCAACCGGGAGCTGGAAAATGTGCTCCAGGTTACCGGTAAAGTCCTGATGGAAAAAAAGATCCTGGTGGACAAGAAAATGGAAAACCCGATCCCGGCCATCCGGGTCAATCGGATTCCCTTGCAACAGGTTTTTTTGAATTTGATCAATAACGCCATCGCCGCCATGGAGGGCGGTGGCGAACTGGTCCTGGAGACCCGCTGGAATGTTTTTCGGGACCGGGTGGAGATAACCATCCGCGATACGGGAACCGGCATCAGGTCGGAATACCGTGAGCATATTTTCGAACCTTTTTTTACCACGAAAAAGGCCGGTGAAGGGACCGGTCTGGGTCTGAGCGTCTGCGATAACATCGTTAAGACCTACAGCGGGACTATCGCCATGGATTCGAGGACCCTGGGCGAGGATCCGTCAAGGCACGGAACTACCTTCACAATAACTTTCCCCGTGTACCATGCCGGCAGCCAAAAAAAGAGCGGGAAATAATCAATGGATGACTAAAGTGTAACCGGCAGGTGTCATATTCCCTCACTCTCCCGTCCCCCGGCGCATCCGTAATTTTAACCTGTTGAAATTTTGGCATTTAATAGGCCGGCGCGACAACCTTGCTTTGGCATACAAATTGATAATGTTTTGGTTGACGTCCATGAAAACCTTAGCGATTATCGAGGCGGCCCCACGGAGAGCCTCTATTCCCCCCATCCGGCATCGGCCGTTTTACAGGCGCGGGGATCAGGGATGAAATTTACCTTTAAACTTGAAGCCCTGCAAAATCTCTTCTGGCGGATCTATGTCTTGATCGCCGTGGCGATCCCGATTGCCTTTCTGGTGGGCTATTTCGGACCGGCCCGAGAAGAATTTTCCTGGCTGATCCTGTTTTTCTCCTTGTACATCCTCCTTATTTTTTTCCTTTTTTTTTATCTGCAATCCGTCTTCTCCAGGGAAAATATCAACAAAATGGCCGAAATCAGTTCCATTGCCGAGGACTTGCAGGCCGAGAAGATGGCTTCTCTGGAAACCCTGGCTTCCGGCATCGCCCACGAATTAAACAATCCCCTGGGGATCATCCTGGGCTTTAACGGGCTGCTTTTGGAAAAAGCGGACCCGGAAAGTCAGGTCTATAAAGATTTGCAGGCCATCGAACGACAAGGGTTGAATTGTCAACAGGTGGTCAACAACCTGCTGAGTTTTTCCCGGCTCAAAGAAGATATCCGGGGCTTGGTGGACATCAACCAGGTCATCGACAAACTGATGACCGTGGTGGGGCCCGGATTGCAGGCCCAGGGGATTTCCACCGCATGCTCCCTGTCCCCGAGTCTGCCGCACGGATCCGGCAATCCCCAAAAATGGCAGCAGATCATCCTCAATCTGGTCAACAACGCCAAGACGGCCATGCCGGAAGGCGGAAAACTCAGCATCTGGACCGCCGCCCGGAAAAGCGGCAGGATCATCGAGATTGGCTTTCGCGATACCGGCCGGGGGGTTCCCGAAGAGCTACAGAACCGGATCTTCGACCCATTTTTTACTACCAAGAAAGAAGGCCGCGGAATCGGTTTGGGCCTTTCCATCGCTTATGGTATAATAACCAACTTGGGTGGGACCATCCATTGCCAGAGCAACCCGGGGGATAACACCATTAAAAAATCCAAGGGGACGACCTTCATTATCTCCATACCGGTCCCGGAAGGCGCCCCGCTGATCGAATAAATAAAAAAAATGACCGAAAAAATTCTGATTGTCGACGATGAAGTCGACATGCTGGAACTGCTGAAGCGGATCATTGAAAGCAGAACCCCCTACCGGGTGCTGACCACGGCCGACCCGCTGGATGTTCCCCCCCTTTTGGATGAAACCACCTTCGATTTATTGATTACCGATTTACGCATGCCGGGCCAAAGCGGGATCGAGCTGCTGGCAACCGTCCGATCGAAATTTGACCGGCTGCCGGTCATCGTCATCACCGCCTACGGTACGATCGAATCGGCCGTAGAGGCCATGCAGAAAGGGGCCTTCAGCTTCATTACCAAACCCTTCAAGAAAGAAGAGATCCTCATTCAAATTGAGAAGGCCCTGGAATTTCAAAGGTTGAAGAACGAAAACCTTTCCTTGAAACAGGCGCTGGACGATCAGGTCAAGTATCCTTTTTTGATCGGCAGTTCCCCGGTCATGGAAAAGGTGTACCAACGGATACTGCAGGTGGCCAAGACGGCGGCCACCATCCTGATCACCGGGGAAACCGGGACCGGTAAGGAGCTGGCGGCGAAGACCGTCCATTTTCACAGCCAGCGGAAGGAAAAAGATTTTGTGGCCGTCAATTGCGCGGCCCTTCCGGAGACCCTCATCGAGAGCGAACTCTTCGGCCATCTCCGAGGCGCCTTTACCGGAGCCATTCGGGATAAAAAGGGCTTGGTGGAAGAAGCGGACGGCGGCACCCTTTTTTTGGATGAGATCGGTGACCTGAACCTGATCATGCAGACGAAGCTGCTGCGTTTGCTGCAGGAAGGGGAATATAAACCGGTCGGCAGCTCTAAAACGCTGACCGCCGATGTCCGTTTTATCACCGCCACCAACCAGGACCTGGCCGAAAAAGTACGGAAAAAGGAATTCCGGGAAGACCTGTATTATCGTTTGAACGTAATCCAGATCGTCATGCCCCCTTTGCGGGAGCGCAAGGAAGACATCCCGTTGCTGGTCCGCCATTTCATCGATAAATTCAACCGTACCAATCAGAAGGCCGTCCAGGGCATTGCCCCGGAGGCCCTCGAGGTGCTGCTGGCCCGGGAATGGCCCGGAAATATTCGCGAACTGGAGAACGTGATCGAGCGGGGCGTTATCTTGAGCACAGCGGATCAACTCCAGTTGGCGGACTTGTTCCCGGCCGATCAACCCGTGCCCTTTATCTTCGATATCCAGGAAGATATTTTCCAGGCCCCTTTTAAGGACGCCAAGGAGCGTCTCATTGCCGATTTTCATGCCGAATACATCCGGCGGGTATTATCGCGGGTCGGCGGCAACGTTTCGCTGGCCGCCAAGGAGTGCGGCCTCAAGAGGCCCTACCTGCACCGGTTGATGAAAGAGAGCGATATCAAGGCCAAGGCCTATAGGCAGTCGGAATAAAGGACCTTATCCAAAGCAGGCTTCCGATTCATTCTTTTATCCTTATCCTCGGGCCGGGACCCGGAGGCTATCCCGGATAGAGGGCGACCTACTTGAATAGGGTAAAGCGGGGTGTTATTGGTGGACACCTGTAACTTGAAGATTTCATTTCAGGACCCGAAACCCCATTTTATTTTTTAACATCAAAAAAATTAAATAGTTAACTCTCTATCCGCATAATCGACCCCTGTAAAATTTCCTTGACATTCGGCCCAGCCTCCATTAATAAAGGGCCAATCTAGTCCGAAATATTTTTTTACGCCCTCAAGTTATAATATTCACAAAATGATTCAAAACGTGTTGGAATTAGATCCCCATTATTATTTGGTGATCCCAAATAAATGAAGGAGGAGGACTATGAGTTTAGGCCAGCAGATTTTTGAATTTTTGAAAGCCGGGGCCGTAGCCCACGCCAAATGGGACTACGAGGTCTCCATGAGCATCTTGAAAAACAGGAAAAAGATGCTGATCATGCTCGCCCTGCTGCTGCCGATTCTGGCAGTGGTCTTCTGCGAGGCGGCGGACATCCTGGGCGGCAAGACGGCCTTTGCGCCGGCCCACTACACCAACACTATTTTTTTTGTCTCCATCGCCATCGGGTTGTGCGCCGGGTTGATTACCGGCTGCATCGGCGCCGGCGGCGGATTCATCATCACCCCGGCCCTGATGGCCGCCGGGGTCAAGGGGATCCTGGCGGTGGGCACCGACCTGTTCCATATCTTCGCCAAGGCCATTATGGGCACGGCCGTCCACAAGAAGCTGGGCAATGTCTCCGTCAAGCTGGCCCTGGCCTTTCTGGTGGGCTCCGCGTTCGGGACCTTTATCGGGGGTTACATCAATATAACGCTTTACAATATCAACCCCCTGCTCAGCGATACCTTTATCAGCGTTATTTATGCCGTCCTCCTGGGCTTCCTCGGGTTTTACGCCCTGATTGATTTCATCCGGTCTTCCAAGGCCCCGGCCGCCTCCGGCGGCGGGCATGACGCCCACGGCGGCCCCTCCGGGATGACCGGGACGGCCATCAAGGTCCAAAACCTGAAAATCCCGCCCATGATCACTTTCGACGAAGACCTGGGCGGCCGCAAGATTTCCGGGGTAGTCGTGGCCAGCGGCGGGGTGATTGTCGGCATGCTGGCCGCCCTGATGGGTGTCGGCGGCGGGTTTATCACCTTCCCCATGTTCGTCTACATCTTCGGCGTCTCCTCCATGACCACCGTGGGAACGGACATCCTGCAGATCATCTTCACCGCCGGGTTGGCCGCGGTGTTCCAGTACGCCATTTACGGCTACGTCTTCTACACCCTGGCCATGGGCATGCTGATCGGCTCCCTGATCGGGATCCAGGTGGGGGCCCTGACCACCAAGGTGGTCAAGGGCATCCACATCCGGGGCTTTTATGCCGTTTCCATCCTGGCCGGCTTCATCAACCGGGCGGCTACGCTGCCCAAAAAGCTGACCGAGATGGAGGTGGTCAACATTTCCAAACCGGTGGTGAACGCCATCGATTTTATCGGGGCCATTGTTTTCTGGATCGTGGTGGGGGCCTTCGCGGTGTGGGTCATGAGCAAATTCTTCACCAACATTAAAACGCTAAAGGAGGCCTAAACGATGGCATCTTCCAGCAAAAGCGCAACGATGAAAGGAGTGGTCCTGTCCATCTCCTTTTTGGTGGTACTGTTCCTGATGTTTTCACCCCTTTTCCCCGGTCTGGACGGCGGGAAAATCAACGGGCTGGACTGGGCCGACAATCTCTTCAACAAACTTTCCAAGGGCTCCTCCTACTTCATTCCCAAGTTGAAGGAAACCAACCAGAAGTTTGTGGGCCGGGCCTTCAGCGCCACCGTGACGCTGCCGAAACCGGAAGAGGCGGCAAGGGTCCAAAAACTATTTACCCTGGCCGGCAGCAACGTGGAGGCCCAGGGGACGACGTTGAACATCAATGGGGACCTAGGAAAAACAATGGAGGTCATCCTCCGGGACTCCTCCGCCATGTTTCACAACCAGGGCCAACAATTGGTCACGGCTTACGGGATGCCGGAAAGGGACGTGATGCGGTCCTGGTGGGCGGCCCTGAACGGCATGGACAAATACTTTAAGAAGAACCTGAAGATCGAAGAGTCCAAGCTGGCCAGCGATGTGATGAGGAGAGCCATTGAACCGTCTTACAATTTCTTCGGAATCGAGTCGCAGCGGGTCGCCGACCGGGCCGGGATCATGATTTTTCTGCTGGTCTTTTATGTCTTCTATACCATGTGGTGGGGCTACGCCATCTTCTACCTCTTTGAGGGTTTTGGTTTGACCATGAAGAAGGCCAAAGTGAAAAAAGAAGTCTAAGGAACAGAAGGAGAGCAGCCATGAAAATTTTGGTACCGGTAGACGGTTCGAAGAGTTCCCTGGCAGGGGCCCGGATGGCCGCGGACCTGGCCAAGGCCCAGGGGGCGGAGGTGACGTTGCTGGCCGTGGTTCCCGCCTATTCGGATATCGATCTGGAGATATCGGCCCGGGCGCGGGATTCCCTGGAGGGCAAGCTGAACGCCGCGGCGGCACAGGCCATCGATCAGTCCAAGGGGTTGCTGGCCGGGATTTCCCTGAAATCCTTTGTGGTCAGTTCCAATGACATTGCCGATGAAATCATCAAGATGGCGGAAGATGAGGGCTTCGATTTGATCGTGCTGGGCAGCCGGGGCCGGAAACCCGCCGGCCGGTTTACCGTGGGGGGGACGGCCTTGAAAGTGGTCAGCCATTCCCCCTGTTCGGTGTTGGTGGCCAAAACCGCCGAATAAATTTTTATTAGACCGGAAAAAGGCGCAGCGGCGGGCCGGGGCCAGCCCGCCGCTGCGCCTTTTCTATTTTGGTCCTTCACCCTTTTGAGTGGGTGGAACCTATATCTGGTAGAATTGGTAAAATTCGGCTCCGCGGGCCGGCAGGTCCCGGCCCAAGGGTTTTCCATCCCGCCTATTGGTCCGGGTCGAAGGAGTAATTGCCTCTCAAAAAGGCCTCGGCGTACCAGTTGACGGTGGCGTCGCTGTTCATGACCATGTCCCGTTGCCGGACGCAGCCCATGAGGCGCCCGATCAGATCCAGCCGGTCTTCGGTAAGGGCCCGGTCGGTGTTGGTCAGGCGGCCTTCGATGAGGTCCTTATGCACATGGACCTCGAAGTCCAACCGTTCCAGCACCTGGCCGATGAAACGGGCCCGCCGGGCCCGGCGGATATCGTCGGCGGCGCCGCCTTTCAGGGTGAAGCGAATATGGTTGTCGAGCGTTTCGTCGCTGAGGAAGGAGGCCACCGAGGTATAGTGGTAGCCTAAACGGGAATTGAAGTTCATGTAATCCCCGGCCGCCAGGAGATAGGTTTTATCCCAGAAGTCTTCTTCGGGTCGGCTCGAACTCTGCGCCATGATGACCATAAAGCCTTTCAGGTTGACACCGATGGGTCCCGACCAGCTTATCCCGGGGTGATACATGCCTTTGAACATGGCCTGCATGGGGGAGGAGAGGATTTCTTCACGGCGGATCATTTTCGAGTCGGAGGCACAGACCCCGCCGCCCAGATCGATAACGTGCAATTTGATGGGCAGCCCGGTTTGAACGGGTATCGCATTTATCTTGCGCAGGTCGTAGATATCCAGGAGGCTGAACATTTCCTCCAGAGAGAGTTCATGGATCCACGCCATATAGTCGGTGAGGGTTTCCAGTCGTGGACGTAGGAAGGTTTCGGGCATTACATGGCGGCATTCGGAAAAATCCGGGGTCGACAAGGCGCTATGAAATATTCGTTCGATGTCCCCCAGGGTATGGGCCTCCCGAAACAACGGGGAGACTTTTAACAATTCAATCAA
>Ga0233425_10005610_pt1 | contig 19591 bp, 9 predicted proteins | sample Watercolumn_Towu_2_FD_181712 | JGI IMG/M metagenome (GOLD analysis project Ga0233425, IMG submission 181712) | Freshwater microbial communities from Lake Towuti, South Sulawesi, Indonesia - Watercolumn_Towuti2014_140_MG | ecosystem: Environmental > Aquatic > Freshwater > Lake | place: Indonesia... | reverse complement strand
GTGAACGCTGGGCCCCAACCGTTCGGTGGTGCCGTGGCCCGAGAGAATCTGATGCACTTCTAGGACGCCACGAGCACTGACGCGCTGCGACTGAACATTCTGAGCACTGACGATGAGCGGGATGCGCTCACCCGGAACTCCGTAGCCCACGGCCAACCGCAGCCGGCCGCTCAGCGCCGAACGCGCCACCACAAACTGCCCGCTCGCCGACGCCTTGCGCAAGGCTGCGTCCTCGACCTGAACCTCCACGAAGAACCGACTCGCTGACTTCCGGCTTGCGAAAGCGGAGGTGTCGATTTCGATCCGGCACCTGCCGCCTCCATCCATACGCACCGAGCCAGACCCGGCTGGTTCAGGGGATTCTGTGGCCGCATGGGGCGGCCGCGTCGCATCTAGCCACTCGGGGTGCCTCGTCGCGCTCCACTGCAGGCGCGCTCCTTCGAGGGACTCGCCCGTCAACGAATGCGTTTCAATCTCGAAGTGCAGGGCTTGCCCAAGCCTGACGGGACTTTGCGGCCCCGTACAGCGCACACTCAAGCTGGGTTTTCTGTACTCCTCGACACGAAATGATCCTGCGTGGATACGCGACTCCTCACGGCCTAACCAAATCATCCACTCACCCGTTGCAGCATCGCAGGGCAACTCGTAGTTGACGGAGAGAGACCCCGAGCCGTCCATGCGTTGCGGGTCCAACAGCACGCGCTCGCCATCTGGAGAGCGCAGTTCCACCGGAATGGGTTCGTGAGGCCACGGGCCCCAACGGTTCGCACTCCTCCGCTCTCTGAGCAAGAACAGCAACTCGACGCGCTGCCCAGGTCTCCACAGTGGTTGCGCACGCTCACACCACGCCACACGTTCTCCGAATCTGTCGCTAGAGCGAGCAACAGACTCGCGCACTAGGATGGCCGCGTGGGCCCCATGGACCGCCACGGTGTCCGTCGATGACCACAGCACATCCTGCGCATTCCCGACGACGAGGGTGGACAATCCCTTGGCATCCGTCTCTGCGGAGTGCACGAGCGTGGATTGATAGCGGCCAAGGAGCCCTCTGCGAGTCATGGTCTCGCGCACCGAGAGCCGCACTCCTGCGAGAGCCTGACCTGTGCTGTGGGAGGCCGCAAAGTGCACACATTTCCCCTCTTCCACAAGCCGCAGAAGCGCTAGATCACTCACCATCAGCAGCTCGCAACGCTCCACGCCCCCACCGCGGAGTCGAATGCACCATGTGCCCGCCGGCAGGGGCGGCAAACTGATGAGTTGTCGTTGCCAGCGGTGATCTGCGGCTGCGTCGGCGCGGAACTCCAACACATGGTGGCTACGAAGCGAGCTCAGTCCGCGAGCGAGCGCCGCCAACAAGCTGGCAGCAGACTGCGGTTCAAAGTCCGGATCGCGCAAACCACGGGCGGAAGCCACGAGTTCAGCCAAGGGCAGAGCGATGATCCGAACCTCGATGTTCTCCACATTGCGCCATCTGGCTTCGAGGGTCGCGCTTTGACCGGGACGCACGGCCACTGGCGGCATGGAGCGAATCTGCGGCAGAGTGATGGACTCTAGGAGTTGGCGAGCATCGTCCGCCAGAAGTGAAGTGGGTTCCTGAGCCAAGACTCGTTCACAGCTAGCCGCGCAAGCGACGAACCGACAAGCGCGTTCTTGGCAGCGAGCGAGCGCTAGTTCGGCGGATGCCCTCAAGAGAGGATCTGTTGCCATTTGAGCCGCACGTTGAAACGCATCTATTGGACTGGATGGCAGGACAAGTTCAGGGCCGTCCGAGGAATTGATGTGCCAGTGCCCCTCCTCGTCGATGATGAGGTCCCCGACATCCCGTGTCAGCTGACGCCAAAGCGCACTGCCTCTCAAGAAGGCTGTGCTCCCCTTGAGGGACTCCGACGCCTGTTCCTCAGCGAAGGAGTACGCGCGATCACTCAGTTCCAAACAACTGTGAACCGAAGCGCGCCACGCTGCGGGGACCAGTTCTAGTGGTAGCGCCCCTACTTCCGCATCATGCCGCAGTTCGCCATATCGTTCGGCGCAACCAGCCAAGGCCAACGCCGCAGACCAAACCCAGTCCCGCATCAGTGGCGCGCTTGCACCCTCGGGCTCGAGAGCAGCATGGTTGTCGACCACCAATCCGTACGCAACTAACGCGGCGCACAGGTTCTTTGCCTGCAAGTCGACTCGCTCAGCCCCCTGAAGAAACTCACCGTAATGAATGACCCCATCCTGCAAGGATCCCCAATGGGGAGCGGATGCGAGCACACCGGCTAGTTCCAACGCAATCACGACCCGCTCCGAGGGCGTCTTTGCATCCGCGAACATGCGCTCTAGAGCCGCGATGCTGCTAGCTACAGCCTTGCCACGAGCTTTGCACGCCAATGCCGCAGCCCGAGCCCGCGCGACCACTAGACCATCAGACTTGGCATTCGCGGCGACAGACTCAAAGAGCTCCGTGGCTTTCCCCCATTGCCCGGCCATGCGCGCCTGCGTGGCAGCCTCGAAGCCAGACTGCGCCATGAGCACCGAACACAACGCGATCACAGCCAGGAACGTCATCCGCATGGCACGATTGTCCCACTGACGCGTGGGTATGTCGTGGGTTCAGCGCAACACAGTTCGCAGATCTGTTCTACGGGGTAGGACACATAGCCAGCGGGGTCGAAGACCTAGGCGTAGGCATCGGCAGCGTTGTGCAGATGATCCGGTTGGCGAAATGGGCTGCACGGATCAAAACAAAAAAAGGCCGGAGACGCTCTGTCTCCGGCCTTGAATATGAACCCGGCAACGACCTACTCTCGCGCTTTTGGCACTACCATCGGCGTCGGAGGCTTAACGACCGTGTTCGAAAAGGGAACGGGTGTGGCCCTCCGGCTATTGTCACCGAGATTGAATTTGTACGGCATCCCGCCATTGGCGGGAGAACAGTGTGAGAGCGGCAACAGCCATCAGTGCACCTGGATCAATATTCGGCGGACCTCACCATCGGTGAGCGCCGCCAAATAGTAGTCAAGCAATACGGGCGGTTAGTACCGGTTAGCTGCACAGATTACTCTGCTTGCACACCCGGCCTATCAACGTTGTAGTCTTCAACGGCCCTGGGATGACTTGTCTTGGAGCTGGCTTCGCGCTTATATGCTTTCAGCGCTTATCCTTTCCGAACTTGGCTACTCTACTTGCCGTTAGCACGACAGCAGACACACCAGAGGTTCGTCCGGCCCAATCCTCTCGTACTAGGGCCAACTCTCCTTAATCATCCTACGCCCACACCAGATAGGGACCAACCTGGCTCACGCCGGTTTGAACCCAGCTCGCGTACCACTTTAATTGGCGAACAGCCAAACCCTTGGGACCTCCTACAGCCCCAGGATGTGATGAGCCGACATCGAGGTGCCAAACCTTCTCGTCGATATGAACTCTTGGAGAAGATCAGCCTGTTATCCCCGGAGTACCTTTTGTCTGATGAGCGACGACCCTTCCATACGGGATCGCCGGATCACTAGGACCTGCTTTCACACCTGCTCGACCTATCGGTCTTGCAGTCAAGCTCCCTTCTACCCTTACGCTCTTCGCATGATTACCGACCATGCTGAGGGAGCCATTGCACTCCTCCGTTACCTTTTTGGAGGAGACCGCCCCAGCCAAACTGCCCACATAGAACTGTCCCCCGCCCGGATTCACGGTACGGGGTTAGAAAACCAGTATCACAAGGGTGGTATTTCAACGTTGGCTCCACAGAAGCTAGCGCTCCTGCTTCGAAGCCTCCCACCTATCCTACACATGAAAGACTAGCCTCCAGTACTATGCTACAGTAAAGGTTCACAGGGTCTTTCCGTCTTGGTGCGGGTACGTGGCATCTTCACCACGAGGTCAATTTCGCCGGATCCATCGCCGAGACAGCGCTCCACTCGTTACGCCATTCGTGCGGGTCGGAACTTACCCGACAAGGAATTTCGCTACCTTAGGACCGTCATAGTTACGGCCGCCATTCACTGGGGCTTGGGTTCAGAGCTTCGCCTTGCGGCTAACCCCTCCCTTTAACCTTCCAGCATTGGGCAGGCGTCAGTCTGTATACGTCGTCGCTTTGACTTTGCACAGACCTGTGCTTTTGATAAACAGTCGGCAGAGCCCTTTCACTGCGACCCTCGTGTTACCGAGGGTACCCTTATCCCGAAGTTACGGGGTTAAATTGCCGAGTTCCTTAGCGATGGTTCTTCCGAGCGTCTGAGAATACTCATCCCATCTACCTGTGTCGGTTTGCGGTACGGACTCCAATCACTCCCTATCGCGGATTTTCTAGGAACCATGGCTCATGCGCCTTCGTCAACAAGGACTCCTTCGTATGCACGGTTGATGTCGACCGGATTTGCCTAGTCAACACCTTGCACATTTCCACCGGACACTAACAGCCGGCGCGCATTGCCTAATTCGTCCCCACTATAGGTCTTGATCGATGATCGGAGGTGCAGGAATATTAACCTGCTGTCCATCGACTACGCCTTTCGGCCTCGCCTTAGGGTCCGACTCACCCTGGGAGGAATGACCTTCCCCAGGAAACCTTAGATTTACGACGAATAGGATTCTCACCTATTTTCTCGCTACTCATTCCGGGATCCTCACTTCCATGCTGTCCACGACTGCTTACGCTATCGCTTCATCCTGCATGGAACGCTCTCCTACCGATGCGAGAACCCAAGTTCTCACATCCCGCGACTCCGGTTTCATGCTTAGTCCCGTTAATTTTCGGCGCAGAACGGCTTGACTGGTAAGCTATTACGCACTTTTTAAATGATGGCTGCTTCTAAGCCAACATCCCAGCTGTCACTGCCATTCCACTTCCTTTGTCACTTAGCATGAATTAGGGACCTTTGTCGGCGATCTGGGTTGTTCCCCTCTCGACCGTGGAGCTTATCCCCCACGGACTCACTGCCAGGTTAACGTACGTTGGTATTCGGAGTTTGATCGGAAAGGGTAGCCGGGAAGGCCCCCTGGTCCATTCAGTAGCTCTACCCCCAACAACGACTTGCCTGACGCTGTCCCGAAAGACATTTCGGAGAGAACCAGCTATCCGCAGGTTTGACTGACCTTTTACCCCTAACCACAGATCATCGGAGCGGTTTTCAACCCACAGCCGTTCGGACCTCCACGGACTTTTACATCCGCTTCATCCTGTCAATGGTTAGATCACCTGCCTTCGGGTCTGCTACTTGCGACTTAACGCGCTATTCACACTCGGTTTCCCTTCGGCTCCGGCCCGTGAGGCCTTAACCTTGCCGCAAACAGCAACTCCCCGGATCATTATGCAAAAGGTACGCGGTCACCCCGTCTTGCGACATGGGGCTCCCACTGCTTGTAGGTGCATGGTTTCAGGTACTCTTTCACTCCCCTAACAGGGGTACTTTTCAATATTCGCTCGCGCTACTCTTACGCTATCGGTCGCCAGCTGATACTTAGCCTTGGAGGATGGTCCCTCCGAATTCGAACCAGGTTCCACGTGACTGGCCCTACTCGGGAGTCTGTCAGAAGAGCAGTTAGTTTCGTGTACGGGGCTATCACCCTGTATCGCCGGCCTTTCCAGGCCGTTCCACTACCAACTACTTTGTTAACTTCTTGGGCTCATCGCATTGCCCGGACAGATCCCATGACCCCGCCTGCACAACGCTGCGCGCTTGCATGCTGACGGTTTGGGCTGATCCCCGTTCGCTCGCCGCTACTGAGGGAGTCGAGTTTTCTTTCTTCTCCTGGGGCTACTGAGATGTTTCAGTTCCCCCCGTTCCCTTCGTACGCCTATGTCTTCAGCGCACGATCACCGAGCATTACCTCGGTGGGGTTTCCCCATTCGGAAATCTCCGGATCATAGCCTGCTTGGCGGCTCCCCGAAGCTTATCGCAGCCATACCACGTCCTTCATCGGTCTCTGGCGCCAAATCATCCACCTTGCACCCTTACTATCTTGACTACAAAAAATAGGTTTGATTCTCAGGATTGCACTCGGATGGCTGATGCCACTCTCACACTGTTCACTTGCCAAAGAACTGTTCTTCCGTGGCGCCGTCAAGGCGTCACATGGCGTCAGGAGCAATAAGTCCTGCGGCCGTTCCACGGTGCGCGGTTGAGGCGCGTGATTGGAGATGAGGGGGATCGAACCCCTGACCTCCTGCTTGCAAAGCAGGCGCTCTCCCAACTGAGCTACATCCCCCGCTAGACCTAAAGGTCCCGCAGGAATGTCGGCCCAGGTAGAGTCGAACTACCGACCTTACGCTTATCAGGCGTACGCTCTAACCAACTGAGCTATGGGCCGAGGCAAAGTCTCGAATGAGCTCCCTAAGGAACTCACCCGCGAGACATGCTCGCGGCCTGCCCGTGCACCGGGAAGAAAAACACATCGGAAGCGCAAAGCGTGCGCCGATTCTCCGTGACACCGAAGTGTCACGTTCCAGGAAATCCCTAGAAAGGAGGTGATCCAGCCGCAGGTTCTCCTACGGCTACCTTGTTACGACTTAGTCCTAGTCACCGGCCTTACCGTCGGCGCCTCCCTCCCTTGCGGGTTGGGTCAGCGACTTCGGGTACTACCGGCTCCCATGGCTTGACGGGCGGTGTGTACAAGGCTCAGGAACATATTCACCGCGCCCATGCTGATGCGCGATTACTAGCGATTCCAACTTCATGCGGGCGAATTGCAGCCCGCAATCTGTACTGGGGTTGGCTTTTTGCGATTAGCTCCAGCTTACGCTCTTGCGTCGATTTGTACCAACCATTGTAGCACGTGTGTAGCCCTAGGCATAAAGGCCATGAGGACTTGACGTCATCCCCACCTTGCTCCGTGTTAACCACGGCAGTCCTGTCAGAGTGCCCAGCATTACCTGGTAGCAACTGGCAGCAGGGGTTTCGCTCGTTAAGGGACTTAACCCGACATCTCACGACACGAGCTGACGACAGCCATGCAGCACCTGTGCAGACCTCCGTCTTGCGACGGATCATCCCTGTTTCCAGGAACTAGCTTCTGCATGTCAAACCTAGGTAAGGTTTTGCGCGTTGCTTCGAATTAAACCACATGCTCCACCGCTTGTGTGAGCCCCCGTCAATTCCTTTGAGTTTCGGCCTTGCGACTGTACTTCCCAGGCGGGGCACTTAAGACATTAGCTGCAGCAGGGAAGGCATCGGAGCCTCCCCTGCCTAGTGCCCATCGTTTACGGCTTGGACTACCAGGGTATCTAATCCTGTTTGCTACCCAAGCTTTCGCACCTCAGCGTCAGATACATGCCAGAGAGCTGCTTTCGCCATCGATATTCCTTCTGATATCTACGCATTTCACCGCTCCACCAGAAGTTCCGCTCTCCCCTCATGTCCTCAAGAAAGACTGTTTCGACAGCAGTTCCCCGGTTGAGCCGGGGGATTACACCATCGACTGGTCTTCCCGCCTACGTGCGCTTTATGCCCAGTGAATCCGAGTAACGCTTGCACACTCCGTATTACCGCGGCTGCTGGCACGGAGTTAGCCTGTGCTTCCTCACACAATGGTCAGCAACGGAGCTATTAACTCCGTTGTTTTCCTGTTGTGCAACAGTAGTTTACAACCCGAAGACCTTCATCCTACACGCGGCGTCACCCGGTCAGACTTGCGTCCATTGCCGAAGATTCTCGACTGCAGCCTCCCGTAGGAGTCTGGGCAGTATCTCAGTCCCAGTGTTTCCGGCCAACCTCTCAGTCCGGATACCCGTCGGAGCCTTGGTGAGCCGTTACCTCACCAACTAGCTGATGGGACATGGGCCGCTCCACAGGCAGAAGGTAAACCTACCATTTACAGAACAGGCGATGCCGCCCGTCCTGACCATCCGGTATTACAAGCCGTTTCCAGCAGTTATCCCGGTCCTGTGGGTACGTTGCCCATGCGTTACTAACCCTTTCGCCGCTTTCCCCTCCTTGCGGAGGATCGCGCTCGACTTGCATGCCTAAGCCACGCCGCCAGCGTTCACTCTGAGCCAGGATCAAACCCTTTTGTTGAAAGATTCGATCTTGGTTTATTTACACACTATCAGGCCTCTCAAACGAAAGTGACATTGGTCACCCTGCGCGAGAGTGCACTGAACTTTTGACGTCTACCCCCGAAGGAGCAGTGCGTCACGCACACTCGCGCTTCCGATGTTGTTCGTTTTTCAAAGAGCGACAAACATCCCCGAGCTGACCGCATGGCGCGACCTGCCCTTGGGTGTGTGTCTAGTTGTCGGCGGTTGATCGCCGCAAGGGCCACATTGGGCTCTTGGACGTTCTGTCAGGACTTCCGCGGGCAGTGCCCAGCGGGAACTTTCCCTTCAAAGCGCGGGGAGAGTATACAGAGGCTCAAGGGGTCAACAAGTCGCCAAGAGGATTTTTTGTTGTCGATCTCAAGTCACGTCAGGGCAACGACTTGCGACGAAAAATTCTACGCAAGAAATCGCCAAGGTCCAAAAAGTCCTAGCTCAGTGCGGTCGCTCTGCCACCCCGTAGAGCATGGTCTGCTTTCTCAGCACGAATGCTGCCCCGCGGAGAGTCCACGCAGCGAGTGCAACGATGGGGCCTGGTGGGTGAGTTTCTAGGTAACTCGGCTCGAAACCAAAGTTCATCGCGCGCAAACCTGCCATTTCGAAGGCCCGCGTGAGCGTGCGCGGCGTGAAGTAATACAAGTGTTCTTCGTGAAATACGCTGTCTGTGAAAGCGCGTGTGCTACGTCCGCCGAAGCGTGCAGCGAGCAACGCGGCTGAAATGATCAGGCAATCTCCGGATGGAACATGCACAAGCATGCGACCACCAGGTCTCAACTTCTGCCCGAGTTCTCGCAGGATTCCCACAGGATCTTGTAAGTGTTCAACGACAGAAAACGCTGTGATGGCATCCACACTCGCGTCCGGAATGTTTGCCGACGCGAGATCCCCTGCGTGCAGATCTAGGCCTTGCTCTCTCCCCATCCGCACTTCATCCGCGTTGATGTCCACACCACGCAACTGCCAACGCTCTGCGTAGCCACGCCGGCGCAACTCGCCGAGAAAAGTCCCTCGAGCTGAGCCGAAATCGAGGAGTTTCCCGCCACCTAGCGCGCGGTCGACGCGGTCGAAGGCTTTGACGTAGCCATCCGCGATCTTGCGGTCAATCTCCTTGGGATGACAGACGTAGGCGCGCGTGTAGTAGTCGCCGCTGTAGAACGCCGCGAGATCCTCATCTTTGAAATGCTCATCTGCGTATACGAGCCCACAGCCCAAGCAGCGGACCACGGGAAAATGCGCCTGCATATAGAGGCGTTTCGCAGCTGTCCCGCCGCACAAGGCGCAGGACTTCAGAGCGACACCGTGGTCACGCGCCAGTTCTCGCGGCGCTTCCACGTGCTGAAAGAGTTCTTTCTTGGTGGGAACAGGATTCGACACGCGTTGTTCGTCTAGGCTACGCAAGGGACTCATGCGCTCGCCGCGCGACTATAGTACCCCGCACACCCATGCGAGAGTTCCGCTTCCAAATCGGCGCAGCGGCGCTCCTCATCCTCTTTCTTGCACCGTGCGTCTTGAACCTTGAGTTCTTCGCTGACGACTACCACATGGGACGCGAAATCGCGCGCGCGTCCGCAGAGGATCCGGGGTTCGCCAGTTCCGTCCACGATGCATTCGCGCGCCGCTGGACCAACGATTTCGACGTTTTTCGTCCGCTCACCATCCTAAGCCTGCAGTGGGACTGGTGGCTCCATGGCGCGGATCCCGGGCGCCATCACATCACGAATCTCCTACTCTGGCTCATGGTGGCATGTCTCGTCACCGCAGCCGCATCAAGCCTCTCGGCAAGCACCCCGAGCGACCTGCAGCGTGCGGTCTTCCTCCTCGCACTCGGCTTCTCGCCAGCAACTGTGGAGTGCCTCAGTTGGTGTGTGGCGCGCGAAGATCTCCTCTGCGCTCTTTTCGCGCTGGCGGCGTTGCTCCTGCAACTAAGGGCTCCGCGCCGGAGCCTGCTCCGCGCCGCGGCGGTGGCGGCTGCGCTGCTTGCCAAAGAAACCGCCGTCACCTTGCCTCTCATTCTGCTCTGGACCGACCTCGTGCTCTCCCGACCTGATCCCGATGGCAAGACACCGCAGTGGCCGACGCGAGTCGTCCGCGCCTTGCCGATGTTTGTGGTTCTGGTTGCTGCCCTCGCACTGCGCCACTGGCTCTTCGGCCGCGTCGCGGGTCTCTACTTGGGGCGCCCATTCACGGATTGGCTGAGCGATGCAGAGATGCCCACGCGTGTGCTTTCGGGCATAGCGGGGAGCCTTCTCGCGCTCCTGGCGCCCGTTTCGCGATGCGCACGCCTTGAGAGCGCTTCACTCCTCGTGCCAACGCTCGTTCTAGCTTCAGCATCCTGCCTCGGTATCGCACTGACTCTGCGCACGCGTACAGGCATCCGACACCTACTTGCGTTTCTGCCATGGATCCTAGGGCCATTGGCATTGGCTGCGGTGCCCCTGAGCGGAGTCAGCCCGGACCTCGAGAAGAGCCGCCTCTTGGTCCTGCCTCTCGCTGCCCTCGCTTGCGTGGTCGCGCCTCGGTGCTTCGGCGCCGCGAAACGAGTGATCCTGCCGATCCTCATCTTGGTCGCTCTAGCGTCCATTTGGGGGCTCTGGGCCAATTTCCAAGCGTGGCATCGAGCCTCCGCGACGATTAGCACCCTGCGCTCAGAACTCAGCAGCATCGCGCTAGAAGGCGACACGGTGGTTCTTGAGGGAGCCGTACCCCGCGCAGCAAGTCCAAGCTCAGCGCGCGTCGGGATCATTCCCGAGTTGATTTCGAAGGACGGCGCCTATGTGTTGTCCCAGGGGCTCTCCGATTTCACACGTCCACCGTTTGCACACGGTCCCAAGATTGCACTTTGGCCCACGGACATGGGCACGACCGCCATGGGGCCCGGACGAGAATCGCGCTCACTCGCCCTCGTGGCCCTCAGTTCCGGAGATGGCAGCGCGCAGTGCAAACGCCGAACGCCGCGCGCAACGCAGGGCACGACGCTGCGTATCGACACCGACGCACTAGACACCGCCGACCCCGCGTCCGTCCTGAGACTCTCGACGCCTAGCGCAGGGGCCTGGCGCGTCGTCCTGATCGCGCCCGAGGAACCGGTGGCCGCGCACTGCGAGCTCACCACGGGCGCCAGCGCGAGTGTTGAGATTCCCCTTCGCAGTTTCGTGCTGCGCCTGCAATCGGGTGCGGAAGTCCCGCTCGACACCGCTTTGCTTCGACAACTCTCCGTCTCGGGGCTCTTCGCTTGGGTAGAGAGCACCGACGGTTCCACCTGCTCGCCTACCGCGTTCTTGCGGCTAGCGCTTTGAACTCACGCGAAGAAGCAGCAGCCCAACAGCAACAGCAGCGGCAACAGGATCGGCAGCGACCACCGGCCGATGTACCCGAAGAAGGACGGCATCGCGACCCCCTCCCTCGCGGCAATGGAGCGCACCATGAAATTGGGCGCATTGCCCACATAGGTCATGGCCCCGAAAAACACTGCGCCAGCAGAAATCGCCGCGAGAGCGGACACTTCGTTCATCAATGCCTGCGCTCCCCCACCGGCCATGTTGAAGAAGACGAAGTATGTCGGCGCGTTATCGAGGAATGCGGAGAGGGCGCCCGTTGCGAAGTAGTAGCGGAACGGAATCGGCGAACCATCGGCCCGGACGACGCCGAGAATCAACTGATCGAACGGTCCATCGACACCCGCTTGCAGCATCTGGATCACAGGAGCCATCGTGATGAAGATGGCGGCAAAGAGCACCGCCACTTCACGCACAGGTGCCCAGGTGAAACCGTCGCTGCGACGGACGCGCGGGGGGACAAGGGCCAGAGAGATGAAGGCGCACAACACGAGGAGTCCATCTCTAAGGAGCTGCAACCATGAGAGGTGCACCGTGCCTAGACTGACGCCGCGTTGGGCGGACGCTTCTTGAATAGCCCGCAGTTCATTGAGTCGCGCACGAGCACGGAGGATGTCCTCACAACCTCCCGCCACGGAAGCCTGAGCCTCTGCCTCGCGAAGCTGTGATTCCGCCTCTACCAATCGCGGCTGGTGGAGAGCCGCGGCCTCAGAGTCCGTGAAGAGCTCGTGGTCGCGTAACAACCCACTCGCCAACACGACGCCAGCACAAACCAGTAGCAGAGCCGCGTGAACCCCTCCCTGAATCCGGAGCTTGCTACCACTCGAGCCACCGACAGGACTGCCTTCCCGAATCCAGTGGTAGCGGTCGATGAAGAAAAAGCAGATCAGAAGAACTCCGCTCAGAATGAGCGTGGGCGACCACAAGTGCTTCAAAGTCCAGTCGAAACTCACGCCCTTCAGAAAACCCAAAAAGAGCGGCGGATCTCCCAATGGCGTCAGCGCCCCGCCTGCATTGGAGACCAGAAAAATGAGAAACACCACTTGGTGCACCCGTTGGCGCCGGCTTGCATTGGCTCGCAACAGCGGTCGTACGAGCAACATGGACGCTCCCGTGGTGCCCATGAACGATGCGAGCACCGTCCCCACGAAGAGCAGGATGGAGTTCCCTAGTGGAGTGCCGGAGAGCTGGCCTGACACGCGCACTTCACCAGCAATCACATAGAGCACAAAGGCCATCACGATGAACGGCAGATACTCGAAGAGCAGGGTATGGAGCACACTGTCAGCTACGAAACCCAAGCTGAACGCCGCGATTCCAGGAACGATTGATGCGAGCGCCCAAAGCAGAGCGATGCGTTCGTGCCTGCGCTCCCAAAGCTCGGGCGCAAAGACTGGCAGTAGCGCAATGGAACCCAATAAGCCCACGAAGGGCAAAACGAAGAGGATATTGGGTGCGGTCATGGGGGGCTGACTCTACCGAGCCCCGCCAGACTCACTTCTTCAAGAGCTTCTTCAGCTGATCCTTGGTTTCGTCACCGCCTGGAGCACATTTGCCAATGTCCTTGTCGCTGCCGTCCGCGATGGCCCTTGCATAGCCCTCGCAGTCGTACCCGCAGGCCGTGCAATCTGTTTGTGCCATGGCCGCAAAGAGCTGTTCGAATAATCCGAGGCCCTTGGCTAGGGCCATGCGCTCCTCGATGCTGAGCGCCTCGTCGTGCCACGCAGGACCAGTGGGTGCCGCGGCTGGGGTCGCCGAATCGGCAGCCGGCGTTGCAACAGTCTCGGTGGCCACCGTTGCACTCTGTCCAAGACCTAGGATCTCCGCCAGTCGATTCGCGGTCTCCTCGCGCAGCGTGGCTGCATCGTCCATGATGTAGCGCATCAAGCGCGAGGTGAGATCGGGGACTCCGGCATGGCGCGCGCTCATGGTGCGCAGGACCTCCGCGTCCTTGCGCGCTAACCCCACGAAGATGCGCCCGAGCGCATCGGTGCGCAGGAAGTTGTAGGTTGGAGCCTCGATCGGGTACGGCGGCTGGTCGGGACGCAGGCCTAGGTCGGCGCAGACGTCCAAGACTCGCACCTGCAATGCCTCCTCCGCCGCGTGGAAGGCCGCCAGCTCCTTCACGACTTCACGATCGCGCTCGTCTTGCACAACCGGTGACGTCATGCTCGCCAGATAGTCGAGCAGCGAGCGGGTCTCGTGCAACCAGAGCCCCAGCAGTTCCCGCGTCACAGACGAAACAGTGATCGACATCGTGGTGCCCGTCCTAGAAGCCGAAGCTTCTGCTGAACTCGATGAATGGGGAGAACGCTAGACCAAGAACCAGAATAGGAACGACAAAGACTGCAAGGATGACCCCGTTGGTGGTACCTGCGTTCAACAGGCCCGCTTGGCTATCGTGCAGATACATGCAACGGATGAGCTTGAAATAGTAGAAGGCAGAAATGGCGGTGTTGATTCCGGCCAGAACCGCCAGCCATACGAGGTGATTCTCGACGGCGGCCTGCAAGAGCTGCAACTTACCGGTGAACCCACCCGTCGGCGGCATTCCAAGCAGCGAAAGCAAGCACACCACCAAGCCAAACGCCATCCAAGGCGAGCGTCGGCCAAGCCCCGCGAAGTCCTCGACATGTTCTGCGCCAGTGCGTGATGACACCACGGACACCACGTGGAACGCACCAAGGTTCATGAAGAAGTAGGCCACGAAATAGAAGATCAACGGGCCTAGGTCGCCTCCGCTAGGCCGCCCCTGCCCAGCTGCGTACACCGCCACCGCCATGAGCAGGTACCCCGCTTGAGCGATGGACGAATACGCCAACATGCGCTTCACGTTGGTCTGCCAGAGGGCGGCCAGATTCCCGACGGTCATGCTGAGCGCTGCAGCCGCGGCGATGAGCGTCGGCCAGCCGAACGAGGCCTCGAAAGGCACCGTGCCGAAGGCGACAAAGCTTGGGCCGGATCCAGTTGTGAACGCGGCAATGAACCGCACGAAGATTGCGAATCCAGCAGCCTTGGATGCAACGGAGAGGTAGGCCGTGAATGGCGTGGGCGCGCCTTCGTAGACGTCGGGGCACCAAAAGTGCATCGGGAATGCCGCCATCTTGTAGGCGAAGCCGCCGAAGACGAGCAGTGCCGCTGTCACTAGGCCGAGATCCGAAGCAGCGTGGATCTGCAGTTGTTGTGCGATGGCGCCGTAGTGCAACGAGCCTGTCATGCCGTAGAGCAGTGATAGTCCGTAGATCATCACGCCAGAGGCCACCGAGCCATACACGACGTACTTCAGCCCGCCCTCAGACCCGCGTCGATCGCGCTTATCAAAAGCCGTCGCGATGTAGCTCGCCATGGACGCGAACTCGATGCCGAGATAGGCCACCAGCAGATTCACTGCGCCAGCCATCAAGAACATGCCAAGGGTCGCAGCCACCACGAGGGCGTGATATTCGCCCATGCGGCGCGCGCGGAATGCCGCGTGATCCACGGCCATGGGCAGGGTCGCGAGAGCGGTCGCGAGAAAGAACATCTGGAAGAACCACGCAAAGCGGTCCGTGACCATCAGCCCTTGCTGAGCGTTGCCCTGCATCCAGCCGAAGATCTCGCCGGAGGCTGCCAAGCGCGGCCAGAGTGCAATGCCAGCGAGCAGAAGCCCGAGCGTCGCAATCCACGCCGTCGTGCGGGGCTTCACTCCTCGAATGAAGAGATCGGCCAAGAGCAGCACGCACACCAATCCGCAAAGAATCAGTTCGGGAACAAACCCCGCGACTCCGCGACTGATGACGTCTTGCACCTGTGACATGTCGTTGCCCATGAGGTCGTTCCTCAGATGCCTCCCCCGCTCACCACGAAGGCGCGGAGGTGGTCAAGAGTCGCGTTCATGTAATCAAGGATCAACGCTGGCGCGACACCAAAGATGATGCACATGGCTGCAAGCGGCGTCAGGCTGAATACCTCGCGCCAGTTCAGGTCCTTGAAGGTCTTGTACTCCTCCTTCTTGGCCGTGCCCATGTAGACGCGTTGCACCGTCCAGAGGATGTAGCCGGCGGTCAGCACCACGCCGGGCAGCGCGAGATAAACAATCCAGCGCGGCAACGCAAAGACCGCGCTGCTCCCTGCAAAGAACTCGGCGGAGTTGTACGAGCCCATGAACACGAGGGCTTCGGAGATGAATCCATTCAATCCCGGCAAGCCGAGGCTGGCAAAGAACCCAATGATGGCGAAGCCGGTGTAGTAAGGCATCTGCAGACCGATGCCGCCAAAGCGATCCAAGTCGCGATGGTGTGCACGCTCGTAAAGCACACCCACGAGAAGGAACATCATGGCCGAGCTCACTCCGTGATTGAACATCTGCAGCACGGAGCCTTGAATGCCCTCTGTGGTCATGGCCGCCATGCCCAGGAGCACGAAGCCCATGTGACTCACCGAGGAGTACGCCACGAGGGACTTGAAGTCCTTCTGCGCCATGGCGCACAACGCGCCGTAGACGATGTTGATCAGCCCAAGGATGCCGATCATCAACACCATCGCTTGGCTCACTCCCGCATCAGGCGCGAGGGTGTAGCTGAAGCGATAGAAGCCGTATCCGCCCATCTTCAACAACACGCCGGCCAGCACCACCGACACTGCGGTTGGGGCTTGAACGTGGGCATCCGGCAACCACGTGTGGAACGGGAACACCGGAACCTTGATGGCGAATCCCATGAACAGTGCCAAGAAGATCCACATCTGGAAGTGCATGTCGAACCCGCCCGCGACGCTAGTCAGCGTGAGCAGATTGAACGTGTCCATGCCATCCTTCCAGTACAGCGCCAACATGGCCACGAGCATGAGCACTGAGCCCACGAGGGTGTAGATGAAGAACTTGATGGCCGCGTAAAGCCTGTTTGGTCCGCCCCAGTAACCGATGAGGAAGTACATGGGCAGGAGCACGATTTCCCAGAACACATAGAAGAGGAAGAAGTCCAGCGCTGAGAACACGCCGAGCAGGCCGGTCTCGAGGAGCAAGAACAGCGCGAAATAGCCCTTCACGCCCTCTTCAATGGAGTAGGAATAGACAAAGCACAGCACCCACAGGAGCCCCGTCAGGAAGATGAGCGGGATGGACAACCCGTCTGACGCCAAGAAGTAGTGGATGTTGAAGGCGGGAATCCAGTTGCCGTACTCCACGTAACGCAGGTCCTTCGCTAGCGCCGACCTTGAAGCCAAGGTCAGCTCCCAAGCCTCGTGCAAACTCGCGAACCCGTGGGCGGCCTCCACAGCAGCGATGGGTTTCAGATCATCGGACAACGTGGCCGTGGGGCCGTGCTGATGATCCGACCAAGCCTTCAGTTGCCCCGTGAGCTTCTGCGGATCCTTGAGCAAAGCCAGGATGGCGTCGCGCGCCGCTGCGGGGGCGGCTGCGACCACCGCATCGCGCTTGATGAGAAGCGTCTGTTCTGCGGTTTCGCCTTCTTGCGCGCCATAACCCGAGGTGAGCGCAATGATCGGGAGGAATGCTGCCGCGGCGAATGCGGTGGCCGTCCAGCGAATGAGATTCTTGTTGGCGCTCGGCAGTAGCAAAACCACCGCCATGCCAACCAACGGCAAGAAGATCGCGAGTGTCAAAAGCATCGGATCAGATCTCCATCCCGCCCTGCGAGAGGGCGGAGTGTTTGTTTTCCTTCACTCAGTGGGCCAGCACGGCCCAGATGAGCAGCAACCCCAAACCCCACACGGTGTATTTCACGTAGTCTTGAATCCGTCCGTTCACAAAGCTCCGGCAGAATTGGCCGAGGGCCATCATGGATGCGCTAGAGCCCTTCACCGCACCGTCCACAACGAGGGCATCAATGCGACCTGCGAACCAAGCCACGTGGACGCCGGCACGCGCCACAGCATTGACAATGCCATCCACAACATTCTTGTCGATGGTCTTAGCCAGATCCGCGATGTCTTTGCCGGTGGGCACTACACGTTGGCAATAGAACCAGTCCACGTAGTAAAGATTCTTCAGAACTTCGCGGTAGCGGGCCAGCGGCGGAATGGTGGCCACGAGGTCGATGTGCCGACGGCGTACGAACAGCAGCCAAGCACCACCGATGCCGATGATCACCGCCGCAAGCGACATGTACATCACAGGACCATGAACGTGATGTGCGTGCTCATGGAATGAGGTGATGGCAGCGCTAGCACCCGGCGCCGGTTCATGCAGATGCACCATGTGGGGCTGCATGCCCTGGAACGCCGGCGATTCGGCCATGGCTTGTTGCACCAAGACCTTGTCGTTGACGCGATCCTGGAACCAGTGGCCAGTTCCGAAGTCGAGCCCAGCGGGCAGCGCGAGGCCACCAGCAATCACGGCGAGCACTCCTAGCACCACCAGTGGTCCAGACATGGCCGCGGGACTTTCGTGGGCATGATCAAACTTGTGGTGATCGCCCGGTTCGCCGTGGAAGGTCAGGAACAGGAGGCGGAACATGTAGAACGCCGTGAGGAAGGCTGTCGCCGCGGCGAGTGCAAACGGGATCCAGCCGAGAACGCTGTGATGGTGAACCCCGAAGGCCGCGGCCTGACCGAGGACTGCTTCCTTCGAGAGGAATCCGCTAAACAGCGGAGTGCCTGCAATCGCGAGACAGCTCACGAGGAAGGTGGCGTACGTGATCGGCATCTTCCGCTTCAAGCCGCCCATGTCCTTCATCTCTTGGCTGTGTACGGCGTGAATCACCGAACCTGAACCAAGGAACAGACAGGCCTTGAAGAACGCATGGGTGAAGAGGTGAAACAGGCCAGCGCTCATGCTGCCGACGCCAAGCGCCATCACCATGTAGCCAAGCTGCGAGCACGTGCTGTACGCGAGCCCCTTCTTCAGGTCGGATTGCACGAGGGCAATGGTGCCGCTCATCAGCGCCGTGATTCCGCCAGTGATGGCGATCACCCACAGCGCCGGGGAATCGAAGAACTCGCCGGTGGTGTAGCCCTTGCCCGCCATGAGCGGGAACATGCGCGCCACCATGTACACGCCAGCCGCGACCATGGTGGCCGCGTGAATGAGTGCCGACACAGGGGTCGGGCCTTCCATCGCATCTGGCAACCACACATGCAGCGGGAACTGCGCGGACTTCGTCACGCAGCCCATGAAGATGAACACGCCAGCTAGAGCCACTTCCGATTCGTGGCCAATCCAAGGGCCAGTTCCCTGCCCCAGCATGGCGATGGATTCCCAGATGCGCTGGAACGAAAGCACACCTTCGCCCGGCCACTGCTTGGCCAAGATGCCGCCGATCATGAAGATGCCTGCCATGAAACACGCATCTCCGATGCGGTTCACCACGAAGGCCTTCTTCGATGCGTCACCAGCGGACTTCTTCAAGAAGAAGAAACCGATCAGGAAGTAGGAGCAAACGCCCACCAACTCCCAGAAGATGAACAGCATCATCAGGTTGCTGGTGACCAAGAGACCGAGCATCGAGAACGTAAAGAGCGAGAGGTGCAGGAAGAATCGCGGGTAGCGGTCCTCATCGTGCATGTAGGAACGGCTGTAAACGTGCACGAGGAAGGCCACGATGGTGACCACGCAGTTCATGAGGATGGTGAGGTTGTCCACCATCACATCGAAGTTCAGCACAAACGCGTTCGCGCCTGAGCCGATGGCGAACCATCGGCAACTCCAGACTTCTGGCGTGGCCATGCCTCCTCCGGGCAGGACCTTCGTGAAGAAGAGCCAGAGCGAAAGTGCCAGCGAACCGCCCACCGCGACGGTAGAGATCCAGTCTTGGAAGGCCGGCAGCCGCCGACGGAATGCTGCATGGGCGAACCCAAGCACCCACGCCGCCAGAGGCAGCACCACAATGAGCAGCGCGATCTTGATCGTTTCCGGCATGGTGCTCAGTCCTTCATCGTGTCCGCCTCGTCGACGTCCACGGTGTTGGTGTGCTGAAACAGGTTGAGGAGGATCGCCAAGGCGATAGCGGCTTCAGCCGCAGCGAGAATGATGATGAAAATCGTGAACACTTGGCCATCGAGTCGAGCCGCTGGCGCGGAGAAACGATTGAAGGCCACGAAGTTGAGAGCCGCGGCATTGAGTATGAGCTCGACACCGCACAGCACCGCAATGGCGTTCTTGCGCGAGATCACCACGCCAATGCCAGCGGAGAAAAGCAGAGCCCCAACGAGGAGGTAGTGATTTAGGCCGACCTCAAGCATGAGCGTCCTCCTTGCGGCGACGCGCCACGTGCGCTGCCCCGCAGAGCACAAAGAGCAACAACAC
>Ga0233425_10005609_pt1 | contig 19603 bp, 12 predicted proteins | sample Watercolumn_Towu_2_FD_181712 | JGI IMG/M metagenome (GOLD analysis project Ga0233425, IMG submission 181712) | Freshwater microbial communities from Lake Towuti, South Sulawesi, Indonesia - Watercolumn_Towuti2014_140_MG | ecosystem: Environmental > Aquatic > Freshwater > Lake | place... | reverse complement strand
CGTAGCGAAGCGCCCGCCGTCGAGCTGCACCATCGGCCGCAGCTCCGGCGGCAGCACCGGAATGGCCTCCAGGACCATCCACTCGGGGCGGTTCTTGGACTTGCGGAAGGCCTCGACGATCTTCAGCCGCTTCACGGCGCGCGCGCGGCGGGCACCGGTGCGCTCCTCGATCTCCTTGCGCAGCTCGTGGGCCAGCTCCTCCAGGTCGATCTGCTTGAGTAGTTCGTGGAGGGCCTGAGCCCCAAGGCCGGCGTGGAACACGTTGCTGAAGTCGGCGCCGAGCTGACCCGCGCAGACATCGGTCAGCGCGCGCAGCCCCCGGTACTCGAGCTCGGTGATCAACTGCTTGGGCTGCAGCTCGAATAGGACCTGAGCCGCGCGATCGAGCTCCGCCTTCTCCTCGGAGGCGGCGTCGGTCTCGGCCTGGATGCGGCTCGACAGCTCCTCCGGGGTCTGGGGCGTCGGCGGCGTGAACCAGTCGGCATCCCAGACGAACCCCTCTTCCTCTTCCTCCTCGCCCTCCAGCTCGGGCGCCTCCGGCTCCTCCTCCTCGGGCTCCGCCGTGCCCTCGGCCTGGCTCTTCAGGTGCTCCTCGTAGCGCCGCTGCAGGTCGGCAACGGCCTCCGCGCATTCCTCGTCGATGATGGCCTTGTGCTTCGCGATGGCCGACAGGATGGCTTCCTGGCTCGAACGGAGCCGGTCAATGTTGACATCGGTGACGATGTACGAGGCGAAGTAGACCACCTTCTCCAGGATGCGGGTGGACATGTCCAGGAGGAGGCTGATGGGGCTGGGGACGCCCTTCAGGTACCAGATGTGGCAGACGGGCGCGGCCAGCTCGATGTGGCCCATCCGGCGCCGGCGGACCTTTGCGCGGGTCACCTCGACGCCGCAGCGGTCGCAGATGATGCCCTTGAACTTGACCTTCTTGTACTTGCCGCAGTGGCACTCCCAGTCCCGCGAGGGGCCGAAAATCCGCTCGCAGAAGAGGCCGTCCCGCTCCGGCTTGAAGGTGCGGTAGTTGATCGTCTCCGGCTTCTTGACTTCGCCGCGAGACCAGGTGCGGATGTCCTTGGGTGAGGCCAGAGCAATGCCTACGACGTCGAAGTTGGCTCCTTCAGCCAAGCCCACTCGCCTCCTTGCGTCCGTCGCCGGTCGCGAACGTTAGCGCCGCCCTGGACGGCGGCACGGGCCCTCTTGGGTCGATCAGTCGAACTCCTCGTCCGTCTCCACCATCTCCACCACGCGTCCCTCCGCGGTCTCGGTGGTCACCTGCAACCCGAGGCTCTGGAGCTCCTTGATCAGGATCTTGAAGGACTCAGGCACGCCGGGTTCCTGGATGTTCTCGCCCTTGACGATGGACTCGTAGGTCTTGACGCGGCCCATCACGTCGTCCGACTTGATCGTCAGGATCTCCTGCAAGGTGTGCGCCGCGCCGTAGGCCTCCAGCGCCCACACCTCCATCTCGCCGAACCGCTGGCCGCCGAACTGCGCCTTGCCGCCGAGCGGCTGCTGCGTGACCAGCGAGTAGGGCCCGGTCGAGCGCGCGTGGATCTTGTCCTCGACGAGGTGGAGGAGCTTCAGAATGTACATGTAGCCGACGGTGACGGGCTTGTTGAACGGCTCGCCGGTGCGCCCGTCGTAGAGGACCGTCTGGCCCGCCTGGGGATCGAGCTGGACGGCCTGGAGGGCGTTGGCGGCGGCCTGAGCGTACAGGGCGCGGGCCTTCGTGCGCCGCTGCCCGTCGCCGAGGGCCTCCGCGCTGAGGCCGAGCCACTCGCCGAGCTGCTCGAGCTCCTCGGCGCTGCGCTCCGCGAGCTGCGTCACCACCGTCGCCTCGATGTCTGCCAGCGTCGCTTCGCCGTTGAGGTGGACCCAGTCGCCCAGGCGGTTCAACTCAGAGTCGGCGTAGTCGCGCACGGCGTGGAGGGCCATGCGGTCACGGACCTCCTGTAACCCCTCCCACAGGACATCGTGCTTGATGCCGCCGAAAATGGGGCAGACGAAGGACTGACCAAGGTGCCGCGAGACGAGACCCAGATGGGTCTCGATGATCTGGCCCATGTTCATGCGGGAGGGCACGCTCAGCGGGTTCAGGCAGATGTCGATGGGCGTGCCGTCCGGGAGGAAGGGCATGTCCTCCTCGGGCATGATCTTGGCGATGACGCCCTTGTTGCCGTGGCGCCCGGTGAGCTTGTCGCCCACCATGACCTTGCGCTGCTGGGCGACGTAGATGCGGACGAGCTGGTTCACACCCGGCAGAAGCTCGTCGCCCGGACGGCGCTTGAGCTTGCCCGCGCACCGCTTGCACTCGTCCGTCTCGGCCGGCTTCCCGTAGTTGAACTCGGTGTGACAGGTGTCGCACTCGTACTTGTAGCGGCTGAACACCTTGGTCGCGATGACGATGCCCTTCTCACCGTGCGGCACGGGTAGCGAGACATCGCGCATCTCCTCGGCCTTCTTGCCGAAGATCGCGATGACCAGCTTCTCCTCGGCCGTCAGCTCGGACTGACCCTTCGGGGCCACCTTGCCCACCAGGATGTCCTCGGGCCGGACCTCGGCGCCGACGCGCACGATCCCCGTGTCGTCCAGGTCGCGCAGGGCGTCCTCGCCGACGTTGGGGATGTCGCGAGTGATCTCCTCCGGACCGAGTTTCGTGTCCCGAGCTTCAGTCTCGAACTTCTCGATGTGAATCGAGGTGAAGGTGTCATCCTTCACGAGGCGCTCGCTGATGAGCACGGCGTCCTCGTAGTTGTAGCCCTCCCAGGGCAGGAAGGACACCAGGAGGTTCCGGCCGAGGGCAAGTTCGCCGTTCTGGGTGCAGGGGCCATCGGCCAGGGGATCGCCGGTCTTAACGCGCTGGCCCTTCACCACGCGCCGCTTCTGACTGATACAGGTGCCCATGTTGGTGCGCACGAAGCTCTGCATCCGGTAGGTGCGCGGCTCAGGCTCGCCGTCGTACTGCACTACGATCTGGTCGGCGTCGACCTCGAGGACCACGCCGGCCTTCTCGGCGAGCGTCACGGCCCCGGCGTCCTCGGCCGCGCGGCGCTCCATCCCCGTCTTGATCCACGGGCGTTCGCTGATGATGAGCGGCACAGCCTGCCGCTGCATGTTGGAGCCGGCGAGGCCGCGGACGGGCTCGTCGTTCTCGAGGAACGGGATGAGCGAGGTCGCGACGCTGAAGACCTGCTTGGCGGTGACATCCCGGTAGTCCACATCCTCGGGGCGGATGATCGGGAACTTGCCCGAGCGGCGGACCTGAACGCGCTTGTCGACGAAGCGGCCCTTCTCGTCGATGGGCGCGGACGCGGGCGCGATGTGCTTCTCTTCCTCCTCGTCCGCCGTCAGGTAGTGCACCTCATCGGTGACGCGGCCGTCCTTCACAATGCGGTATGGCGTCTGGATGAAGCCGTACGGGTCGAGCTTGGCGTGCAGGGCCATGTAGCCGATCAGACCGATGTTCGGGCCTTCGGGCGTCTCGATGGGACAGATGCGGCCGTAGTGCGAATGGTGCACGTCACGCACTTCGAGCTTGGCGCTCTGCTTGCTCAGGCCGCCGGGGCCCAGCGCGCTGAGCCGGCGCTTATGCGCGAGCTCGGCGAGGGGGTTGATCTGATCCATGAACTGGGACAGGGAGCCGCTGCCGAAGAAGCTCTTGATCTGGGCGCCGATCGGCTTGATGCTGATGATGCTCTGGGCGACCATCTTGTCGGGCTCGAGGCTGGTCATCCGCTCCTTGGCGACGCGCTCCATGCGGAGGAAGCCCAGCCGGAGCTGTGCCTGCATCAGCTCGCCCACGGCGCGGACCCGCTTGTTCTGCAGGTGGTCGATGTCGTCCGTGGTGCCCTCGCCGCGCGGCAGGCCCAGCAAGTACCGCACAATGGCGATGATGTCGGCCCGGGTCAGGACGCGCATGTCCAGGGACACGTCGATCCCGAGCTTCTTGTTCATCTTGTACCGGCCGACGGGCGCGAGGTCGTAGCGCTTCACATCGAAGAAGTACGATCCGATCAGCGACTCGGCGCTGTCCACCGTCGGCGGATCGCCAGGGCGGATCTTGCGGTAGGTATCGAGCAGACCCTCTTCGGCGGTGTGCGAGTTGTCCTGACGCAGCGTCCCCGCGATCTGGTGCGGCACGCGAATGACGTCGAGCTTGGTGCGGTTCAGCCCCGCGATGCGCTTGGCTTCGGGGAGGGAGATGAGCGACCAGGGCTCGACGATGACCTCGCCCTCGCCATCCACGATGGGGTTGGGCCCCAGGCTGTAGAACTCGTCGCGGATCTCGACGCCCGGCGCTTGATGGGCGTGCTGTTCGGCGATCATGTCCGGCAGCGCGGCGACGTTCACCCGCTCCTTGGCGCCGAAGAGGGTGAGGATCTCCTCATCGGTGCCGGTCGGGGGCGCCTCACGCTCCGCCTGCCCGTGCTCGAACCAGTCCAGCGCGCGCAGCAGCGTGGTGACCGGGAACTTACGGGTCTGCCCCACCTTGATGCTGATGACGCCGGCGCCGTCGGTGTCGATCTCCACCCACGCGCCCTCGTTGGGGATGACCTGCGCGGAGTAGAGCATCCGACCGGAGAAGTCGATGCTGTCGCGGAAGTAGACGCCGAAGGAGCGCGCGAGCTGGCTGATGACGACGCGCTCGGCCCCATTGATGAGGAACGTGCCGCGTTCCGTCATCTTGGGCAGCTCGCCCATGTAGACTTCGCTCTCCTTGATCTCGCCGACTTCCTTGTTGACGAGACGGACCTTCACGTACAGCGGGGCCTCATAGGTCGCATCGCGCTCGCGGCACTCATCGAGCGAGAGCTTGGGCTCCGCAATCGTGTAGTCCATGAACTCCAGCGCGATGTTGCCCGTGTAGTCCTCAATCGGGCTGAAACTCGCGAAGAGCTCCCGGAGGCCTTCATCGAGGAACCAGTTGTAGGAATCAAGCTGGATCTCAATCAGGTTCGGAAGGGGCAGAATATCGTCGTCAGAGCGGACGGCGTCGGCAATCGGCTTGGCGCTCCCTGCCATGTCCCGTGATCCTCCTGGCGCGGCGCTGCGAGGCAGAAACGACGGTTAGAGCTGCTGAAGGGGCGGAATCAAACCCACGCACGGCAACGGGCCGCGCGTGTTGATGGTTGGCGCTAGCTGGGTGCGATGAATGTTGTCCGAGACCACTAGAACCTGCGTGACTCAGAGGGGTCCTGCACGAAGGCTGAGTATACTGCGGCCTTCGGGGCATGTCAAGCGGATTTCCGGCCGGATTCCGCCCCCGCGCCCAACCCCCTTTGCCAAGCTTCCTCAAGCCCTATACGCCTGTGGCGGGCCGGAGGTTCCCCGGCATGGCCCCTGCAGACTGCGGACCCGGCCCGGGGCGTCTGACGTCGGGCCGCGCCGCACGACGTCACGGTCGCCCTCGGGTGGTTCGCGCGTTCCCACCTGGCGCGATCCGCCGGCATGGGGAAGGGCAGCGGGGTCTGGCCCCCGAACTGCCAGGGACCCCAGGCATGGAGGCGTGACTCGTGAGCAGGTACCGGGCGGTCATCATCGGAGCGGGGCGGATGGCGGGGACGATCGACGACGAGGTGCTGGACTACGCGGCCTGCACCCTCCCCTACTCCCATGCAGCGGGCTATGCGGAGGCGCCGGAGGTGGAGCTGACCGCGTTCGCCGACCTCGACCCGGCGAAGGTCCGGGCGCTGCAGGAGCGGTACGGTGTGCCGCGGGGCTACCAGGACTACCGGGAGATGATCGAGCGGGAGCGGCCGGACATCGTCAGTGTGACGACACCTGCCACGCACCACTGCGAGGCCGTGCTGTTCGCCGCCGAGCAGGGCGTGCCCGCGATCTACTGCGAGAAGGCGCTCTGCTGCTCGCTGGCCGAGGCCGACCGGATGGTCGAGGCCGTCGAGAGCCGGGGGATCAAGTTCAACACAGGGACCTTGCGGCGATGGGCGGTGGGCATCGACACGGTGCGGGAGATGATCGAGCGCGGAGAGCTGGGCGAGCTGCAAGCCGTCATCACCTACAGCGTCGGCGGGATGCTCCACTCTGCCAGCCACTTCTTCGACCTGATGCTGTACCTCGCCGGAGACCCCGAGCTCGACTGGATTCAGGGACACATAACGACGCCGGGCTTCGACCCCGAACCGGAGCGCTGGGACGACGACCTCTCGGGTCTGGGGCACGTCCGGTTCGACAACGGCGTCATGGGCCACCTGCTGAACACGAGCATGTGGGCAGAGTTCGCGGCGATCGGCTCGGAAGCGGCGGTCGCGATCATGAACAACGGCGTCGACTTCGGGCTCCGCGTGCGCAGGACGATCTGCGACGGGCAGTACTACGAGTACCAGCCCGCCCCCTTCCCGCCCTTCGAGCGGGTCAGCCCGACGGTGCGGCTGATCCAGGACCTCGTGACCGCGCTCGATTCGGACGGCGAGACGCGCCAGGGCATCCGCCGGGCGGTGAAGACCAGCGAGATCGCCTTCGGGATCATCGAGTCCCACCGACAGGGAGGCGCTAGGGTGTCGCTGCCGCTGGCCCGCCGCGACTACTGGATGCACTCACACTGACGGCAGAGACGCCTCACTCGACAGGAGTGTGCCTGATGCCCTTCACCCCTCGTTGCGCATCGTTCGGGATCGAGCTCTGGGGGCTTCTTCCCCTGGCGCTGGCCGCGGCCGCTCTGGTGGGCCCGGCCCTGGAGGCGTCCGGCGAGGAGCCGCCGATCTCCCAGGCCGGGGCCATCCCGGTGCCGGAGCTGCAGGCCGAGATCGGCCGGGCCTACGTCAGCGAGGGGCCGCTGGGCACGGTCACGCGGGAGCTGTACATCCCGTACCCGCGGCCGAACGTCAGCTCGGTGCTCACGGCCGGGTACTGCGGACATCGGGGCCTGCGCCGGTACGAGGTGCTGACCTATCAGGTGTTCGACGATGTCTACCAGGACGCGGAGCAGCGCTTCTCAGACGACAACGGCCGCACGTGGTCAGCCTGGGAGCCCGCCGCCGAGGTCGCCATCACTTGCGAGGGCGAGTACTCCTGGCAGCGCTTCGCGCCGACCGGCCCCGCGGAGCCCTGCTGGGACCGGGAGGCGCGGCGGCTCGTACAGCCCTACTGCCTGGTCTCGTTCAACGGTGATCCACGCAAGACCGGGCTGAGCGCCTGCAACTACCACGCCTTCTGCCGCACCTCCACGGACAACGGCGGAACCTGGCGCGAGGGGGGCATGGTCCGGTACGAGGACGGGCCGGATTTCCACGTCGAGACTCTCCGCGACCCGGCGTTCATGACGACCAACTGGGCCGTGCACTACTACAACACCCTCCCGCTCCGCGGAGGGGGCGTGATCTGCGCCGCCGACTCGCCCGCCACGGTAACGAAGCCCGATGGCACGACCGAGTCGCTGGCGGGCATCCGCTGCTTCATGGGGAAGTGGGACCGGCAGGCGCAGGAGTACCGCTGGACGGCGTCCGAGCCCGTGACGATTCCCCGGGCGGTGTCCGGCTACCTCGCCGAGCCGTGGCTGGCGCGGCTGCAGGACGGGACGCTGTTGCTCGATATCCGCGGGACCAACCGCGGCGCCACAACTCCGAACGCCCCGGGGCGACATTGGTACGCGCTCTCCCGCGACGAGGGGCGGACCTGGAGCGACGTGACGGACTGGCGCTACGACGACGAGGGGCAGTTCTTCTCCCCCGCCACGATGGCCAAACTGCTGCGGCACAGCCGGACGGGGAAGCTGTACTGGTTCGGGAACATCAGCGCGGGCCCGACGGACGGGAACTCACCGCGGTACCCGTTCTACATCGCGGAGGTCGATGAGTCGATCCCGGCCCTGAAGCGCGACACGCTGACCGCCATCGACAACTACGACCCTGACCGGCATACGCCGGCAGTGCAGTTCTCGAACTTCTACGTGTTCGAGAACCGCGAGACCCACGACTTCGAGCTGTTTCTGTCACCCTACGGGCAGTACGCCAACGTCTACCAGGCGAGCGTGTACCACTACACCGTGGGCCTGAAGCCCCGTCGCTGATCCGGGAGTCAGCCGACCTCGCGCAAGGCCACGCGGCGGCCGGTCTGCTGGGCGAGGCGACCGGCGTCCGCAATGGCGATGCACTCGAGCGTCTCCTCGTAGGGACAGGGCGGCTGGCCGCTGCGGACCATCTGCTTGACGAGGCGCAGGATCTCGGCGGAGCCGCCGGGGAACTCGAAGTCGCCGATGGGTCCCGAGTGAATCGCTCCGGCCTCCCCGAAGGCGCTCACGTATAGCGAGCAGTGGTACGTGGGCCCGGAGTCGCAGTTCAGCATGACCCCGGCGGCCGGTCGGTCGGCGCGTCCCCCGTAATCCAGGTGCAGGTAGGCGAGTTCGGAGGGGCCCATGCAATCGACCGCCTGCACTCCGGCGCCGAAGACGTGCTGCGCGAGGCTGATGGTGTGGATCGACCCCGCGAGCGTCTGTCCCGCCCCCTTGATCGAGCCGAAGCCCACCGGCCCGATCTCCTCCAGCCGATCCCGGAAGTGGCGAGCTTGGGGCACGGTGCGTAGCATCGACAGGGACAGCATGGGCGTCCCGCGCTTGCGCGCCAGCGCGACGATCGCGGTGGCGTCACGGAGGTTGTTCGCGAGAGGCTTATCGATGAAGGTCGGCACGCCCTTGCGCAGGCCCGGAGTCGCCAGCTCCCGGTGCCCCGAGCCGTCGCCGTTGCAGTCGGGGATGAATACGAGGTCCACCTCGTCGGAGCACTCGGCGTAGGTGTCGCACACCTGAGGCTTCCCGCCGAAGGCCGCGGAGGCCAGCTCGGCGCTCGCTCGGTCGGCATCCCAGACCTTCGTGAGGGCAAGCCCCGGGACGAAGGGCGAGGTCAGACGCGTGGGGTCGTTGTAGTGCAGGTAGTGGTAGAAGAAGGCCGCCTGCCCGCGCCCGAGCGTGCGCAGCACGAGCGGATCGTGGCGCTCCATCTGCACGGCGTAGTAGAGCGCGTGCAGGTCGCAGCCGATCATGCCGACCCGGATCTTGCGGCCGCTCATCCCAGCCTCTCCTTGCCGCTCAGCACGTCCGCCACGCGTACGGCCCGGCCCGTGCGCTGCGCAATCTGACCGGCCTCGATGATCCCGATGTGCAGGAGCATGTCTTCATAGGGGCGCGGCGGCTTGCCGGTGAGGACCATCTGTCGGAAGTTGCGCAGAATCCGCTGCCCCCCGTAGATGAACTCGAAGTCGCCGATGGGATTCGAGGCGACGGCGCCCCCGGCGCTGTAGCCGGCGGCGTAGAAGTTGCAGCGTTCGGGGAAGTGCTCGACCGAGGTATTGAGGATCATCACCTCTTTCCCCGAGCGCAGGCGGAGGTGGAGGTACTCCAGGGGCAGCGTGCCCATCGCCTCGACGAAGTCCACGTCGCTCCCGAAGAGGTTCAGCGCCAGGGCGACGCCGTGGATGATGTAGGCCAGCCGATCCTCGATGCCGCCGAACTCGCGCTGACCGAGGTTCTCCTGCGAGAACGCGCCGCCCACTCCCTTCACCACGCCCACCGTCGCTCCACCGATCTCCGGGAAGCGCGACTTGAACATGTCGGCCGCCGGGACCACGGAGAGGATCGACTCGTTGTACATCGGCGCGCCGTGACGCTCCGCCAGGCGCACCAGGGCCTTCGCCTCGGCGAGCGTCGGAGCGAAGGGCTTATCGACGAACGTGGGGAGGCCCCGCTTCAGAAACGGGGTCGCGAGCTTGAGGTGGTCTCCCCCGCCGCCGTCGCAGTCGGAGATGAAGACGGCGTCAGTCCCCTCGACCATCGCCTCAACCGAGTCGCACACGTGCGGCCGACCCGAGAAGGTCTCAGAGAAGTGCTCGGCCCGAGCCCGGTCGTAGTCGTAGCACTTCACGATCTCCATCCCCGGGACTTGGGGCAGCTTGTCGAGCTTCAGCGGGTTGTAGATGTCCTGGTAGTAGTGCGCGACGATGTAGTCGTGTTCGACCAGCTTGGCGGGCACGAGATGCTCGGCGTCCATCTGCGCCCCGAAGTAGTACCCGTGGGTGTCACAGCGGATGACGCCGACGCGGATCGGCTTGCGGGAGGCCATGTTCGACTCCTTTCAGGCTACCAGGCGAACACGCGACAGGGCGCCGCGCTTGCGCCCTGCAGGCGTAGCGGCGCCACGCACAGCGTGACCTCGCGCCCGACCAGCGGCCCGAGGCCGATGAGCGGGCAGACGATCACCCCGCCGGAGCGGAAGTACCCGCGCAGGAAGGGCATGGCCGCGTCCTGCGGGTGATCGAAGGAGAGCATGTCGCCCCCCAGGATCGCGGGCCGGTGCGCGAAGATCCACCTCTGCAGCTCCTCGGAGAAGTACGGGCTGGCCGAGTAGTAGCGGGGCTCGCGCAGGTGTGCGTCCCAGCCCGAGTGGATCAGGAGGGCGTCTGTACCGGGCGTGAAGTCCGCGAGGTCCGCGGCGGGCGCCGGAAGGCGCTGGGACTCAGGGCGAAGCGCGACGACGTGAGCGCGGAGGATGAGCTTCTCGGGCGGGAGCTGATCGAGCGTCGGCGCGTCCGAGTACAGGTGCGCGGCTGTCTCCGCGTAGGTGGTGCCGTTGAGGACCATCAGGCTGACCTGGTGCGAGACCCAGCCACACTCGTCGAGGCCCCCGACGCGCTGCAGCGAGACCGGCGGGCAGTCGGCCTCGCGGTACCAGTCGACACCGTCGAGGATCGGGACGCTCAGGTCATGGACCTGCATCGGCAGCCCTCATGGCAGCCCGAGTTCATCCATCGCGGCGACGATGCCCGCCTCGATCGTACCGACGATCTCGTCGATCTGCTCGACGGTGATGGTGAGCGGCGGCGCGAGGACCAGGATGTCGCCGTTATTCCGCACGATCATCCCGTTCCGGTAGCAGTAGTCGCGCACGAAGCCGCCGACGTTCAGCCCCGGGTCGAGCGGTCGCCGCGTCTCGCGGTCGGCGACCAGCTCAACGGCCCGCAGCAGCCCCATTCCGCGCACGTCGCCGACGATGGGGTGGCGGTACAGGCCCGCGAGGCGCTCCCCCAGGTAGTCGCCCATCCGGGCGGCACTCTGCACCAGGTCCTCGCGCTCGAGGATGTCGAGCACTGCGAGCGTTGCCGCCGCAGAGACGGGGTGCCCGGCGAAGGTGTGCCCGTGGCGGAACTCGTGGTCGGGTCGACGGAACACATCGGCGATCTCGGGTGTCGTGAGCACGACGCCCATCGGCGCGAAGCCGCCCGTGAACCCCTTCGCGAGGCACAGGAAGTGCGGAACGAGGCCCCAGTGCTCGCAGCAGAACATCCGCCCCGTCTTGCCCATCCCGACTTGGATCTCATCATAGATCGTCAGGATGCCGTGACGGTCGCAGAGGGCCTTCAGCTCGGGGAGGTAGAAGCCCGGCGGCACCGGGTAGCCCGTGTTCGAGCCGGGGACCGGATCGAGGATCATCGCCGCGATGGTGTGCGGCCCCTCCCAGTTGATGACAGCCTCGGTGTTCTGCAACGCCGCGCGGGCGGAGGCCTCCGCGTCGAGCCCGAGTTCGCAACGGTACGGATGAGGCGCCATCACGGGGACGAACCCGGGGTTCAGCGGCTCCTGAGGCTCGCGGAACCACGGCAGGCCGGTCGCCGACATCGCGCCGAAGGAGGCGCCGTGGTAGCTGTTGCGGCGGAACAGGACTTTCTGCCGACCCTTCTCACCGCGCTCCCAGAAGAACTGCCGGGCCATCTTGATCGCGGACTCGGTGGCGTCCGAGCCGTCGCTGACGAAGAAGCTGACCTCCAGGTCGCCGGGCGCCAGCGCAGCGAGGCGCTTCGCGAGTTCGATGACCACGGGCGTCAGGCAGTCGTGGTAGATCGGGTAGAACTCGATCTGCCGCATCTGCGCCAGCATCGCCTCGTGAACCTCGGGACGATGGTGGCCGACGATCGAGGTCAGGAGCGACGCAAAGGTATCCAGGTACCTGCGGCCGTCTGCGTCGAAGATGTAGCAGCCCTCACCGCGGGCGATGATCTTCACGCCGCTCCGCTCGACATCCTCATAGTGCCCGAGGCTCCAGAGGATGTAGCGCATGGCGTCCTGCTGCAGGCGCCGGGTGGGTTCGCTGTACTCGGTGTGCATGCGGTTCACCCCCGCACCAGTGCGCGAATGGCCTCGGCGATCCCGGCCGCGTTGGGCAGACAGGCCGCTTCCAGCGGCGCGCTGAAGGGCATCGGCGCGTCGGCGCCCCCGAGCACCCGCGGCGGCGCCTTCAGCGCGCCGAAGCACTCCTCGACGACGCGCCGGACGATCTCGCCGCCGAAGCCCCCGCGGGTGCACGCCTCCTGCACCACCAGCAGCTTCCCCGTCTTGCGCACGGACTCCGCGAGGCGGTCCATGTCAAAGGGCACCAACGTGCGCGGGTCGATCACCTCGACGCTGGCCTCCGGGGCGACCTGCTCCGCCGCGGCGAGCGTGTGGTGCAGCATCATCGAGGTGGCCACGGCCGTTGCGTCAGTGCCCTTGCGGCACACTCTGGCCTGTCCGAAGGGGATGACCAACTCCTCCTTCGGGACCGGGCCTTTCGTCCCGTACAGCAGCTTGTGCTCGAGGAAGATGACCGGATTGGGATCGCGGATCGCGAACTTCAGCAGGCCCTTCACGTCGGCGGGCGTCGCCGGCATGGCGACCTTGAGGCCGGGGGTGTGGGCGAACCACGCCTCGATGCTCTGGGAGTGCTGCGCCGCCTCGCACGTTCCGCCGCCCTGCTGGGTGCGGATGACCAGCGGGAGGGTCAGCTGACCGCCCGACATGAACCGCAGCTTCGCGGCTTGGTTGATGATCTGGTCCATGCAAACGGTGACGAAGTCCACATACATGATCTCCGCCACCGGCCGCAGGCCCGTCGCCGCCGCGCCAACCGACAGCCCGACGAACGCGGCCTCCGACAGCGGTGTCTGGCGGACGCGTTTGGTCCCGAAACGTGACGCTAGACCCTTGGTGGCGCCCGAGACCCCACCGAGTTCGGTCAGATCCTCGCCGATCAGGAAGACGGTCTCGTCTCGCGCCATCTCCTCGGCGAGGGCTTCCTGGATCGCCTTCGTGTAGGTGATCTGCCTCATGCGGTCCCTCCCGGCGCCTCGGCCCAGACGTCGTCGGCGGCTGTGGCCGGATCGGGGTAAGGACTCGCCTCCGCGAAGGCCACCGCCTCCTCCATGGTCTGCTGTGCCTCCGTCTGCAGGCGCTGCAGCTCGTCCGGAGTGATCGCGCCCTGCTCCAGCAAGTCGGCCTCGAAGCGCACGATGGGGTCGGTCTCTCGCCACGCCTCTCGCTCGCGGGTGTCGCGGCGGTCCGGGATGACCATGCAGTGGGCGCAGTAGCGGTACGTCTTGCACTCCAGGAGTACCGGTCCCTTGCCGGCGCGCGCGTGCCTGACCGCGGCGGTGGCGGCGTCGTAGACCGCGAGCACGTCCATGCCATCGACCACCGTGCCGGGGCAGCCATACCCCGCCGAGCGCTCGCCGATGTCGCTGATGGCGAGGGTCTGCGAGACGGGCGTGGTGACCGCGTATTGGTTGTTCTCACACACGTAGATGACGGGCAGCTTCCAGAGCGCGGCGAGGTTCAGGGACTCGTGGAATACGCCCTGACACGCGGCGCCATCGCCAAAGAAGCAGACGGTCACCTGGTCCGTGCCGCGGTACTGGGCGCTGAACGCCGAGCCGAGCGCCAAGGACAGGCCGCCGCCCACGATGCCGTTGCCGCCGAGGAGACCGAGCCGCGGATCGAACATGTGCATCGATCCGCCGCGGCCCCGGCTCATGCCGGTGGCCTTGCCGAGGAGTTCGGCCATCATCGCCCGGGGCGCCGCGCCCTTGGCGAGGGTGTGTCCGTGGCCGCGATGGGTGCTGAAGACGTAGTCGTCCTTGCGCAGGGCCTGGCACACGCCGACCGCCACCGCCTCCTCGCCCTCGTAGGAGTGCAGCGCGCCAAGAAAGCGGCCCTGCAGCCGGTTCTGCTCGAACAACTCCCGAGCGCGGCACTCGAAGGCGCGGATCAGCGTCATGCGCCGCAGCAGCTCGCGCAGCGTCCTGCGTGGGACCTTCATGTGGGCCTCTGCACTCCCTCGTAGGGTCTCACAGCAGCTCCTGCTCAGCGCGGGTCAGCACTCCCTTGAGTGCCCGTAGCGTGTCATCCGGCAGATCGGGCGGCTGCCACGCCGCGAGGTTCGCGCGCCACCGCTCCTCGCAGAGGTCCAGGACGCGCTGCTCGTCGTCCGGCCCGGCCTCCGGCAGCGAGTGCGGGAAGAGCGGCGAGGTCCAGAGGTCGCGGAAGTGGTCGAGCGTGTGGTCGCTGGTCAGGAACGTCTCCTCGGACTCGACATGGGCGGCGATGGCCTCGGAGAGGAGCGTCGCCTCGGACACCTCGACCTCGGGCTGCAGCGCGAACTGGCTCTTGCGGATCTCCAGGTCCAGCATGAACTGCGTCGGCGAGCCGACGCCGCCGTTGTCCAGGGTGCCCATGCCCGGGTACGGGATGTCGAGGTTGCCCACGAGCCGCGCGAAGGCGCCGCCCGAATAGAAGTTCTGGTACACGGCCTGCAGGCCCGGACGATTGCTGGACGGGCTGAAGTACGTCTCAGACCACAGGTGGCCGCCGAAGTGGTCTTCAAAGAGCCTCTTCACGCCGACGATCACGAGGGCGTTCTCCGGGCCGGCCGAGGCGGCATCGGCAGTCCGCATGTCGGCCACCGTGGAGATCATGCGCCCGGTGAGATCGCCTTCGGGAGCGAGGGAGTAGGCCGCGACCAGGCACCCGAGGATCTCGGCGGCGCCGATCACGATGGCGGAGGCGGGAGTGACCGGCGTGGAGACGCCGATGGTCGGCATCGAGGCGGCGTGGTAGCGGGGTACCCCTACCCGGGCGCGCTCGAGCATGTCGGCCGCGGCCCGATGGTCGAGAATCAGGGGCGAGATGAGGCACTGCGAGCCCGCCAGGAAGCGCCCGTCCCTCGGCCGGCCGCCGACGATCTCCCCCATCTCGACGAGGTACCTGATTACCGCCGGGTCGATGGCCTCGATCCCGTCGACCTTCGTCGTGTGCTGCAGGCCCAGGATCAGCGAGGCGAGGCGCTCCGTGGCCTGAGGGACGTCCTGGCGGTACCACGTGCTCACGTAGCCGATCTCCGGCGTCGCCTCCGCGAACTTCATCATCTCGATGAAGATCGGCGTATCGACAGGCAGCACGCGCCGCGAGGGGAAGTCGTACAACTGCGTCGGCCCGCAGTCGAAGGCGGGCATCAGGAACTCGTGCTGCAGCCGCTCGCGCACCGCGTCCATCGTGCCGGTCCACTGCAGCCAGTGGGTCCAGTCCGGCCCGCAGAGGGGCACGAGTTCCTGGTCGGCCTCGTCCCGCGCGCGCGTCGTCTCCTGGTAGGCGACGAACTCCGCGATCAGCTCGGCGGGAATCCGCACCCGGCCGCTGGGGGACGGCTTGCAGCCCCGGGCCAGCATCCTGGCGGTCAGCTCGTCGCTCTCAACCTTCAGTCCGACCTCGCCCAGCAGCTGCCGCGTGCGGTCCCGCAGCAACTCCGTGTTCAGCCGAATCGGCATCGCGTGTCGCCTGCCTTTCCCGGACTCACCGCACCCAGAGGATGCGCCACTCCATCGAGCCCAACCGAGCGGTGAAGGCGTGGTCCCGCAGCTCGACGGTCTCGCCCGTCAGAGCATCCCGCGCTCCGGCGTCCGACCGCAGCCCGAGCCGCGTCGCGTTCAGGCGAACCGTCACCTCCGCCGCCTCCGGCGCGAGGTTCGACACGATGACCAGCACGCCCTCGCGAGGGTGATGGTAGAGGCTGGCGAGCGCGCCCGCCGGGCGGACGCTGACCGCGTCCTCGTTGCGCCAATACGGCAGCCACTGCGCCTCCTTACGCCCGAACTCGTCGCTGAGGCGCCAGAGCTTCGAGGCCAACTCGAGGTGCGGCCCGAGGCCGTTGGGGCGCACGAGCACATCGTGCAGCAGCGTGAACGAGCAGGCCTCCTCGTAGGTGTACGGTCGGTCGTAGCAGAGGAACTCCCCCGGTACCCCCCACTGGTGGCCCATGAACTCAACGCGGAAGGCGTCGAGGGGGATCGTCTCCAGGGCCGCGGGCCCGCGCTCGAGGTGGCAGAACTGCTCCCCGTCCCACAGGCTCGTCGCCCAGGCGAGCGTGGGAATCGTCATGCAGGTCGACTGGTGCACGCTCACGAGGCCGTCGGGCCGGCGCGACTTCACCACCGTGTAGATGCGCCGCATCATGTCGCGGGTCCCGAAGATCGGGTAGGTGACGGCCCGCGTGCCGTCGGGGCGCAGGTACCCGCACCCATGCCGCTCGTTGCTGCACGGCGGCGGCGAGGCGGTGCCGTCGAGGTACACGCCGTCCACGCCGAACTCGTCCATCAGCCGCGCGATGCCGTCCGCCAGCTGATCCTGCCAGATGCTCTGATAGCACACCCAGTGCGCGATCTGATGCGGCTGAGGCGGGTAGTCGTAGGGATCGTAGACCCGCCGAGGCTCGACGACGACCTCATCGCCGAAGACGGGCCACTCCGGGGCGAGGTCGGAGAGCAGGAACCCGAAGTAGACCAGCACCCGAATCCCCCGCGCGTGGCAGGCGTCCACGAGCGAACGGAGCTTCTCGGTGTGGGTGGTCGAGGTGTATCCCTCGAGATCGGTCCACTGCTCGTGAATGCAGAGGGTGCGCACCCCGGCTTCCGCCAGGTCGTCCAGTGGCGGCCGCTCCAAGCCCAGCTCCAGGGCGCGGCCGTACGCGCCCTCGCGGAAGCGCCCAAGCCCGACGATGCCCCCCGGCTTGCCCTGCCAGCCCCAGTCGCCCGCCGCGCGAACGGGCCGCGTGGTCGAGTAGCCCCGGTACCCACCGTCGAGGTGCTCGATGATGCCCGGTTCGAACGCCTCGCTGAGGGCGTCGAGGAGGAGCACGTGATCGCCCAGCTCGAAGGGCCCTCCGGCCGCGGCCGCGGCGATCTCCTCGGGCGACCGCGCCACATCTGATACCCGCACCTCGCCGATCAGCCACCGCGCGCCGGTTCCCCCGAAGATGAGCGCGCCACCGTGGAGCGAGGTGACCAGCGAGCCCGGTCGCGGGTCGCTGCCGATCAGTCGGCCGTCGTGGTAGACGCGGATGGCGTCGCCCCACGTGATCGCGACATGCTGGAGCTGCAGGGGCTGCCAGGGAAGCGCGGTCGGCAGATCGACCACATGATCCTGCTGCTGGTTCAGGACCAGCCGCATCGGTGCCGTGCCGCTGGGGCAGTACCAGCGCAGGCCGTCGCCCTTCGGCAGCTGCAAGGTGACCAAGTCCATGTCGCGCGGCGGGCAGGCAGCGTCGAACAGCGGCTGCACGCGAAGCTCGATGGTGCCCTGGGAGAGGTTGAGGTTGCCCTCAGCCGGGTACCGCAGCGTCGCCGGAGCATCGGGATCGAGGCGCTCGATCCCGTAGTCGGCGCCATGCGAGATGCGCCAGTCCCAGACCGTCTCAGGGTTGGGCTTCACCGGCGTGGCCTGCAGGCCGAAGGTGAAGGCCAGCGGCGCGCCGGGTTCGAGCCGCCGCGGCTCTTCGACCATCGCCAGGCGCAGGACGATGCGGTCGCCTTCGCGCTCTATGAGGGTGGCCCGGCCCGGATCGCGCGGTCGCCAGTGCTGATCGGACTCGGTGAACCACGCCAGCCCACGGTCCTCATCCCCCAACCATATCAGCGGCCGAAAGCCGCCGACGAGGCCCTCCGTGGGCAGATCCCCGGCGTTCTCCCGCAGCTCCCACTTCCCCGTGAACCAGTAGAAGCACCGCGCGTGCTCGGGGCGCAGAGGCGCCTCGAAGCTCAGCGCCGTGAGCTCGACCGGCTCGCCCGTCTCCAAGGTCCAGTCGACGCGGATCATCCCGTCGTACTCGAGGCAGACGCGCGCCTTGAGCACGACCTCGCCGCTCGTGCACCGCGCCTCGAGGACGACGCGAGCCGGGTGAGCCTCCACCACGTGCGGCCGCGCCGCGTCCCAGGCGGCCGGCTTCCCGGCAACAGTGGCCCCAACCCGAATGGGGGCCGCAAGGACCTCGCTTCCGGCGGTCTCGATCGACGAGGGGAATGGCCCGTCCGTGAAGGTGTAGCGACGGCCCCAGCACGAGACGACCACCGCGGCGGCGCTCTCCCCCACCTCCAGCGGCGTCCACGGGGCGAGGACCTCGTCGCTGATCCCCTCCCGCGACCCGACCCACGGGAAACCCGGTGACGGCTCCGGCTCGGCCATATGAGGCGCTCCCTGGTGGAGTGCACGACTCAGCGCGGCAGGTCGACCTTCACCCGCCAGTGCCACGGCGTGGTGGTACGGTAGCCCTCCCCGTACCGAGCGCCGACGATGATGATGTCGTGGGTCTCGCGGTCCTCGTAGGCCCACCAATGGGAGAGGTTGACGCCCGCTTCCTCGGGCCGCTTCGTGTCGACGACCAGCCGTGTGCTGCGCAGAACGCACAGCGTGCGGGGGTTGACCTCCACGATGTACAACGGGTAGCGCGGGTCGTTGGCCCGGCAGTTCTCGTCGTTGAGGTTACCCAGCCAGAGGTAGCGACCGCTCGAGTGCTTCAGGAGCTGCGACATGCTGGAGGGCGAGAAGAGGGGCACGCCATCGTCATAGGTCCACGGCTCCGGGGTGCTCCAGTGATGGCCCCCGTCGCGGGAGACGGAGTACCACCGGTAGCTGGGGATCTCGCAGTCTGGGTCCAGGGAGCCGCCATTGCTGCCGCGCATCACGCAGAGCAGGCGACCGTCGGGCAGCTCGGCGACGGTGGGCTCGATCATCCCGCGCGTGGACCGCTTCGGGTCGGCCTGGATGGGCTCGGAGATCTCCCACGAGAGACGGTTGTCCGCCCTCCAGGCGCCGATGACCATGATCGCATCGGTGTAAGTGAAGCCCCCGCCCGGCGAGCTGAGCTTGCCGTCCTCCCCCAGGAGGCACGCCTGGGCGGGGATGATGATCTTGCCCGCCCGGGTGCGGAGGAGCTGTGAGCCCACATCCCCCATGAAGATGCCGTTCTTGCCGTAGTACACGCGGTCGAAGGGGTTGTCCGGGGTATGCCCGTCCTGGATGATCTGCTCATCGAAGAGGTAGGTCTTGCCCCCGTCGAGAGACACCCGGTAGCGCAGGTAGTAGGTCTCCAGCGCGATGGGCGGCTCGATGATGCTCGGGTCAAGGCCCGGCGTGTCCATCGAGGGCACCACCCGCACCAGGCGGCCGTTCGTGTAGTCCACGAAGACGGGAAAGCCCTCTCGTCGGTAACCGTGGGGGAGGTTCCCGTCGAAGTTCGGCTCCTCCGGGTGGTAGCCCCAAGTCCGTCCGTTGTCGGCGGAGTAACCGCCGATCTTCACCATCTCCACGCCGGTGCGCTTCAGGTAGCTGGCGTACATGAGCGGCGAGATCGCCGGCAACTCCTCGCTGGCAAGCAGGCTCAGTGTCACGGGCTTCAGCCTACCTCCGGCCCACGCCGTGCTCGGCGCAGCCACCGTAGCCCCTGCCAGGAGCATCAGGCAGCGTCTCATCCACATCACCTCGTCCGGTCAGTGCCATCCGTGGTGCGTGGTTAGCCGC
>Ga0233425_10005608_pt1 | contig 19607 bp, 17 predicted proteins | sample Watercolumn_Towu_2_FD_181712 | JGI IMG/M metagenome (GOLD analysis project Ga0233425, IMG submission 181712) | Freshwater microbial communities from Lake Towuti, South Sulawesi, Indonesia - Watercolumn_Towuti2014_140_MG | ecosystem: Environmental > Aquatic > Freshwater > Lake | place... | reverse complement strand
CATGCCGGTGATCACGGCCGATCGCGCCGGCGCGCACACGCCGGCGGTCGAGAACGCGTTGGGCCAGCGGCCGCCCGACGCCGCGAGGGCGTCAACGTTCGGCGTCCGCGCCACGGGATCGCCGTAGCAGCCGTAGAAGGGATTCGTGTCCTCGAACGAGATCCACAAGATGTTCGGCCGCCGCGTCGTCGTCATCGCATCTTCTCCTTCCGGCCGGACCGATCGCTCGCCCGCCCAGTATGCCGCCGCGCGGCGCGTCGTGGCAATGCCACAGCGCGGTTGAGCGGCCGCCCGGGGCGCATCGGCGATTCGTTATACCGCGCAGGCGCCACGGGCCATACGGCCGCGAGCTGGCCCCGGCTCGGTCGGAGACCTCGCCCACCGATGGCTACCGGGCGACCGGTAGGGCGAGCTCTCCGAGCGAGCCGCTGACCACCGCCTGACCCCTGCGGCGCGTTCGGAGAACGCGCCCTACCTATCGCCCCCATGGCACAGGTAGGGCGAGCTCTCCGAGCGAGCCGGCGGGCACCGCCCATGTCGCGCACGAACCGACCTCGACGGCAACAACTCGCCGATGCCCCGGCGCTCTCCGCCCGAGGCCTCCGGCTCAATCCGCCCGGCAGATCAGGCCCTTGAGGTACGCGCTCTCGGAGAAGGTGATGAGCACGGGATGGTCGGCGGGCTGTGCGAGGGCCTCCAGGATGCGGACGGTCCGGCCGGCGTCGGACGCGGCCCATGCGACGGCGAGGCGGAAGTCCGCCTCCGACACGAGCCCCGAGCACGAGAACGTCGCGAGGATGCCGCCGGGCGCGAGCAGCTTGATGCCGAGGAGGTTGATGTCCTTGTAGGCGCGCAGGCCTTTCTCCTTCTGCGCCTTCGTGAAGACGAACCGCGGCGGATCGAGGATGACCAGGTCGAACGCGCGCCCCTCGTCGCGCAGGCGCCGCAGCGCGGCCGGCGCATCGGCCTTGCGGTACTCGGCCGGGACGGCGAGCCCGTTGAGCGCGAGGTGGGCCCGCGCGCGCTCGAGGGCGGCTTCCGAGGAATCGATGCCCAGGATCGACGCGGCTCCGGCGCGGGCCGCGTTCGCCTCGAACGCGCCGGTGTAGCAGTAGACGCTCAGCGCGCGCCGCCCCGCCGCGTACGCCGCCACGCGGCGGCGGTTCTCGCGCTGGTCGAGGAAGAACCCCGTCTTCTGGCCGGCGCCGACGTCGACATCGAACGCGAGGCCGTTCTCGCGGATGCGCGCGACGCCGCCGGGGAAGGTTGACGCCGCGGCGAGCGCCGCGGGATCGATGCCCTCGCGCCGGACGGCGTCGTCGTCGGCGTGGAAGAGGATCCGGCCGACGCCGGAGGCCTGCGTCAGCGCGTCGCGGATCGCGGGCAGGTACGGCGCGAGCGCCGCGGCGGAGACCTGCGCGGAGAGGACGTCGCCGTAGCGATCCACGACGAGGCCCGACAGTCCGTCGGCCTCGGAGTAGACCAGCCGGCCGGCGTCCGTCGGGCCCCCGCCGGCCGGCGGCGGCAGCGCCGCGCGGAACGCGACGGCGGCGGCGACGCGGCGCGCGAGGAGGTCGCCGTCGACGGCCGGATCGGGGTTCCATGAATAGACGCGGACGCGCAGGTCCGCGGCGGGGTTGACGAGGCCGCGGGCGATCCAGCGGCCGTCGGCGTCGACGACGTCGGCGACGCCGGGCCGGACGTCGCCGCCCCCGGCGGATTCGATCGCGCCGGAGAATATCCACGGGTGGCCGTGCAGGACGGTCCGCTCGCGGCCGCGCTTCAGGCCGAGCACGGGGATCTTGTCATGGGTCATGGGTCACCGCTCATCCGGCGGCCATGATGCGGGTTCAAGGACGGATGTCCAATGACGAAATCCACTCCGGCTTGAACGTCGCGCCGATCGGTGTAGTCTAACGGCAGTCAACGACGAGAGGCGAACATGCTGTTCTTCGATCCTGAGTATCTGGCCTTCCTGCTGCCGGGGCTGCTCCTCGGCCTCTACGCCGCGATCAAGACGCAGAGCACGTTCGGCCGCTATTCGCGCGTGGCGGCCTCCAGCGGCCTGACCGGCGCGGAGGCGGCGGAGCGTCTGCTGCGGGCGAACGGCGTGGAGGACGTGCGCATCGAGACCGCGCGCGGCTTCCTGAGCGACCACTACGACCCCCGAACGCGCACGCTGCGGCTGTCGGAGGGGGTCTACGCGTCGTCGTCGCTGTCCGCCATCGGCGTGGCCTGCCACGAGGCCGGGCACGCGCTGCAGCACGCCGCCCGGTACGCGCCGCTGGCGCTGCGCAGCAGCCTCGTCCCGGTGGCGGGCCTGGGCAGCCAGCTCGCGCCGTGGCTGGCGATCGGCGGCCTGCTGCTCCGCACGCCGGTCCTGTTCAACCTGGCGATCCTGCTCTTCGCGGCGGCCGTGGTCTTCACGCTGGTCACGCTGCCGGTGGAATGGAATGCCAGCGCGCGGGCGAAGCGGCTGATGGTGTCGTCCGGGATCGTCTCGCCCGCGGAGCAGTCGCGGGCGGGCGCCGTCCTGAACGCGGCGTTCCTGACGTACGTGGCGTCGACCGTGACGGCCGTCCTGACGCTGCTCTACTACGTCTCGCTCGGACGCCGCCGCAGTTGAGCCACCGAAGCGAAGAGGCCGGGCCGCTCGGGACCCGGCCTCCGTCCACCCACATGCGCCGCCCCGCGCCGGCGCCCGTTCCCACCCGCGCATACGCCCAAGCGGTCAGTCTGCCCGGCATTCTGGCGGCCCGGAAGCCCCGGCGCAACAAGTTTCTGGCTTGAATTCGGCGCGGGCGCGGTCGATGCTCGCGCCATGAGCACAAGAGTATCCCTCGAACAGGTGGCAAAGGCCGCGGGCGTGTCCAAGGCCACGGTATGCAAGGTGATCCGGAACTACCCCCGGATCAACGCCACGACCCGGCGGCGCGTGCAGGCGCTTTTGAAACGGATGCACTACGTGCCGCACCCGGCGTTGAGCGAGATCGCCGCGGCGCGCTGGCGCGCGTCGAAGCGGAACGCCACGATGGCGATCGCCTGGGTGGGCGTCACGCCCGAGCGGCGCACGGTCGAGCAGCAGGCCGCCGCGAACCGCTGCCGCGAGCTGGGCTACCGGCTCTGCCCCTTCTACCTCAAGGACTACACGACGTGGAGGCGGCTCGAGGTCGGGCTTCGCGACGAGGGCATTCGCGGCATCATCCTGTCGCCGCCGTACGCGCCGGAGGAGCCGCCCGTCGAACTGCACTGGCCGGAGTTCGCCGCCGTCGCCTGCACGCGCGGCTGGCACGATTACCCGATCCCGTGCGTCGAGGCGAACTACTTCGGGCTGGTGACGCAGGCGTGGAACCGCCTGTGGCAGCTCGGCTATCGCCGGATCGGCGCCGCCCTCTACTGCCACTCGCCCGCGCATCCGGAGGACGTGATCCGCCACGCCGCGCTCCACGAGTGCCAGGCGCGGATGCCCGCCGGCGGCTCGGCGATACCGATCCACACCGGCGGGTACGAGGACCACGCGGCCGTCGTGGAATGGTATCGCCGGCACCAGCCGGACGCCGTGATGTCCTTCCACAGCGGGCTGCGCTGGTGGCTGCGCGACGCCGGGGTCCGCATCCCGGCCCAGGCGGCGTTCGTCTCGCTCCTCATCGACCCGAACGACAAGCTGACCAGCGGCATGCGCAGCTTCCTCGCCGACGCCGGGCGGTACTCCGTCCACATGGCGGACGAGCTGCTGCGCCACCAGAGCGTCGCCGGCCTCCTCGGACGGTTCACCGTGCTCCTCGATCCCGTCTGGCAGGACGGCCGCACGGCGCCGGCGCGCAAGGAGTGAAGGCGAGGGTTCGCGCGTCGGACCCGGGGGCGGAGTTCCGTCGGGGCGATGGAACAAAGGGGTGTTGGGGCCTTGGGACGGGGATGCCGGCCCGACCCCGCGTCTTGGTGCCCCCGAATGCCACCCTTCCATCCTTCCATCCCAACTCCCCGGCACCCCAACTCCCCATCCCCCTCTCCCGCTTTCCGGTTCTCCGCCGGCGACGGCGTGTGCTAGGCTGTAACGGCGCGCCGCGACGGCATCGCGGCGGCGCTCCGACATGGCTGAGCAGACCGACATCACGGTGGCGGGCGCGAGGGAACACAACCTCAAGAACTTCACCGTCCGCATCCCCCGCAACCGGCTGACCGTCGTCACCGGCCTCAGCGGCTCCGGGAAGTCGTCGCTCGCGTTCGACACGCTCTACGCCGAGGGACAGCGCAAGTACGTCGAGAGCCTCTCCGCCTACGCCCGCCAGTTCCTGGAGCAGATGCAGAAGCCGGAGGTGGATTTCATCGAGGGCCTCTCCCCGGCGATCTCGATCGAGCAGCGAACGGCCGGCGCCAACCCGCGGTCGATCGTCGCGACGACCACCGAGATCCACGACTATCTCCGCCTGCTCTTTGCCAGCATCGGCCGCGTGCACTGCCCGAGCTGCGGGAAGCCCATCGCGCGACAGAGCGCGGAGGAGATCGTCCAGCGCCTCCTCCAGCGCCCGGAGGAGACGCGGCTCGTCCTGCTCGCGCCGCTCGTCCGCGGCCGCAAGGGCCGCCACACCGAGGTCTTCGAATCCGCCCGCCGGCAGGGCTTCGTGCGCGTGCGGGTGGACGGCGAGACGCGCGAGCTCGACGACGCGCCGGCCCTCGACCCGAAGCGCGCGCACACGATCGAGGCCGTCGTGGACCGGCTGGCGCTCTCGGAGAAGATCCGCTCGCGCCTCACGGACTCGGTGGAGCTGGCGCTGCGCGCGGGCGGCGGCGCCTTGATCGCGCAGACCCGGCCGCCGGCCGGCGAGCCGGAGGAGACGCTCTTCTCCGAGAAGAACGCCTGCCTCGAGTGCGGCCTGAGCTTCGAGGAGCTGACGCCGCGGAGCTTCTCGTTCAACAGCCCGTACGGCGCGTGCCCCACCTGCCACGGCCTGGGCTCGATGGAGGTGTTCGACGAGGACCTCATCGTGCCCGACCCCTCGCTCTCGCTCGAGGGCGGCGCCCTCCACGCGTGGCGGCGCGGCGGCCGGCGGCTCATCATCTACTACCGGCAGCTCGTCCGCGCGGTCGCCAAGCACTACGGGATCGACCTCGCGACGCCGTATTCGGATCTGCCGGCCCCGTTCCGCCGCATCCTCCTGCGCGGCTCGGGCGAGGAGGAGATCGACCTCGGCTTCTGGCGCGGCGGCGCGTGGCACCGCTACGCCAAGCCCTTCGAGGGCGTGCTGCCCAACCTCGAGCGCCGGCTCCGCGAGACGGAGAGCGAGTACGTCCGCGAACGCCTCCGCGCCTACATGAGCCGCCAGACCTGCCGCACGTGCCGCGGCGCGCGCCTGCGGCCGGAATCGCTCGCCTGCACGATCGAGGGCCGGTCGATCGTCGACGTCACCCGCCTGGGCATCCGCGAGGCCGCCGCGTACTTCGCCGGGCTGGCGCTGACACCGCAGGAGGAGCGCATCGCCCGCGAACTGATCAAGGAGATCCGCCAGCGGCTGCGGTTCCTGGTCGACGTGGGGCTGGATTACCTCACGCTCGACCGCGAGAGCGGCACGCTCTCCGGCGGCGAGGCGCAGCGGATCCGGCTCGCGACGCAGATCGGGTCGGGCCTCGTGGGCGTGCTCTACGTCCTCGACGAGCCCAGCATCGGCCTCCACCAGCGCGACAACGGGCGCCTCATCGACATGCTGCGCCGCCTGCGCGACCTGGGCAACACGGTGGTCGTCGTCGAGCACGACGAGCAGACGATCCGCTCGGCCGACCACGTCGTCGATCTCGGGCCCGGCGCCGGCCGGCTCGGCGGCGAGCTGGTCTACGCCGGCGGCCTCGACGGCCTCCTGCGCGAGCCGCGCTCGCTCACGGCGCGCTACCTCAGCGGCCGCGACCGGATCGAGGTGCCCGACCGCCGGCGCGCGCCGAACGCCGCCTGGATCGAGATCCTCGGCGCGGCGGAGAACAACCTCAAGGACATCGACGTGCGCATCCCCGTGGGGCTGTTCGTGTGCGTGACGGGCGTCTCGGGCAGCGGCAAGAGCACGCTCGTCGACGACATCCTCCGCCGGGCGCTCTTCCGGCGGCTGCACGGGTCCAAGGAGCGGCCCGGCCGCCATCGCGCCCTCCGCGGCCTGGAGCACGTCGACCAGGCGGTCGTCATCGACCAGTCGCCCATCGGCCGCACGCCGCGGAGCAACCCGGCCACCTACACCGGCGCGTTCGGCCCGATCCGCGACCTCTTCGCGCGCCTCCCCGCGTCGCGCGTCCGCGGCTACGGCCCCGGCCGCTACAGCTTCAACGTGAAGGGCGGCCGGTGCGAACGCTGCCGGGGCGACGGCATCCTGCGGATCGAGATGCACTTCCTGCCCGACGTCTACGTCACGTGCGAACAGTGCCGCGGCCGCCGCTACAACCGCGAGACGCTGGAGATTCACTACAAGGGCCGGAACATCGCCGACGTGCTCGACATGACGATCGACGAGTCGCTGGAGTTCTTCCGCCCGGTGCCGGCGATCGAGCGGCGGCTGCGGACGCTGTCGGAGGTCGGCCTGGGCTACCTGCAGCTCGGCCAGCCGGCGACCACGCTCTCGGGCGGCGAAGCGCAGCGCGTGAAGCTCTCGTCGGAGCTCAGCCGCCGGGGCACGGGACGCACGCTCTACATCCTCGACGAACCGACCACGGGCCTGCACTTCGCCGACGTGCGGCGGCTGCTCGAGGTCCTCGAACGCCTGCGCGACGCCGGCAACACCGTGCTGGTGATCGAGCACAACCTCGACGTCGTCAAGCGCGCCGACTGGATCGTCGACCTCGGCCCGGAGGGCGGCGACCAGGGCGGACGGATCGTCGCCGAGGGACCGCCGGAGTCCGTGAGCCGCGTGGACGCCTCGCACACGGGCCGCTATCTCGCGCCCGTGCTGGCGGCGGCGGGAGGTGCGTCATGACCGCGCGCCGCCGCCTCCGGCGGGCGACCGGCGCGGCCGCCGCCCTGTCCCTCCTGGCCGCCCTCGCGCGGGCGGAGCCGCCCGCCGGCGCCGCGCCCGCCGCCGAGGCCCTCCTCCAGCGCGGGCGCGCGGCGCTGGAGGACAGCCTGTTCGCGCTGGCGGAGACGAACTTCGCGCAGGCCGTCGGCGCCACGGACGACCCGGTCCTGCAGGCGCGCGCGATGCTCGGCGTCTCGCAGGCCCGGCTGGCGGCGGGCCGTCCCGCCGAGGCGGCCGACCAGCTCCGGCCGCTGGCGACGCGTCCGCTCCCGGCCGACCTCCGCCGCGACGTCCTCTACGCGCTGGCGACCGCGCAGACGCAGGCCGGTCTCTCGCCGGAGGCGCTCGCCACGCTGCAGGCCGCTTTCCGCGAGACGGCGGGCGAGCCGGAAGACCGCTTCGTCCTGCTCCTCGCGCGCGCGCTGCGGGCCGCGGGCCTCCGCGACGAGGCCGCCGCCGTCCTCGACGGCCTGTCCGCCCGCACCCCGCGGGAAGACCTCGCCGCGGCCGCCCGGCTGGAGCAGGCGGACCTCCTCGCCGAGGGCGGCGACCGGGCGGGCGCCGTCGCCGCCCTCGACCGCCTCGTCGCGCTCGCGCCCGGCCGCCCCGAGGCCCTCGAGGCGCGCCTCCGCCAGGGCCTGTGGCTGACGCGGGACGGCGAGACGGCGCGCGCCGTCGCGATCCTCCAGCCCATCGCGGAGGACGCCACCGCCGACGCCGGCGTCCGCGGCCGCGCGTGGCTCGCGCTCGCCGCCGCCCGCGAGGCGCAGTCCGACCGCGCCGGCGCCCTCGACGCCCTCGATCGCGCCGAGGCCGCGTCGCCCGCGGCGGACCTCCGGGCGCGCGCCCGCATCTCCCGCGCGCGGCTGCTGCTGGACGCGGACGATTTCGACCGCGTCCGCGCGCTGCTGCGCGAGGCCCTCCGCGACGATCCGCAGAACCCCGACGCCGAGGCGACCCACCTCCGCCTCGCCCGCCGCCTGATGGAGGCCGGGCGGATCGAGGACGCCGCGCAGGCCTTCCAGGAACACGTCGAGACCTTCCAGGGCGAACCGGGCCGCGGCGCGGCGCTGCTCGGGCGGGGCTGGTGCCTCTGGCGCCTCCAGCGCTACCCCGAGGCCGCCTCGGAGTTCCACCGCGCCGCGCAGACCGCCGGCGCCGGCGCCGACGTCCGCGAAGAGGCGCTCTTCAAGTGCGCCGACGCCTACTTCGCCGCCGGGCAGTACGCGCTCGCGCTCGAGACCTACGACGCCCACCGCCGCCTCCACCCCGACAGCGCCTCGCGCGACGCCGCCGCGCTGCAGGCCGCCGAGTGCCTCGCCCGCCTCGGCCGCCCCGGCGACGCCCTCGCCCGCTTCGAGCGCCTCCGCGACGAGGCCCGACCCGACGATCCCCTCGCCGGGACCGCCGCGATCCGCGCCGTCCAGATGCTCGAGGAGTCCGGCCGCTGGACCGACGCCCTCGCCGCCGCCACGCGGCTGATCGAATCCGGCGCCGTCGGCGACATCCGCGCGCGCGCCCTCCTCGGCCGCGGCCTCATCGCCTACCGCATGGGCGCCTTCGACGCCGCCCTGGCCGACTTCGACGGCGTCGCCCGCGAGTTCGCCGACAACGCCGCGCTCGAACACGCGCTCTTCATGCGCGGGTGGTGCCTCTACCTCATGGGCCGCGACGACGAGGCCCTCGCCGTCTGCCGCCGGTTCGTCGCCGAACATCCCGCCTCGCCGTGGGCGCCGGGCGTCCAGTTCTGGCTGGGCGAGTACCATTTCAACCGCGGCGCGTTCGCCGAGGCCGAGGAGTCCTTCGCCACGCTGGCCGACCGCTTCGCGGAGAGCGAGCTCGCGGACCGGGCGCTCTACTGGGCCGGGCGCGCCGCGGCCGCGGGCAAGCAGTACCTGCGCGCCATCGAGTACTTCAACCGCCTCGCCGCGCAGTTCCCCGCCAGCGCGCGGCTCGCCGAGGCCCGCTTCGCCCAGGGCGACGCCCTGTCCGAGCTGGGACAGTTCGCCGCCGCCCTCCTCGCGTTCGACGAGGTCATCCGCAACCACGCCGGCAGCTACCTCGCCGACGCCGCGTGGGGCCGCAAGGGCGATTGCCACTTCACGCTCGCCAGCGAGGACGCCGCACGCTATGAGCAGGCCCTGGCGTGCTATCGCGCGGTGCTCGACCGCCCGACGGCGTCGACCGACCAGAAGCTGCAGGCGCGCTACAAGATCGGGCGCGCGCTCGAGAAGCGCCAGCAGCCCGACGAGGCGTTCGCGCAGTACATGGACGTCGTCTACGGCCACCTGCAGGCCCGCGAACGGGGCGAGGCCGGCAGCCCGATGTGGTTCACGCGCGCGGCCTTCAGCGCCGCCGAACTGCAGGAGCGGCGCGGCGAGTGGCGCGAGGCCGTCGGGGTGTACCGGCGCGTCGTCGAGGCCGGCGGGGCCGCGGCGGAAGAGGCGCAGGACCGGATCCGCCGGATCCGCCTCGATCGGTGGCGGCTGTTCTGACGGAGGCAACGGCATGTTCGAACTCATGACCCGCGGCGGGCCGACGATGTGGCTGATCCTCGCGGCCAGCGTCCTCGCCTTCGCGATCTTCGTCGAGCGGCTGCTCACGCTGCACCGCTCGCAGATCGACCCCCACGCGTTCCTCGACGGCATCCTGAACGTCCTCAAGCGGGGCAACATCGCCGAGGCCGTGTCCATCTGCGACGAGACCGCCGGGCCCGTGCCGCGCATCGTGCGCGCGGCCCTGCTCCGCCACGACGAGGATGCCGAGGCCGTGCGCCGCGCCGTCCGCGAGGCCGGCCTCGCGGAAATCCCGCGGCTCGAACGCCGCGTCGACGCCCTGTCCGCCGTCGCCCAGATCGTCCTCCTGCTCGGCCTCCTCGGCACCGTCCTCGGCCTCGTCGAGGCCCTCATGACCCTGCAGCTCCGCGCGCCCCTCGTGCACGCCGGCGACCTGGGCGGCGCGCTCTGGCAGGCGCTGCTGGCCACCGCCGCGGGCCTCGCGGTCGCCATCCCCAGCTACGCGGGCTACCACATCCTCCGCAACCGCGTGGAGTCGATCCTGCTCGACATGGAGCACGCCGCGGCCGAGATCGTCTTCCACCTGCAGCGCGCCCGCCTCCCGCCGGGGCCGCCCGCGACATGAGCGCCGCGCCCCAGACCGCGTCCGGACCCGTGACCTTCGCGCGCCTCTTCCGCACGCGCCTCGCGCCGCTGGACGGCCGCCCCAACCCGGTCGCGCTCATCACCGTCGCGCTGCTCGTGTTCCTCTTCTTCCTGCTGCACGCGTCGTTCGTCGTCCAGCCGGGCATCCGGGTCGAACTGCCCGCCGGTCCCTTCGAGGCCGGCGCCCGCTACGACGCCCTCATCCTCACGCTCTCGCAGGAGGGCATGGTGTTCTTCAACGACTCGCGGACGACGCTCGAGGGCCTCCCCCTCGCCTTCCGGCAGGCCGCCCACGACCGCCGTGACGCGACGCTCATCGTCGAGGCCGACGAGCGCGTCCCCTACCAGCGGCTCGTCGCCGTCTACAACATGGCGTCCGAGGCCGGCATCCGGCGCATCCTCCTCGCGACGCGCGTCGCCGCGCCCGCGGGGGAACCGCCGTGATTCGGGGCGTGATTCGGGGGACGGAGACGCGCCGCCGGCGGCTCTGGGCGGCCGCCGCACTCGCCGCGCTCGCCTGGCACGGGCTGCTGTTGGGCGCGTTCCGGCCCGCCCGAAGCCCGCGCCCGCGACGCCCGCCGAAGCCGCCGTCGGTCCGCTACCTGCCCGGCCCGCACGCGGGCGCGTCGTGGACCGACGCCCGGTGGCTCTGGTCGCCCGTCCTCTTCTCCCTCCCCAGTCCGGTCGGCTTCAGCCGCGTGCGCGACGAGGGCGAATCCGTCCGCCCCCCGCTGGCCCCGCCGCCGCCCGCGCCGCGATTCCGCGACGCGCCGCCCGCGCCGCCGGAGGACGGTCCCGCCGTCCTCCCGCCGCGCACGAGCGCCGCCGCGGCGCACTGGAACGGACTCCTCGACGGCGCCGCGCCGGCGTTCTCGCCCGGCCCTCCCGGACCCCTCCGCCTCGCGGGCGCCTGGCTCGCGGACGACTTCGAACGCGGCCCGGCCGACCCGCCGGCCGCGCTCGCCGCCCGCGCCTGGGAGGCGCGCGCGCAGATCGAGTTCGACCCGCGCGGCGTTCCCGAACGCGTGCTCGTCGACCCGCCGGGCGAAGACCCCGCGTTCGACCGCGCACTCGCGCGCTGGCTCTGGTCGTGGCGCCTGAAGCCCGGCCGCGCCGCCCGCGACGGCCGCCTGCGCCTGGTCTTCGCGCCCGCCGGGGAGGCCGCGCCGTGAGCCTCTCCTTCTCCCTGCTCTTCGTCGCGCCGCTGACCGCGGCCCTTGCCGTCATGTTCGGCGTCATGGTAGCCTACGCGGCCGCGCGCGAACGCGGCGAGCGGGCCCTGCGGCGCCGGGAGCGCCTCTACGCCTGCGGGTCCTGCGGGCACGTCTACGTGGACCGGCGCGACGTGCCGCTGGCCGCCTGCCCGCGCTGCCGGACCATGAACGAGGCCGTGAAACGATGAACGTCCCGCCGCCGATCGATGCCCGCCGCCGCCTCCCGCCCGCGTGGACGGCGTTCGTGCGCGCCCCGCCGCTGGACGACGAGGCCGAGGCCGCGGCGCGCCGCATCCTCGACGACGTCCGCCGCCGCGGCGACGCGGCGATCGTCGCGTGGCTCCGGCGCCTCGACGGCGTCGCGACCGCGCCCTCGCGCTTCCGGGTCCCCCCCGAGGCCTTCGCCGGAGCGCGGGCGCGGGTCGACGCCGCCTTCCGGCGCGCCGCGCGCGAGACCTTCCGCCGCGTGACCCGCTTCGCCCGCGCCGGCCTCCGCGCGGACTGGCGCGTCCCCACGCCGGGCGGCGGCTTCCTCGGCGAGCGCTACGTCCCCCTCCGCCGCGTCGGCGTCTACGTCCCCGGCGGCGTCGCCCCCCTCGCCTCCACCGCGCTCATGACCGTCCCCCTGGCCGCCGCCGCCGGCGTGCCGGAGATCGCCGTCTGCACCCCCGCCGGCCGCGACGGGCGCGTGAACCCGCACGTCCTCTTCGCCCTCGAGGTCGCCGGCGCCCGCGAGGTCTACGCCATCGGCGGCGTCCCCGCCATCGGCGCCATGGCCTTCGGCACCCGCGCCGTCCCGCGCGTCGACAAGATCGTCGGCCCGGGCAACCGCTTCGTCACCGCCGCCAAACGCCAGGTCTTCGGACGCGCCGCGATCGAGATGGTCGCGGGCCCCAGCGAGATCGCCATCCTCGCCGACGACTCGCCCACCCCCGCCCAGGCCGCCGCCGACCTGCTCTCGCAGGCCGAACACGGAACCGGCCACGAGCGCGCCCTGCTGGTCACCACGTCCATGCCCCTCGCCCGCGCCGTCCGCCGCGAGCTCCTCCGCGCGGCGGACGCGCCGGACGCCTCCGACGCGCTCCGCCGCGTCCTGCGCTCGCGGACGCGCCTGGTCGTCGCGCCGGACCTGGAGACCGGCGCCCGGCTGATCGACGAGTTCGCTCCCGAGCACCTCGAATTGCTCGCGCGCCGGCCGGAGCGCCTGCTCCCGCTCATCCGCTGCGCGGGCGCCGTGTTCCTGGGCCCGTGGACGCCCGAGAGCGCCGGCGACTTCGCCGCCGGCCCGAGCCACGTCCTGCCGACCGGCGGGACCGCCCGCTTCTTCTCCGGCCTGACCGCGGAGGATTTCCGCCGCCGGACGAGCGTGCTGCGCCTCTCGCGGCGCGACCTGCTCGATCTCCTGCCGGTCATCGAGGCGTTCAGCCGCGTGGAGGGACTGCCCGCCCACGCGCGGTCCGCCCGCGAAAGGCTGCGCCGGCCGTGAACGCCCGCATCCGCGCCTCCGTCCGCCGCATGAGCGGCTACACGCCGGGCGAGCAGCCCCGCGACCCCGGCGTCGTCAAGCTCAACACGAACGAGAACCCCTACCCGCCCTCGCCCCTCGTCGCGCAGGCCCTGCGCGCGGCGGACCCCGAGGCGCTGCGGCTCTATCCCGACCCCCTCGCCATCCGCCTCCGCGAACGCATCGCCGCCCTGCACGGCGCGACGGTCGCGCAGGTGTTCGCCGGCAACGGCTCCGACGAGGTCCTCGCGCTCTGTTCGAGCGCGTTCGTCGAGCGCGACGGCTCGATCGGGCACTTCGATCCCTCCTACTCGCTCTATCCCGTGCTCGCCGAGATGCGGGACGTGGCGGACCGCCCCGTGCCGCTGGGGCCGGATTTCGAGTGGCGCATGCCGGCCGGCTACGAGGCCTCGCTCTTCCTGCTCGCCAGCCCCAACGCGCCCACCGGCCGGCGGCCGCCGCGCGCGGAAGTCGAGGCGTTCTGCGACCGCTTCCCCGGCGTGGTCGTGATCGACGAGGCCTACGCCGACTTCGCGCGCGACCGGTTCATGGACCTCGCCCTCTCCCGGCCGAACGTGCTCGTGTCGCGGACGCTGTCGAAGTCCTATTCCCTCGCCGGCCTGCGCCTGGGTTACGCCGTCGGGCCCGAGGACCTGATCGCGGCCCTGTACAAGATCAAGGACTCCTACAACCTCGACCGCCTGACGCAGGAACTCGCGCTCGCGGCGCTGTCGGACCCCGGCCACATGCGGGCCAACGTCGAGCGCATCGTGCGCACGCGGGAACGGACGGCGGCGGAACTCGCGCGCCGGGGATTCCGCGTCGCCCCCTCCGACGCGAACTTCCTGTGTGCGCGGCCGCCCGAAGGCCGCGACGCCCGGACGGTCTTCGACGCCCTCCGCGCGCGCCGCGTCCTCGTCCGCCACTTCCCCGGCCCCCGCACCGGCGACCACCTGCGGATCACCGTCGGCACCGACGAGCAGATGGACGAGTTCCTGCGCGTCGCCGACGATATCCTGAAGGGCTAGCGTGGGCCGTCACCGGCGCCGGGGAGGGCCGGATCGTCCGGCGGCGGCGCGGGATCGGCCGCGGCGTCCGACGCCGGGCGGGCGGCCTCCCGCAGGCGCTCTTCGAGCGCGTCGCGTTCCTCGACGGCCTGGGAGAGTTTCGCCGCGAGGCGCTCGGCCTGGGCGCGGACGGATTCGGCCTTCCGTTCGAGGAGCCCGATCCGGCGCTGCGCGTCGAGCCCGGCCTCTTCGGCCGCCGCGCGCGCGCGGGCCATCTCGTCCCGCTCCGACCGGGCGGCATCGCGCTCGCGCCGGGCCGCGTCGAGTTCGCCCACGAGCGTCGACACCGACGGCGCGGACCGCGCCATCTCGTCGATGCGCCGCTGCGCGGCCTGCGCCTCGTCCTGCCAGCGCGCGGCGGCGGCCGCCTCGCGCTGCAACTCCTCGATCCGTCGCGCCATCCGCACCTTCTCCCGCGTCCAGTCCGACCGCGCCCGCGTCTCCTCATCCAGCCGGCGGCGGAGGTCGGCCGTCTCGCGGAGTTCGGCCTCGAGCCGCGCGACGCGGCGGGCCCATTCGACGCGGCTCGTGTCGTCGGCGGGCGCGCCCGTCTCCGCGCGGCCGCCCGCCTCCTGCGCCCGGATCTCCGCCAGCTCGGACTCCGCGCGCGCCATCGCCTCGGCGAGCCGGAGATAGCCGGCCTGGGCGCGCTCGAGATCCGCCCGCAGCCGCACGTTCTCCGCCGCCACGTCGCCCGCCAGCGCCGGCCCCGCCGCCGCGCCGGACTCCGCGGACCGCGAGGCGACGATCTGCAGCCCGGCGACCTCGGCCCGCAGCGCCGCGACGGTCCGCTCCAGCCCCGCCCGTTCGCGGGCGAGCTTCTCGGCCGCCTCGAGTTGGTCCTGCAGGACCGCGACCTGCCGGCGCAGCTCGACGTTCTCGCGGCGCGCGCGCTCGACGTCGGCCGCCGGCGGCGCGCCGCCCGCCGCCGTGGCGAGCCGGGTCTGGACGGCGTCGATCTGGCTGCGGCAGTAGTCGATGCGGTAGCGGATGGACTCGCGCTTGTAGTCCGGCTGCTCGGCCGCCAGCCGCTCGAAGTGCGTCAGCGCCTCGCGGTAGCGGTCGAGCGCCGCCCGCCATTGCGAGCGGTCCCGCGCCTGATCGGCGAGGACCAGCGCGACATAGGCCGGCCGCTCCGGCGCCTCCTCGGCCGACGGCGCGGGCGCCGCGGCCGCGAGCAGGCACGCCGCCGCGAGCGCGAGAGCCCGGTCAGCGGCCCAGTTTCTTCTCGAACGATTCATCCCTGCGCTCGCCCAGACGGATCGCCTCGTCGTAGTGCCGCGCCGCCTCCTCCCGGCGGGAAGGGTCCGTCGCCAGCAACAGCGCCGCGGCGTTGAAGTGCGCGCGGCCGTCGTCCGCGGCGATCTTCAGGGCCGCCTCGAACTCCGCCAGCGCCTCGGGGAGGCGGTTGGCCCGGTAGCAGGCCGCGGCCAGTTCCTTGCGGAGCGCGGGATCGTCCGGCGCGAGGGCGACGGCGGCCGCCATCTCCTCCACGGCCTCGTCGGGACGGCCCTCCGCGAGCGAGAGCGCCCCCAGGAACCGCCGGTACGGCGCCTGCGCCGGTTCGGCCTTCACGAGGTCCCGCGCGAGGCGCCGCGCGCGCCGGAAGTCGCCGGTCGCCGCCGCCGCTCGGGCCAGCCCGAACCGCGCGGCCGCGTCCATGTCGCCGTCGCGCTCGATCCGTTCGTACAACCGCAACGCGCCTTCGGCATCGCCGGCGGCGAGCGCGTCGGCCGCCTCCCGGGCCAGCGCGGAGGCCGCGGCGGGGGCGGGGCCGGCGGCGGGGCGCGGAGCCGAGGCCGCGGCCGCGGCCGCGGCCGCCGCTTCCATCCGGGCGGCCTCGAGCTTCGCGCGGAGACTCTCCGCGAGGCGGTCGCGGCGCGCGACCTCCGCGCGGGCGTCGTCGCGCTCGCGCTCCAGCGCGCGCTTCTCCCCCTCCCAGGCGCGGCGCGCCTGCGCGGCGGCGTCCTCGGCGATCTTCGCCGCGTCGACCCGGTCCGGCTCGCCGGCGGGCGCCGGAGCGTCGGTCCGGCCGGCGGCCCGTTCGCGGTTCTCGGCCCGCAGGCGCTCGATCTCCTCCTGCCGCACCGCGAACTTCGCCTCGGCCTTCTCGCGGGCGACGGCGGCCTCGTCGGCCTGCCGGCGCGCGCTCCGGAGCTCCGACTCGGCGTCGCGGAGGGCCCGCGCCGCCGTCTCCGCGCCCTCGCGGACGCGGATCATCTCGTCGCGAACCTGGGCCAGCCGGGACTCGGCCGCCGCCAGCCGTTCCAGGGCGACGTCGCGCTCGCGGCGAGCGGCTTCCAGATCCGCGGCGGGGACGACGTCCTGCGCCGGCGGCGGAGCGGGAGGCGGCTCCGGCTTCGTCTCGACGACCGGCGGCGCGGGGGGCTGGAGGCGGTCGCGCTCGCGGAGGCAGTACTCCTCGCGCGCGGAGAGGATGTTCGCGTTGTGGTCCGGCTGGTCGCGGCGGAGGGCGGAGAACAACCGGCGCGCGTCCTCGTAGGCCGCGCGCGCGCGGTCCGTCCGGCCGTCGTCGCGCAGGCCGTCGGCGCGGAGCATGACCGTGTAGGCTTCGCGTTCCCGGCGCGCGGGATCGTCGGTCTCCGCGGCCGGCGCGGGGACGGCCGCGCACAGGGCCGCCGCCAACAGGAAGGCCGCGCCGGCGGACGCCCTCACGCCCCGGCCGTCACGGGTTGGGCGCGGGCTTGGACTCGGACGCCGGCGCCGGCGCGCGTCCGGCGAGTCGCTGCTCGATCGCTTCATCTCGTTCCTCCCCCAGGCGCAGGGCTTCGCGATAGTGGCGCTCCGCTTCCTCCAGCCGGGGAGGATCCGCCTCCAGCAGCACGGCGGCCAGGTTGAAGTGCGTCTGCCCGTCGTCCGGATGCTTCGCGAGAATCGACCGGAAGACGGCATCCGCCTCCCGCAGGCGGCCGCCGTCGTAATACATCTGCGCGAGATCGCGCCGCAGCCGAAGGGCCTCGCGCGCCTCCGCCTCCAGTCCGCCGATGCGCTCGGCGGCGGCGCGCTGCTCGGCCGTCAGGGCCTCGACCCGGCCCTTGAGCGCCTCGCGCTGCTCGGCCAGCAGGGCGCGCTCGCGCTGCAGGCGCTCGGACAGCGCCCGGGCTTCGTCGGCGCCGGCCGCCGCCTCCGCGTGCTCGCCGGCCAGCCGGGCGCGCTCCTCTTCCAGCGCCCGGCGGGCGGCGGCGGCCTGGTCGAGTTCCTGTCGGGCGCGGTCGGCGGCCGCCTTGAGGCTTTCGATGGAGGCGTCGCGCTCCTTCAGGGCCGCGTCTCGCTTCGCCAGCTCCGACGCCGCGGCTTTCGCCCGCTGGTCCATTTCGGCTTCCCGGCGGGACGCGTCGGCCGCGCGCGCGGCGGCCTCCTCGCGGGCGGCGGCCTTGAGCGCGTCGACCTCGGCGGAGGCGGCCGCGAGCCGGGTCCGGGCGGCGGCGAGCTCGTTCGTCGCCGCGATCATCTGGCGCGACGCCTCGATGACCTGCGCCGTGAGGCGCTCGTTGTCGCCGCGCAGCCGCTGCCGCTCCTCGGTGAAATGGGCGAACGCCTGTTCGAGGTTGCGGAGCCGCTCGCGCACGTCGCCGTCGACCGGGGCTTCCGTGCGGGCGCGGCGGTCGGCCTGCTGCTCCAGTTCGCGCATCTGCTGCCGCAGCTCGGTGTTCTCGCGGATCAGCTCGACGCACTTGGCCTTCAGCGATTCGTCGCCGGCCGGCAGCGCGTCGGCGCCGTCCGCCGGGACGACGCCCGCGGCAAGGAACGCCATGCCGGCGAAGGCCGCGAGGGCCGCGGCCCGCGCCCGGCGCGGTTGGGTGGGGCTTTTCATAGGCTGTGCGCCGATGCTATACATCGGGCGACGGAGTGACAAGCGACGAGTGGCATGAGCGAGATCCTCTACGGGCGGCAGGTCGTGGCCGAGTGCCTCCGCGCCGGGCGGCGGGCGGTGCATCGCCTGTTCGTGGCCGCCGGGGCGCGCGGGACCGGGCGGGTCGACGACGTGCTCCAGGCGGCGGCGCGGCGGCGCCTGCCGGTGCTGGAGACCGACAAGTCCCGTCTCGACCGCCTGACCAGCAGCGGCCACCACCAGGGCCTCGCGCTGGAGGCCGAGCCCTATCCCTACGTGTCGATCGAGGACGTCCTGGCGGCCCGGCGCGAGGGCGAGCCGCCGTTCCTGCTGATCCTCGACCACCTGCAGGACCCGCAGAATCTCGGATCCCTGCTGCGGACGGCGGAAGGCGCGGGCGTGACGGGGGTGGTGATCCCGAAGGACCGCGCCGCGGCGGTCACGCCGGCCGTCGTGCGGGCGTCGTCGGGCGCGTCGGAACACCTGCTCGTCGCGCGCGTCGCGAACATCGTCGCCGCGATGGGCGCCGCGCGCGACGCGGGCCTCTGGGTATACGGGCTCGACTCCGACCCGGGCGCCCCGCGGCTGGCCGAGGCGCGGCTCGACGGCCCGGTGGCGCTGGTGGTGGGCAACGAGGGGCAGGGCCTCGCGCGGCTCGTGCGCGAGCGATGCGACGCGCGCGCGCGGCTGCCGATGCGCGGGCACGTCGAATCCCTCAACGCGGCCGTCTCCGGCGCCATCGCCCTGTACGAGATCCGCCGCCAGCGCGACGCGCGCGCGGCGAAGGCCTAGGCCGGAGGCGCCACCGCGTCCCGCTCCACCGTCGCGACCCACCATCGCGCGCGGGGTCGGGCGCCGCGTCGCGGCTGGCGGTCGCAGTAGACGAGCATCTCGAGGCCGCCGGCCGTGCGGATCCGGTATTCGTGACGGCGCACGTACCGCTCGCCGCCGCCGTGCCGGCACGGTCCCGTTCCGCGGCGCGTCTCCAGCACGGCCGCGACCTCGTGCTCCACGCCCCGCCAGCGGAAGCGCGCCGGCAGGCCCGGCTCGCCGGAGGCCATCGCCGCGGTCGCGAACGTCCCGGCGACGGGCGTCAGCGGTTCGGAGACGAATTCGGCGCGCGGCCGGCCGCCGCCGGAGGGCTCGGGATGCGCGGTCACCGCGTCCGTCTCCTTTCACGCGCGCGCGGCGCGCGCGTCAGCGCGTCGTGCGCCCGATCGTGCCCATGAGGTCGGTCTTCACGGTCGACAGCAGCCGCGCGTCGCTCCCGGCGTGCCACCGTCCGTCCACCAGGGCCCAGGCCTCGGACCGGATCTGCACGGATCGCCGGTCCGGACCGAACAGGGCCGTCACCCGCACGCGGTACGCCTCCTGGTACACGCCCGACCACGCGTGGTGCCAGGCGGTCTGCAGATATCCCTGGTCCTTCTCGATGACGGCGAAATCGAACTCGCGCGCGAGTACGCGGAAGAGCGTGTCCCACGCGCGGTCGAAATCCACGCCGTCGCGAAGCTCGATCGCCGCCCACCCGGCCTCGTTCGTCCGGGTGAAGGACGGCGGCGGAGGCGTGGCGCACCCGGCGGCGAGGAGCACGAGGCCCGCCGCGGCGGCCGAGCGTGCACGGTTCACCGCGTCGTCCTCCCGATGTTGCCCATGATGTCGGTCTTCAGCGTCTCGAGCAGGCGGGTGTCATAGCCGACCACCCACCGGCCGGGACCGCCGAACTCCGCCTCGGACTTGACCTCGAGCTTCGAGCGATCCGGCGAGAATTTCGCCGTCACGCGGACGCGGTAGTTCTCCTGCACCTGCCCCGTCCATG
>Ga0233425_10005607_pt1 | contig 19614 bp, 13 predicted proteins | sample Watercolumn_Towu_2_FD_181712 | JGI IMG/M metagenome (GOLD analysis project Ga0233425, IMG submission 181712) | Freshwater microbial communities from Lake Towuti, South Sulawesi, Indonesia - Watercolumn_Towuti2014_140_MG | ecosystem: Environmental > Aquatic > Freshwater > Lake | place... | reverse complement strand
CAGCCTCCCGAGACTTGCCCGGATTGCTCAACGGAACCGCGACAAGGGTGTGGAAGTCGTGGCGATCGCATGCGAACCGGTCGATGTTGTCGCGCCCCTTCTCGACACTCCACGCTTCAAGGATCGTGTGGATATCACCATCGGATGCGATCCCGACCGAAGTGCGTGGAACGACTGGATGAAGCCATCTTGGCAGACAAATGTCCCTGCGTGCTTCATTGTCCACCAGGGATCCATCGCATGGATTGGCGATCCGCGTGAAGCAAGTGCAGTGATAGAGGCCCTTCAAGCCGGCCGCTGGTCGAAAGAGGGACGGCGCGCGATGCACGAAGAACGAGCTGCAGCGCTGCAGCGAAGTGCATCCTTCGCCGAACGAACTCAGATTGCCATCGATCGACGCGAGTGGGACACCTTGCTCGACATCTGTCGCGAGATGTCTGCGGATGGGAACGCGTCCATTGCTCGAGAAGGCAGACTGCTCGTCATCAGTGCCCTGGTGCAAGCGGGGCGAACCGCGGACTCGTTGCGAGCAGCCGACACGATCTTGCGTTACTCGACCGATTGGGACACCTGCGCTGAACTCGCAACGGTGCTTGTCTCCAACTTGTTCGAGAAGCCGGATCTGCAGCGAGCAACCATGGCTGCGCTGAAGGCGATCTCCCTGTCGAAACAGCGTGAAGGCTTGGCATATGCCGCTCTCGCTGATGTGCAACTTCGAGGGGGCCAAGTCACTGCCGCTCGCGCAACGCTCGATCGCGCGCTCTCCATCATCGACCCATGGGATGAGGAAGCGGTGCGTGCACGGATCGATGCGATGGAGGCCTCCTCCGCCGCCGATCGCCCTCGCGAGACACCGCCGAACCGCTGACGACGCGCCTTTCAGGGGCTGGTGCCCGTTATTCGTAATGCATTTGCATCTGCGGGATCAAAATGGGCAATTCCACCGACTTGCACTTGCGCTTTGCGTAGAACGACCTACCCTACGGTCAGATCTCATGCAGCAGTTTCTTTGCATCTTGATTGCGGCGTTGTTGGCTGTCGGTAGCGCAGGATGGAGAGCAGTGCATGTGCGTTTCGCGCATGGTGACTGCCTTCCATCCAATACCAACGAGGCATGGTGCCACAGCGAGCATATTCAACAGCCGTGTGGCGATCACCGTTGCTGCAGCGATAATGGTCAAAGCGCTCCAAGCGAGCGACCATGCTCGAACGAACACGATTCACACTGCGCGCAGTGCTCATTCCTTGCCATTGTGGCAATGTTCTCCACCGCGACACCGCATGCAGATGTCATCGCTCTGTTGGCCACGAATGAGTTGGAGCAACGCCTGTCTGCTGCTGTGCTGCCCAGCCCCCGGGGAATCCTGGCCCGGCCTCCGCCTGCCTTCATCTGAAGCGCGATCCAGCACGCCGCGCGATCGCATGCATTCATTTGTGCCGCTGCAGCTCTCTCGGAGAGTCGCTCGCGGCGAGGCAGTTCGTCTGCAGTGCCCTTCTCATGAAAAGTACCCGCTCATCCAAAGGATCCTGCACCCCCAGTGCCTTCACACTGGTGGAACTTCTAGTCGTGGTCGGAGTGATAGTGATCCTGATCGGACTCCTCGTACCAGCGCTCGCTGGAATCCAGCGCCAGTCAAGGGTCGCAAGCGACCTTGGAGCAATGCGGTCGCTCTCGATGGCACACGCGGCTTACATGAATGTGTTCAAGGATCAATTCGTGGACGCGGGACTTCCGCATGGCGGCATAGGTAGTCCGCAAGCATCGTTTGTGAACACGCTGAAGCCCTACCTCGACCACCCCATTGCACTGCGCGGACCGCTCGATCAGTCAAGTAAATGGCCGGCTGATCAGGGTGGAACAGCAGACCCATCCCTTGGACCCGTGCGGCTGACCAGCTATGGCATCAACAACTATCTCTCGCGCAATTATTCCCCACTCGCTGCTCTCGAGGGTCCGGGTGCTGGATGCGATCGTCTCAATGAAGTGCGGCGACCAGGCACCACCGTGTGCTTCCTGCTGATGACGGAAGAGGGCGACTTCGCCCTCGCAGATCACCCGCATGTGGAAACATGGTGCGGACTCTCAGGCGAAGACACACCATTGACCGCGGCAACGCAGGTCGCCATCAACGCAGCAGATCGGCAGAGGCCATCTCGCCCATCACTCTCAAACTACTCATTCCTGGACGGCCACTCGCGAACCCATCAGTTCGCGGAGGTGTGGACGGACTGCGAGCACAATCTGTTCGACCCCGATCTCCAAGGACCAACATCATGATCTCGAATGGCGAATCGCTGGAAGGTGCGTGCGGACATCTGGTTCTTGCGGTCGCAGCAGCGATTGCGTTCGATAGCAGTGCGTGGGCGCAGGGGCATGTCAGCGACATCGGGCTTCGTGTCAGCACAACAGGTCAGATCACCACGCATCTCATCACGACTGGCGGCATCAGCCCGGAGCAGCGCGTGTTCGCTGCCACCTTCGGTGACACCGGCATCTCTGGGTTTACGGCGAATCCCGGCTTCGATGCAATCGCGGCCACATTCGCCGTGGGCTACAGGATCGGCTTCAACATTCGGAGTGCACTTTCCGTTTGGAATGGTGGCCAGTTTGAAGCCACTGATCCAGCTGGGCCTTTGGTCGGCGAACGCCTCAAGCTGTCATTCCTCACAGCGAATGTGACAAGCGGTGCCGGCAGCGTTCCGGGCTTTTCGCTTGCAGTCCAGTCCGATGGCGGCTGGCATCGACACTTGTCGTTCTACCTGCTTGCGGGCACGGGAACTCCAGCGCCAGATTCGGGCGTGTACCTCCTGGAACTGGAGTTGTGGTCTACAGATCCAGCCGTGCAGCAGAGTGCGCCATTCTGGCTCGTGATGAATCATGTCTCTTCGGCTGAGCAGCAAGCTGCGGCCACCGCGTGGGTCATCGACAACCTCCTCCCCTCTCCCTGCCCGGCTGACATCCAAGGTGATGGTGTTGTGGACGGCACCGACCTTGCCTTTGTGCTTGGTGCGTGGGGCGGTTCTGGGGCCGCGGATGTCAATGGAAGCGGCGTGGTGGACGGCAGCGATCTGACAATCGTTCTTGGCGCATGGGGTGCATGCCAATGATGCCACTTCAATCGAATCAAGTCTGGCAGTCGTGCAGGGGGGGCACGATTGACCGTGAGTCCCCTCCCTTATCAAAGGAGTGTTTGATTTATGGGTTCAATTTTTTCTGTCTCTTCCCTCGCGATCGCAGTTGGTGCCATCAGTATCTGCTCGGTCGGTGCACTCGCAGTGCCAAATGAAGAAGGCGGGCACAACGACATTTGGGTCACCAGCTCAAATGGTCAGCTTGTGACCGGCGGCTGGGATGACACAACAGGCGAGGTAACGAATCCTACGCAACGGGTTTTCGAGGCTGATTTTGGTGCGGATCCCTTCTTCCCGTTTTCAGGCGACGAACCGGGCATTGGCTCCGACCTCATCGGAAGCACCCTCTACCTGACCATTTCCGCAGGACTCGGTGCGTGGACCGGCACGGGCTTCGAGTTGTCGACCAGCATGGTCTCCATGTCTTACGGAGGGCAGTCGGGAGATACAGCATCTGGCGGCTTCTTCAACTTCCTCGTCACCCAAGGGCTGGATTTGCACGCGGAGTTCGCGCTGAGTGGGCCGGGAGGTGAAGATCCCTCGTCGGGCCTCTATCTGGCGACCTTTCGATTCGAGTCCGCTGGTTTCGCTGATAGCGCGCCACTATGGGTCGTGTTCAACCTCGGCATGAGCGAGGCGGATCATGAAGCCGCTGTGGTGTGGGTCGAGTCGAATCTCCTGCCCGCGCCAGGTGTCATGGCGATTGCCGCTCTTTCCGCAATCACAGGTGCGGGTTCGAGAAGTCGCCGCCGCTGAGGGGATTTTCGGTCGCCCTTGAGAGCGACATTACTGCGCACCGGACTGGTGCGCGGGGACATACGCCTTGCGTGTGTACTCCGCCACCATACGGTGTGAGTTGAATTGCATCGGAAGCGTCGCGGTACCACGCAGTGCGCGACGAATCCAACCAATTGGCAGCCCGCTTTCTGCGCGTTCATAGAAGAGAGGCACAACTTCGTTTTCCAACCGTTCATACAGGCTGTTGGCGTCAAAGGCGTCTCGATCACTCTCGCTGGAGCCGGTCGGAGCCGACTCGATAGCCCAGCCATTCGATCCATCGAATCCTTCAGGCCACCAACCGTCCAGAATGGACAAGTTAAGACCGCCGTGCAGCGGTGTCTTCATGCCGCTTGTGCCACTCGCCTCATGCGGACGGATCGGATTGTTGAGCCACACATCGCAGCCGGCGACCAGCATGCGCCCAACATGCATGTCGTAGTCCTCGACAAACACCACGCGTCCTGAAAAGCGCGGATCAAGCGTCATCTCGAAGATGCGCTGCGCATATGCCTGCCCTGCCTCATCGCGCGGATGCGCCTTGCCCGCAAAGACAATCTGAACCGGCCGTGCGGCATTGCGAAGAATGCGCGCAAGCCGCTCGGGATCGTGAAAGATCAGCGGAGCGCGCTTGTAGGTTGCGAAGCGCCGCGCAAAGCCAATAGTGAGCACCTGATCATCGAGCAGTCCATAGGTCGCTGCTACCTCAGACTGCCCATCGCCACGCCGCTTCCGCTGGAGTGCAATGCGATCGCGCAGAAAGTGAATGAGGCGGTTTCTCAGCCGATTCCGAAGACTCCAAAAGTTCTTCGGATCTGCGGATTGTGCGCGCGTCCACCCGACTGCCTTCGGCGCCTGCTTTCCAAGCCTCAACCCAATCTCGGACTCCCAGAATCGCTCTGCATCAGGATCAATCCATGTCCGCACATGAACTCCATTTGTGATTGCACCGATCGGTACCTTCGCAGCAGGAACGCCGTAGTGATCCTTCCACATGTCGCGACTGACCTCACCGTGGAGTTTCGCGACGCCATTGACGCGCTCGGCCATCCGTAGAGCGAGGATGGTCATGCAGAATGGTTTCTTGGCATTCCCCGCTTCGATGTGCCCAAGATCGAGCAAGCTCTGGTCGGTGAGTCCGAGCCGCGTCAATGCAGGCGCGACCTCGCGCACAAACATCGCCGGGTCATATCGATCGTGCCCCGCAGGCACAGGTGTGTGAGTCGTGAACACCGTTTGCCGTTTCGCACGCTTCATCGCTTCCGAGACAGGCATCCCCTGCGCAACGCACTCCGTCACATAGTGCAGCGGTGCGAGCGCGGCGTGTCCCTCATTGAGATGCATCACACTGACCTGCTCACCAAGTGCGCGCAGAGCCAGCATTCCACCGATTCCAAGAAGCACCTGCTGCCGCAGGCGAAGATGAGGCTCGCCCTTGTAAAGCCCCTCCGTCAGGCGGCGATCCTCTGCAGCATTTGCCTTCAAGTCTGTGTCGAGCAGATACAACGGGACTCGCCCAACCCACATTCTCCAGATTCGCGCAGTCACCAACCGAGGACCGATCGGACAGGCGATCGTGCGGTGCGTGTCCTCCATTCCCCATCGGAAGAAGTCGTAGTTGGGATAGAGCACCTGCGTGCTGCCATCACGCGCGAGGTTCTGGATGTAGTAGCCGTGGCGATACGCCAACCCAACGCCAACGAGTGGAATCCCGAGATCCGATGCGCTCTTGAGATGATCGCCCGCGAGGATGCCAAGTCCGCCCGCATACTGCTGTATCGACTCATGCAAGCCGTACTCACTGCAGAAGTATGCCACACGGAAACCATGAAGCCGCGACGCCGCACCGCGTTGAAACCATGCACGCTCCGCTAGATATGCCGCGCGCGCAGCGAGTGCGTCGTAGACGCGCTTGACGAACAGTGGATCACAGGCGAGTGTCTCAAGCCGCGCTGCGGAGGTTCGTTCGAGCGTTGCAAGTGGCGAATGATTGGTTGCACGCCACTCGACGGGATCGAGGGTCTGAAAGACAGACCATGCGACTTCGTTCCAGCACCACCAGAGATTTGATGCGATATCACGGAGGTGCGTGACAAGATCGTCACTACCGATAGACGGAGGGCGTTGCCTGCGAGCCATGGAGTCCCGTATTCCTACCAATTATTCCGCGTCATGTCCGACGACGCACGCTCGCCGAATGCGGAGGCGATTGCGTACGCCCGGTCGCCTCTGCGAGCCTGCGGAGCCGCTCCGCACAACCGCGGCGAACTACGCCCCAGTCCGCACCAACCCGCCATGTCCAGTTGCCAAGCGCAACGCCAGGCACATTCATGCGAGCATTCGCACCGAGGCCGAGCACATCCTGCAGCGGAATCACAGCCAATTGGGCAGGAGACAGGAACGCCATCCGGATCAGCGCCTGTGCAGGGTCGCGCAGCGCGTCCGGTCCGCACACGGCACGCAATCTTGCAAGCTCGTCCGCCCGGCGCGAGCCACGCCACTGCACCGTGGTTTCATTGTCATGCGTGCCCGTGTACACAACACTGTCCACTGGATGGTGATGAGGCAGTTCGCCCGAATCACTGCGGCCAAACGCATTGTGCAGCACCTTCATGCCCGGCAGTTGGAACTCCTTCCGAAGCGCTACAACTTCTGGAGTCACTGCACCGAGATCCTCAGCGATGAGCGGCAGCGCGCCGAGCGTCCTCCGTGCTGTGCTGAGGACTTCCTTGCCAGGTTGAAGACGCCACCGACCGCGGCGTGCGGTTCGTGCACCTGCAGGAATCTCGTACGCATGGTGGAAGCCCACGAAGTGATCGATTCGAACGCCGTCGAAACGCTGCAAAGCGACGCCAAGCCGACGACACCACCAGTCGAAGTCCTGCCGACGATGCGCTTCCCAGCGATAATGCGGATGACCCCACAGCTGTCCATCGGCGGAAAAGCAGTCGGGTGGAACACCCGTCACGACACTCGGACGACCGCGTGAATCGAGACGAAAGAGTTCGGGATGTGACGCAACATCTGCGCTGTCAAGCGAAATGAAGATGGGCACATCCCCGAGCAGCCGAACGCCACGACTTGTGGCATATGTTCGCAAGTGATTCCACTGGCGATCGAACTGGAACTGCAGGAATGCGTGGAATCCGTTGCGATCCCCCTGGTAGCGGAGCCACCCATCGAGCCATGCCCGCTCGCGGCGCGCGAAGGCACGATACGCCGCACCCTCGAAGCCGCGCCCAAGACGGAACGCCTCGAACGCCTCAAGAAACGCCGGCTCCTTCGCAGCGCGCGCGGCATCGAAACTACAGCGAGCGTTGGCTCCGCGTGCCCGCAGCGCACGACCGCCAACACGCACGGCTGTGCGGCGCGCGTCGCGCAGCGACCGTGCACCTATCAGTCCATCGTCACGAAGTCCTTCCAGCGAGATGAACAACGGTTCTCCAGCAAAGCTCGATGTGCTTGAATAGGGTGACTCCCCCGGGCCGACTGGTCCCACGGGCAGCATTTGCCACCAGGCCGCGCCCGCCGCGGCGCACCAGTCGATGAATGCGAGCGCACTTGGACCTGTGTCTCCGATGGCACAACTGCCATCGAGACTGCTGATGTGCGCAAGTACGCCAAAGGCGCGCCGATCAAGAATGGGGTTGGTGCCCGGCTTCACTTCTGCAAAACCCACACTCGGCCCGACAGAGGCGGCACCGAGATGCGCGGAAATGCAACATCGGACAGGGCAGCGCCTTCACCACCGAACACAGTCTTCCACTGCCCGCGCTGCCCCGACACCGCCAAGGATGACAAATCCAACTTGGCCTCAGTCGGAGATGCATTGATTGCCACAAGCAGACTCTCGTCGGGCAGCGAACGCATGAACACCCACACATCCTGCGCATCGTCCGTTGTCACCATCTCAAACGACCCCGTCCGTAGCGCCGGGTGTGCATTGCGGAGTGCGATCACTCTGCGATACCAGTCGAGCTGTTCACGATCGACCTTGTTCTCCTCGGGCTGCTCGAATGGCTGCAGATCCTCCCAAAGCATCGGCTTGCGATTGGTCGGATCATCGGCACCCCACATGCCCACCTCGTCGCCGTAGTACACCATCGGCGCACCGACATACACCATCTGCACGAGGGCAAGCAGGCGCACTCGGCGGTATTCCTCCGGGCCAGGCTTCTTTCCGTTGTAGTTGGGATTGTCTTGCTCGCGGTTCCCCTTGTCGTACTCGCAGTCCGGGTGCAGGAACTTCGACACGATGCGATCTGTGTCGTGGCTGTCGACAAGATTCTGTAGGACATAGGTCGCCTCTGCGGGATACGCGCGTCGCAGCTCAGCCAGTCGACGATCCATCTCGCTCGCCGAGATTTTCCGCTCCTTGTCCCGCATCCAGTGCAGCATGATCTCGGCGAAGGGATAGTTCATGACCGCATCGAATGAACGACCATCAAGCCAGTCATCGGCGCGCTTCCAGATTTCACCCACGATGTAGGCATCGGGGTTGATCGACTTCACCAGATCGCGCCACTCATGCCAGAACGGCATGGCCACTTCATTCGGCACATCCAACCGCCAACCATCGATGCCATCCGACGGATCCCCGTCGCCGTTGGGATCCATCCAGCGGCGCGTGACTGCAAACACATGCTCTTTCACGGCATCGCAGGAGAATCCCCGTTCACTCTTGCGGAAGACCGGCAACTCCCCGAAGCCGGCCCATCCGTCGTACTCAAAGGGTTCCCAGGAGCGCACACTGAACCAATCCTTGAAGCGGCTCATCTCTCCCTTCTCCTTGAGATCTCGAAATGCCGGATGTGTGGTGCCGACATGGTTGAATACACCGTCAACAATGACGCGAATGCCCAGCCCCTTTGCCTCGCGCAAGACTTCGAGGAACAGTTTGTCCGTTGGCGTCCACTGCCAAGATCGCGGATTCATGAGATCCTCAGCCGCTTCCGCCTTGGCGTAGTCACCCTTCGTTCCGAAGTGCTCATCGATGTGCAGGAAGTTGGTCGCGTTGTACTTGTGATGGCTCGGTGCCTGAAAGACCGGGTTCAAGTAAATCGCGTTGATCCCCAACTGCTTCAAGTAACCGAGCTTCTCGCGAAGCCCAGCAAGATCGCCGCCGTACCGCCGAGAAAAGACATCCCACTTGAAGAAGGTCGCACCATTCTGTCCCTCCCACGGACTGAGGTCGTACCACTGCCCAGTCCACGGGCGACAGGGATCCGGATTGTTCCGTGCATCTCCATCACGGAAACGCTCAAGCATGATCTGGTACCAGATTGCGTCCTTTGCCCATGCCGGCGTCCGGAACAGTGCATCAGGCGAGGTATTGAGTGAGTAGGTGCGCTCGTCTTTCAACCGCTTTGCTCCATCAGAAAAGAGGAATGTGTAGGTCAGTTTCGGCGTGGTGTCTGCAACTTCGATTTCCCACCATGAAAATGCCTCGTCCGATCCGGAATCTCGCATCGGCTGACGGGGTTTCCCTTTCACAGCCAGTTCGCATCCCTCAACATCATCGCGCAAAGTGCGGACACGAAGGAGAACGGAACCGTTCGGCAGCCGCTGTGCGAATGCTGCGCGCGCTGGATCATGGAGGATGGCTGCGCCCTCGACCTTTCCATCGCCGCGCTTCGCCTGAATTGATCCGAGATTGGCCTCTGCGCCGAGGCGAAGAATGCTGTTCATCCCGCCATGCCCATCCGGCTCCGTCAGCGGATTGCGAGGATCAGTGGTCCACTGATCGCCGTCGACAACAAACTTGTAGAGCTGTGCACCGGCGGAGAGGGTCACTTGAACCCGCCAGACGCCGTCATCGCCGCGGGACAGCGGCGTTCCATTCATATTCCAACTGTTGAACGCACCCGCGAGGCACACACTACGAGCGGGCTTCGAAGGCTGAAATGCGAATGTGCAGTCGAAACGCCCCCCGCCGCTTTCGCGAATGTCGACCGATGGAACCTTTGCAAACTGATTTCGCGGAAGAGATGACTGAACGGTCGACTCTCTGGGCGGCCACGCGCTGCTCTTGGCGTCTTGATGCACGCCACAAACCGCCGCTGGAAGCCAAAGCAGGATCGGGAGGGAGAGCCGACACACCACCGCCACGGTCATCGATTGATGATAGGCAGGCGGGCAGTTGCCAAGGACTTCTCTATGCTCTTCGCAATGGCGCGTGTCATTGCGCGATCCTTTCAGTGGCTGCTTGCTGCGGGTGCCCTGGTGCTGATCGCATGGGCATTCATCACCGTAGGTGTCCGAGAGTTTGGTCGCTTGTCATCGAGCGATCAGCGCACTGAGCTCGTCGTCATGCACTGGTCGGGCGAGGGCGGACAAGAGGAGGACGCCATCGTTGAGGCTGCTCTCGCGAGATTTTCCGCCGAGAATCCATCCATTCGAGTTCGGCGAATCAATCCCGGGGATGCGGGAAGTTTCTACACGAAGTTGCAGACGATGATGGCCTCCGGCGATCCCCCCGATGTGTTCTATGTTGGGTCGGAGCGCATTCCATCATTTGTTGACTTGGGACTGTTGCTCCCAGTTGATGACTTTCTGAATGCTGACGAAGCGCAGAACACGCCCGAGCGACTCGACTTGCGCGGCTTCTATCCAGCGACCGTCGCTGCATTCCGCTTCGATGGGGAGAAGTCGGGCCAAGGTGCTCTCTACGGCATTCCCAAGGACTTCACAACCGTCGGCTTCTATTGGAACAAGGATCTCTTCGCGAGGGCTGGGGCTGCACCGCCGCGTGATGATTGGACTTGGGACGACTTCATCGCTGCTGCTCGCCGCATCGGCACGCTGCCTGATTGCACCGGCGCTGAGTTCGTCACCTGGCCAGCCATGGTTCGTGCCTATTTGATGACCGACGACCTCGACATCAAGGGGGACTCCTTTGAGGTCCTGACGACAGGTGAACCCGCGGTGTTTCAGTCACTCGATCGCCTGCGAAGCTGGCGCCATGATGAGCGAGGCGCGCTCACGAGCGGCAAGAGCAAGATTGCAAGTGGCTCAAGCGTGTTCTTGTCGGGCAAAGTCGGGATGGCAGGCCCGTTCGGTCGGTGGGTCGTTCCGAGCTACCGAAAGATCCCAGCCCCGTCTGAAGGCGGCTTCGAGTGGGACTTCGCTCCCCTTCCGCGCGGCAAGACCGCTGCCAACATCGTGCTCACGGTTTCTTGGAGTATCTCGTCGCAGACATCGCATCCAGAGGAGTCATGGCGGCTCGTGCGATTCCTTTCCGGCGAGCGGACGCAGCGCGATCTCGCCAGGCTGGGCTTGGCGATTCCCACGATCCGCTCTGCAGCCGAGAGCCCTGCGTTTGCAGACCCTTCCCTGCCCCCCGCAAATGATGCGGGCTATCTGCGTGCAGCAGAGATCGCCAAGATCGTTGACTGGCCAACCAATCCTCAGTTCGAGGCACTCATGGGATCACGCCTCGATCAGGGGCTGAAGACGGCCGATGTTCCGCTCCCCGAGGCGATCGCCAACTTTGAGCGTGATTGGAACGCGGAGTGTGCAAGTCCGCTCAAGGCCGCAACGCTCTCGGTGATGCCGTGGGATGCGATTGGCATTGCAGCAATGCTGCTTGTTGTCATCGGCCTCGGTGCATGGTTGCTTCGACTGAGGGGTGGCGCACTGACGGCGCGGGAGCGTGCGGATGAGCGCGCCGGCTACGCACTCGCCTCGCCGTGGCTCGTTGGGTTCCTCTTGTTCATGGCGTTCCCCGTGATCATGAGTCTGCTGCTCTCGTTCGCAAGGTGGAAGGGTGTCTCACCGCTCACTCAGGCAGAGTTTGCAGGCACTGCGAACTTCGAGCAGATCTTCACCGCCGATGCACGCTTTCGCACGAGCATTCGAGTCACCCTTTGGTACGCACTCATTGCCGTTCCAACGGGCCAGATTCTGGCGCTTCTTGCGGCACTGTTGATGAATGCCAAAGTTCGCGGCATTCACCTCTTCCGTGCCGCTTGGTATCTCCCAAGCGTGCTCGCGGGGGTCGGCGTCTCCGTGTTGTGGCGCTGGGTTTTCGATTCCGACCATGGACTGATGAACATGGCGCTTGACCCGTTGCTGAAGCCGCTTGGCCTTGCTCCGCCCGAGTGGTTTGGTGCAGACGCCGGAGTGTGGGGCGCGCCGGCCTTCGCGATCATGAGCCTTTGGTTCGTGGGCGGAACGATGATGGTGTATCTCGCAGGATTGCAGCAAGTGCCTGCAGATCTGCTTGAGGCTGCGGCGATGGACGGCGCAGGACCGGTGCGCCGCTTCATTGCGGTCACCCTGCCGATGTTGTCGCCAGTCATTCTCTTCAACACCATCATGGCGGTCATCTCCAGTTTTCAGGTGTTCACGCAGTCCTTTGTAATGACAGGCGGCGAGCCCGGCGATCTCACGCGCTTTCTCGTGCTGTACATCTTCAATCAAGGCTTTGAGTTCTACGAGATGGGATACGCCAGCGCACTCGCGTGGATCCTTCTCATCATCGTTCTTGCCCTGACTGCCGTCGTGCTTCGCACGAGCAATCGGTGGGTTCATGTGGAAGGAGGTGCCAAGTGAGCCCTCGCAGCCTCGCGCGGTCGCTGGTCTTTCTGCCGCTGACTGTGGGTGGCGCTGCGCTGCTCTTTCCACTGTGGTGGATGGTGGTTGTCAGTCTTGAAACTCCCGAGCGCGCGGGCGCAGCGATCACTGGTGGAACGGGCCTCACGCTGTGGCCTCCAAGTCCGCAGTGGCATAACTACCCGGATGCGCTGCGCGAAATGGGTGGCGCGGAACCGTGGGCAGGCTTTACGAATGCGCTCGCGAATTCTGTCGTGATCACAGTGCTCGTGCTGATCGGCACCATCCTGTCGAGCAGCCTCGTTGGCTACGCATTCGCGCGCCTGCGCTTTCGCGGGAGAGAGGGACTATTCCTAGTGATGCTGGGCACCATGATGCTGCCCGGGCAAGTCACCATCATTCCGTTGTTCCTGCTCTTCCGATCACTCGGCTGGATCGACTCTCTCCTGCCGCTTGCAGTGCCTGCATTCTTCGGGAATGCCTTCTTCATCTTCATGTACCGACAGTTCATCGCACAGTTGCCCGAATCACTCTTCGAAGCCGCACGCATCGACGGCTACGGACACATTGGCATCTGGCTCCGCATCGTCCTCCCACTCTGCAAGCCCGTAAACGCCATCTGTGCGGTTTTCACTTTCGTGGCTGTCTGGAATGACTTCCTTGGACCGCTCGTCTATCTGCACTCCGATGAACAGGCCACACTTGCAGTGGCACTCAATTCATTCCGCAATCAGTATGGCGGACTCGAGGATGTGCACCTCCTGATGGCGGCCAGCCTCGTCACGATGCTGCCATGCATCCTGCTGTTCTTCGCGGCGCAGAAGCACTTTGTCGAGGGACTTTCTCAGGGTGCCGTGAAGGGCTGACGGAATTCGCGTCAGTACTGTCCCGTCAATACACCGGAGTGGTGCGATTCGTGCGCAGCCAATCAATCGTCTGGCGGGCGTTGTTTCCCTTGACATCGAGTGTGGGTCCCTGCTGGAGGAGCGCATCGACCTCTGCCTTCAGCACCTCGATCTCGCCGCGGAACTCTGGATCAATCTTCGCAGAGTCTGACTCCGCAAGTTTCGCGGCAATCAGCCGCGCCTGACTCGTCGATGTCGATGCCTGTGTGTACATGTTGAGGACGACTTGCCACGCATTGATCGACGCGTCAACATTCTTCTGCCATGCGACGCTCGTCACGCGCGTGACCGACCAGCTTGACGATTGAGATCCAGCTCCACCGTTGTTGGACCACTGGCGCGAGTAGGAACGCCGGTACTGCTGCTTCCGCGGATCGCTCGCGCGCGCATTCGCCTCCGCCTCGACCATTGCAGCCACAATCGAGCGCGCATCCCTGATGGCTCGGAAGCCTGTTTGCAGCGCATCATTCGCCTGCTTTCGCTCGGAGGCGAGACGCGACTTCACCTGCGCCAAGATCTTGTCTGCAACTCCGGGCACCGCGATCCACCTCTCCGCGCCGAGTACCGTGCCGACACTGTCAATGCCGCCACTGCCTTGCAGCGCGAGCCCCGATGTGATGAGTTGCTGACCAGACCATCCTGTCAACGCGTCGGTGCCGCTCGCCAGTTTCACAGATTCCGTACCCGCAGGTGCAGTCGTACCGAAGCGGAGGCAATGATCAGGCGTCCGCCACAGGAAGAGATCGAGGTTCGGATCAACCATGGACCGAACGACCTCGCCAGTGGCCGCCGGATTGATTGTGTAGGGCTGGAACTGCTCGAAAAACCTGCCAATCTCCGCAGATAGATTGCCCGACGGAACATCGCTGCCCGGAGTCCAGTCGATGAGCACCTGACTGTTCGCTGGATCGAGCAGCACCAGATAGTCGCAGAGCAGTGGCAAAATCGCGCCTGGACCTACCGCGCTCCCGAGCACACCAATGATGGGCATTCGCTTTCGGAGTGCTGCTATCTCTGCGGCGAGTGCGAGTATCTCGCCATTGGCACCACCGGTGATCCGAAAGTCGATGACGAGCGTGTTGATCTTTGTGGGACTGGGGTGGCGGGCGTTCACCTCCTTGAGCGCGATCACGACGCTTGGGTCGATGATGTCTCCGTGCAACGGAAGGATCGTGTAGCGCATGGTGCGCGGCAGCTTCCGATCTGTCGGGCACAGCCGAGTCGGAGGCAGTAGATCAACCGGCTCTTCCGACACCGCACCTTCGGATGTTGGTGCGACCGTCGCGCCTTGTGCGCCATTGGACGGTGGAGCCTCTGGAGCAGGCGCCGCATTCTGCGCCGCAGAAATGCAAGCAGCAAGACAGGCGTAACCGATGGCAACGAGCGTGCGTGAAGTTCGATGCATTCTGTAGTTGTACCCGATGCGTTTCATGGGTTAGGCTCCGTCACCCCAATGGCTGCGATCAACCTCGAGGGCGTCACAAAGACCTACGCGAATGGTGTCAAAGCAGTCGATGGTGTTTCGCTATCGATCAGCGATGGGGAGTTCATCGTGCTCGTCGGCCCTTCGGGTTGCGGGAAGAGCACGACACTTCGGATGATTGCTGGTCTGGAGGAGATCTCGGCGGGTCTCCTCATCGTCGGTGGTGTTCCTATGAACGATGTTCCAGCGCGTCGCCGAAACATGGCGATGGTGTTCCAGAATTACGCGCTTTACCCGCACCTCGATGTTCGGCGGAACATGGCATTCAGTCTCGAGCGCCGCCGCAGTTATGGAAGCGTCGTGCGTGCCATGTTGAGCTCGAGCTACCGCGCGCTGCGGCGCACGGAGTGCCAAGCCATTGATGAACGAGTCCGTGCAGCCGCCACCACACTGGGCATTGAAACGCTGCTTGAGCGCAAGCCGCGCGAACTCTCTGGAGGTCAGCGACAGCGGGTCGCCGTCGGACGCGCCCTCGTGCGCAATCCCGTTGCGTTCCTCTTTGATGAACCACTGTCAAATCTCGACGCCAAACTGCGTGGGGAAATGCGCACTGAACTGCGCCTGCTCCACCAGCGATTGCGGGCGACGATGGTGTATGTCACTCACGACCAAGAGGAGGCAATGAGCCTCGCCGATCGACTCGTGGTGATGAAGGACGGCGTCGTCCAGCAAATCGGCACTCCGAGCGCGGTCTACAACCGTCCGGCAAACCGATTTGTCGCAGGATTTGTGGGCACGCCAACGATGAACTTCCTGCCGGGCAAGATGGAGAGCGGAGCACAGTTCCGATGGGCCGGCGGTCTGATCGCACTGCGCGAAAATCGCTGGCCCGGTCTCGCCAACTGGCAGGGAAGGGGCGTTGAAGTCGGTGTTCGACCAGATCAGGTGCGCATCGGGAGCGGACCATGCCGTGGCCGTGTGCTGGCTGTCGAAAACTACGGAGACCGAATGGATGTGGTCATCGAGTGCGCTGGTCAACGGCTCGTCAGTCGCTGTCCAGCCGCCCCGCTGCGCGAGGGAAGCGAAAGCGCCTTCGAGCCCGCAGTCGACAGTGCTCAGATATTCGACCCTGCATCAGGCGGTCGAGCGCTTGACCTCAGTTCCTAAGCTCGATCATTGCCACGCCGCGAGCAGACGCGCCATGTCCGCTCCTGCGACAGTGCCATCACCATCGATGTCGGAGGGTCCACCCGATGTGCCCCACGCCGCGAGCAGGATCGCAAGGTCGGTTGCGTTCACAAACCCATCCAAATTGATGTCCTCCGGCAGGAATGTGGCACCCTGCGACAGAATGACCGCCGAATATGGCCCGATGTTCACGAGTGCGCTCTGCGCGAGACCATCCCACGCCACGGGAGATGTCGATGTCGAGAGGCACAGCGTGTTTCCAAAGTCCGATGAGTAGCCAGTCCAGTCGCTGTTGAAGCGACAGTGCCAGGTGCCGGAACGAGGCAGTCCAATGCGATAGTTGTTCTTGGCTGTGACAGAAAAGTTCATCACCACAATGGTGTCGTCGTACTGACCACCATTCTGCCAACGGTGGTAAGCGAGCACCTTGTCTGTGTTGTTGACATGAAACACATTTGTGCTGAAGCCTGACAAGCCGCGAGTCGTTCCGCCGACATTCTTGCGCAACTTGATCAGGTCCTTATAGAGCAAAAAGATTCCAGCGAAGGTCGTCTTTCGGCTCCAATCCAGCGGCACATTGTCGCGGAAGTACTCGTCCTCAAGGAACTCCTGTCCCTGAAAGATCATCGGGATGCCGGGGGCCGTCATCACGAGAACTCCGCCGAGCGTCGATCGCTTCCGCGCCCAGTAGGAACCGGCATCCCCGGGCGAAATCTCCTCCGGAACCCGAGAGCGTCCGTTGGCAACCTCGTCATGGCTTTCGGTGTAGATCACACGCTGCTGCATGGACCCGTTGTAGGAAAACGCGACAGCATCACGAATCGCCCACATGTCGCGACTCGCGTCGCTCGAGGAAATCAGGTTGCCGCGAACCCTCGGATAGAAGCTCGAATCCCACTGGCTGTCGAATCCTGCACCACCCTCCCCCGTTGTCTTGGTGATCCACGAGTCAACATCCATGTCTTCGGCCACAATCAACTTTCCTGGAGACACCGCATCGATGTCATTGTTGATCCACTGCAGCAGCGACCAGCCCTGTGGATTGTCCGGCCCAGTCAGGCCGATGCGGCGAATGAACTTCGTGCCATCCAGACGGAGTCCGTCGGCGCGAAACTCCTCAAGCCACATCAGCGCGTTGTTTCGCAGGTAGGTGCGCACCTCGCCGCGACCGAAGTCAGGACGCGTGTTGCCCCAGGGGGTAACGACACGCTCGTCGTTGTAGAAAAAAATGCCACCGCCCTCGACACCGTTCACATTCTGGAACCAGCCATCGAAGCGCCACATGTCGAGATCCGAGGGACCGAGGTGGTTGTAGACCACATCCACATTCACTCCGAGTCCGCGGGCATGTGCAGCGTCGATGAACTCCTTCATGTCGTTCGGCGAGCCGTACGCAGCCTCTACTGAATACGGGAAGGAACCGTTGTAGCCCCACGACACATCACCCGCGAACTCAGTTGTGGGCATCAACACAATCATGTTGACTCCGAGTTCCTGCAGGTGGTCGAGCCGCGCGGTGCACTGGTCGAAGTTCGCAGGTGGATTGCCAGAGGCCGATGTGCCGTAGGTGCCGACATGCATCTCGTACATCACAATCCTGTCCCAGGTGGGAGCCTGATAGCTGTTCGACTGCCAGACATAACTCGCGGGGTTGTAAATGACTGAGTTGCCAACAGAGTTTGTCAGATCGCGCGCCCACGGATCATTCTTCCAGAGCGTCTGCGTTCCGTTTCGAATGACAAACTTGTATTGGGAGCCAGCTTGAATGTTCGGAGCATCAACGGACCAGTACCCGTTGCCCTCCGAATAAAGCGGCATCGAGGTGGAGTTCCAGAAGTTGAACGACCCAGCCACATTCACGGAACTGGCGTTGGGGGAAAAGACGCGAAAAGTCACGCCGAACTGTGAACCTTGGGTGTATGGGACGGCACCGAATCCAGGTCGCTGCGACACCTGCGACCAAGAGAGAGAACAGCAAAGTCCCGCCGATGCAGAAGCGATCGCGAGGGAGTAAAGAGTCCTCATCGTGGATGGAAGTCTACAGCGCTCGCGCGAATTTTCCTACGAACACGGTAGTTTTTGACCTGACAGGCTCCTCATGGCTCGGGCGCAAGTCGACGCAGGGGCCGTGCAATGGGTGCCAAAGGCCCATCTGGAATCTCGCCGCTGTTTCAGGGGCTGCCATTCAACTTTTTGGCGAACTCCATGCCACCGGGTGGCATTGGATACTTGCCGTTGAGGATGTCGCTTGGGGTAGCTCCATCACCATAGGTCTTCATATTCACCTCGTCTTTGATCAGAATGCCCAAGCCGCCAATCGATGCACCGCCGTAAAGCCCCGCTGCCGAGATGTAGGTCTTCACTGTCGGTCCCGAGGCCTGTGCGGTGCCAGTCGTCGCGGCTGCCGTCCCTTGAGCTCCGGCGTAGAAGTAACTCCCAGACTCAATGAACTTATCGAATGTTGCGGGGTCATTGAAGACCAACACAATGTCGACATGCTGAGCGCCAACGAGCGGGCCGAAGTCGCCTTTGATGATGCCGATCGCAAGAGGCGGTGACCAGCCCGACGGCAGGCGCTTGGTGGCAACGCCGTTCCCCCCCATCCAGCCAAGCACTACCCCCGCTTGAAAGCAGCGCAGAGAGACAACGGCAACGGCGCTCTTGAGTTCCTCGGCTGGAACTGGCTTGCCGGAGGTCTGGACTGTCACAAATGACTGCTGACCATCTGTGATGTATTCGAGCATCGGGCTCGACGATTTGCAGCCACCAATCCCCGCGAGCGCAAGCAGCAGGATTGGAGCAATGAACGATCGAACGACGCGAGATTGAAAGTGATGTGCGACCACTGATGCCTCTCCTTGGCAATGGCGAATTGCCGCGCTTCCGCTACGCGGCTTGAACGGTTCAAAGAATAGCACCCCCCTCAAATGCAGGGGGCGCCTGAATGCAGAACCGAAAAATACGGCCGTGCGCCGACCTTACGGGCACACGCCCCAACCACCGAGCACGATGGTCAGGTCTGTGGCGTTCACGACACCATCGCCGTTCACATCCGCGTTGCACGCAGGTGGCTCCGGCGGACACACTGGCTCATCAGGATTCACGATCAGCGAGGCGTACTGGTTGCCCTTGATGTTCGCGAGATTGATGTTCCGTGTTTCACCGAGATTGGCGGACCCGGCAGGAAGAGAGCCCAAGAACTGATTGGATGCGTAGCCATGATCGCCGCTGTTGACGAACGCGACAAAGCGGATGTTCTGCTGAACCGACGCGTCGTAGCCGAGTAGCGTCAGAGGAATTGCGATTTCGATACCGGTATCTACAGCCGCAGCACCGCTTGTATCACCTCCATCGCCGCCCACGCCCGCCGCATTACTGTTGTTCATTGCGACGATGACACCAGACTTCCCAAGAATTGGAGTGGCACAAGGAACACCCTGCCCGAGGTACTGTCCCGCGCCGCCCCCAAGCGTGGGGAGATAAGCGACACTCGCATACATCGCAAGCGGCTCGCCACCGTTCGTCGCAGTCACATAGAAGTCGGCGGTAAAGCACTGATCAAAGGTCAGGCCAGGATTGCCACCCATTCGATTGAGTCCGTTAAAGTCAACATCGGGATTATCTGTGCGGAGAGTG
>Ga0233425_10005606_pt1 | contig 19618 bp, 9 predicted proteins | sample Watercolumn_Towu_2_FD_181712 | JGI IMG/M metagenome (GOLD analysis project Ga0233425, IMG submission 181712) | Freshwater microbial communities from Lake Towuti, South Sulawesi, Indonesia - Watercolumn_Towuti2014_140_MG | ecosystem: Environmental > Aquatic > Freshwater > Lake | place: Indonesia... | reverse complement strand
GAACGCTACTACGCGCCTGGCATGGGGCGATTCCGCTGGTCGACCACCACCGAGTCGAAGGTTGGCCCCGCGACCGACATGCCGGAGCAAGTGGCAGCGGTGCTGCGCAAACCGATTGGCCAATGGTCGGCCGACGAGCGGGCGGTCGTTTTCGAGCGGTTCCTGCAAACGACCCCCGAGCTCAAAGTGGCCCGCCAGGAAATCGACAGCCTGAAGGCATCGCTGGCCGTCCGGACAACGACCCTGTCGATGCGCGAACGCCCTGCCGACAATCCGCGGCCGACGTTCCGTCGTCATCGCGGCGAATACTTGCTGCCACGTGAGCAGATCGCCCCTGCCACGCCGGCGTTTCTCACAACCGCCGAAAACCCGGCGCCCAGAAACCGTCTGGAATTCGCCCGCTGGCTGGTATCGCCCTCCAATCCGCTGACCGCTCGCGTGACGGTGAATCGAGCGTGGGAGTCATTCTTCGGTCGTGGACTGGTGCGAACGAGCCAGGACTTCGGCTACCAGGGGGAATTGCCGACGCATCCGGAATTGCTCGACCACCTGGCGCTGCAATTCGTTCGTAACGGTTGGTCACTGAAGCAGCTTCACAAGTCGATCGTGATGAGCCGCGTTTATCGGCAGTCGGCCGTCGTCCGCAAAGAGGCCGCGGAGCGTGATTCCGACAATCGTTGGCTCTCGCGCGGGCCGCGCACGCGACTCGAAGCCGAGCAACTGCGCGACGGCGCGTTGGCGATCGCTGGTCTGTTGTCGAGCAAGCGAGGCGGCCCGAGTGTCTTTCCGCCGCAGCCATCGACCATCACCACCGAGGGCGCTTACGGACAATTCGCCTGGAACGTCAGCGCGGGCGAAGACCGATGGCGCCGGAGCCTTTACACGTTTACCAAACGGACGACCCCTTTCGCATTTTTCGCCACGTTCGACGCGCCCAGCGGAGAAGCCTGCGTCGCTCGCCGTGATTCGACGAATACTCCGCTGCAAGCCTTATCGCTGTTGAACGATGTCTCGATGATCGAAGCCGCACGTGCTTTGGGCAGATGGGCCACGGAGCAGTCGCCCGACGACTCCGTTCGGGCGACGGCGATCCTGAGGCGGACGATAACCCGTCCCCCAACCTCGCGTGAAGTCGAGGCGGTTGTCGCCTATGCCAGGCGGCAGCGCGAGCGCATGACCGCCAGCGAACTGCCGGCTGCCAGAATCGTCGGCGACACGGCTGCGTCTGAGGCGGCGACCGAACAGGCTGTGTGGACGCTGGTCGCCCGCGTGGCCTTGAATCTCGACGACACCGTCGTCAAATAGCTATTCCGTCCCTACCCGAACCGCACCAGGCAAATCGCCAGATGGAGTCGACCATGCAACTTCAGCTCCCAGCCGTCGTGGCCCGTCGGCACTTTCTGCATGAATGTGGGGTGGGCCTCGGCAAGGCGGCGCTCGCCGGACTTCTCGCAGGCTCCATCGCGGACCGGGTCCCGGCCGCCGAGCGGACCGATCCGCTTGCGCCCAAACCGCCCCATTTTGCCCCGAAGGCCAAGCGGGTAATCCACCTGTTCATGGCTGGCGCTCCGAGTCAGCTCGATCTATTCGACTATAAACCTGAACTGAAAAAACTCGAAGGCAAACCGTTGCCGCCGTCGGTCATCATGGGCCAGCGATATGCCTTCATTCGTCCGGACGCGGCGGTGATGGGCCCGCGTTTCGATTTCGCCCGACACGGCGCCTGCGGCATGGAACTCTCCGCCGCGTTGCAGCATCTGCCGAAAATCGCCGACGAGATCACGTTGATCCGCTCGATCCGCACCGACCAGTTCAACCACGCCCCGGCGCAGATCTTCTTGAACACCGGGTTCTCGCAGCCCGGTCGGCCGAGTCTAGGGAGCTGGGCTCTGTATGGTCTCGGCGCCGAGACGCAGGAATTGCCGGCTTTCGTCGTAATGTCGACCGGAGCCGGAATCAGCGGCGGGGCGGCCAATTGGTCGAGCGGGTTCCTGCCGACACTCTATGGCGGCGTTCGCTTGCGGAACCAGGGGGACCCGATTCTCAACGTTACCAGCCCCGATGGAATCGACGCCGTGGCCCAGCGCGACACCTTGGACACCATCGGAAAACTGAACCAGGAACGTCTGCAGACGCTGGCCGATCCGGAAATTGCCTCGCGAATCGCCAGCTACGAGATGGCCTTCAAGCTGCAGTCCAGCGCGCCCGAACTGATGAACCTCAAGAGTGAATCGGCCGAGACGCTCGCGCTGTACGGTTGCGATCCGGACAAGCCGTCATTCGCCCGCGCGGCTTTGCTGGCGCGGCGAATGATCGAGCGGGGTGTGCGCTTCGTCAACATCTACCACGAGGGTTGGGATGCCCACAGTGACGTCGTCGGCAACCACAAAGGCAACCTGGCGCAGACCGAGCAGGCGACCGTGGCGCTGGTCTCGGACCTCAAGCGACTCGGGCTGCTGAACGATACGCTGGTGATTTGGGGAGGCGAATTCGGCCGCACTCCGATGGTCGAGACGAACGCGCTGCTGGGCCGTTCGCAAGGCCGGGACCATCACCCCCAGGCCTACACAATGTGGCTGGCCGGCGGCGGCGTAAAAGCCGGTTATCAACACGGCAAAACCGACGACCTGGGCTTCCACGTCTCCGAGGATCCCGTCCATACCCACGACCTGCAGGCAACAATTCTGCACTTATTGGGCTTCGACCACGAACGACTGACCTACCGACACGCGGGTCGGGACTTTCGACTGACCGACGTGCACGGGCATGTCGTGGAGAAACTGCTGGCGTAGTTACCTGTGGCCGGCGCTTCCCGCACTTCGACTCTGCACGAGTCCGGTTCCGCGTTGAGTTCGCCATCGCTGTCGCCTTCCTGACGGAGGCCGTGCCCAGCGTTGCGCCGCCGGCGATACTGCTTTGTCAACGAACTGTCCGGACGGTAAACTGTGGCAACAGGCAATTCTCTCAGGTCGTCGTTGCATGGGCGACGCGACTGCTGGCAACCCGAGGAGTTCGATGCGCTGCCCGATGAAGGCTCCAATTGTCACGGCGATCGTCGGTACCTTGTTCATTGGCGCCGTCGCGCGGACGGAAGATTGGCCGCAGTGGCGCGGCCCGAATCGAGACGGCGTCTTCGTGGACACCGGTCTGTTGGAGACATTCCCGCTTGAAGGCTTGGCGGTGCGCTGGCGAGTTCCCGCCGGCTGGGGCTTCTCCAGTCCGGTCGTCGCCCAAGGGCGCGTCTTCCTCGCGGACTCAGAGCTGACGAAGCCGACCGCCAAGGAACGCAATCGCTGTTTCGATCTATGGACCGGGAAGACGCTTTGGAGTTATTCCTATGACGTCGCCTATGAAGACTGGGCCTTCGACCCGGCCCAAGAGATCGGTCCGGTTGCGACGCCGATCGTCCAGGACGGCAAAGTCTACTTTCTGGGCAGGCTTGGCCATCTCGTTTGCCTCGATTCAAAGAATGGCACCGTACTTTGGCAAAAGCACCTGGACACCGATTATCAAACCAGGTTCGCTCCGGGCACACCTTCGCCGTTAATCGACGGCAATCTGCTGATCTTGTTTATTGGCGGCAAGCCTGGCGCGTGCGTCATCGCTTTGGACAAGGACACGGGAAGGGAAGTATGGCGGGCGCTTGACGAAGCGCTCACATTCAGTTCACCGATTGTCATTGCGTACGGCGGTAAGCGGCAGTTGATCGTTTGGACACAAGAGTCGGTGACATCGCTCGACGCGGCGGCAGGCACGACCTGCTGGCGGCAGCCGCTCCTGACGAGCAGTGACTATGCTGTTTCCACGCCGGTCTTCCACGAGGGCCGGTTACTGGTGGGTGGCCTGATGTTCCAACTCGCCCCCGACAAACCGGCCGCCAGGATTCTCTGGCCAGCCTCGAAGGCTCCCGCTCGACGTATCTTCAGTCACACTTCGACAGCGCTCTTCAGTGGTGACCACATATTCTCTGCCAAGTCGTCGGGCGAATTGATCTGCGTGGACGCGAACACTGGTCAACAAGTATGGGAATCGGACAAAGTGACCGACTTGAAGAGCGGCGCCAGTATCCACCTCACTGTCAACGGCGATTTCGTCCTGCTCTACACCGACCGCGGTGAACTGATCCGTGCCCAACTCACGTCCCAAGGTTACAAAGAACTGAGCCGCGTCGCGGTGCTGGAACCCACGATGCCGTTCGGTGGCCGTAAAGTCACCTGGTCGCCGCCGGCCTTTGCTGGCCGCCACATTTTCGCCCGCAACGGAAAGGAGCTGATCTGTGCCTCGTTGGCGGCGGCGCTGGACAAGCAAGGCCCAGACACAAAGTGATTCACAGCGTGGCCGAGCCGCAATTTGTCCGAGTCGCTCCGAAACTCGGCGTCCAGTTGCGGAGCAACGCGACCACAAAATCGTGTCGCAATTGCGTAAAGCGGCGCGATAACGGATGGAGGCCGCTGCTGCGAAACCATCCTGGCATTTCGGGGTTAAAGGAAAACTGGCCCGAGAATGGCTCGCTGGTGTCGTCGCGCGAAGTGGGCAGCTCGGATTGAAGACTCGAACCTTTAGCGAACATATTCCATGCTTTCACGATTATGGTTTCGATTTACTGGTCCGCTTTCGGCACTTCGCTGGATTGTTTCAGGAGCTATTCTGGCGAGCTGGGTGGGTGCGAGCGCTTCGGACTGGCCGCAGTGGCAGGGGCCCGACCGGAACGCCATGTCGCGCGAAACCGGCCTTATGCAGTCTTGGCCCAAAGACGGCCCGCCGCTTGCCTGGCGCGTTACGGGGCTGGGGGGTGGTGACGGTGCGCCCGCGGTCGCTGACGGCAAACTCTTCGTCATGGGCACTCAGGGTGACGCGGAAGCTGTCATGGCGCTGTCGGAAAAGGACGGCAAAGCGCTATGGTCGAAGCCCCTGGGAGCAAAATTCTCACAACGCATGCCACAGTCCCAAGAGGGACCGGGATGCACGCCGACCGTCGATGGTGATCGGCTCTACGTCCTGAGCATGTCCGGGGAACTCACGTGCCTGCAGGTCAGCGATGGTGAGATTGTCTGGCAGCGCAGTTTGACCAAGGACTTTGGGGGGCAGGTTCCGGTTTGGAGCTACCGCGAATCGCCGCTCGTCGACGGCGATAAGCTTGTTTGCACGCCGGGTGGTCCCGAGGCGTTGCTGGTAGCGCTCAACAAATCCGATGGCCAAACTGTCTGGAAGAGTACGTTACCCAAAGCGAGCGAGGCTGCCCGCGGCGAGGAATCGACGGGGCGCGCCGGGTCAGGTCGTTTTGGTCGCGGGCCAGCCGGTGGCGCTGCCTATTCTTCCGTGATCGCCATCTTTGCTGCCGGGCAGCGGCAGTATGTGCAACTGACTGCGAAAACGGTCGTGGGCGTGGCCGCAACCGACGGAAAATTCTTGTGGCGGTATGACGCTGCTGCCAACGGCAACGGCATCAACTGTTCGACACCGATTTTCCACGAACGCCACGTCCTGGCCTCCTCCGCCTATGGCGCGGGGGCCGGTTTGGTCAGGCTCGACCAAGGCTCCGATGGCAATGTGCAAGCCGAGGAAGTCTGGTTCAGCAACAAGCTGCAGAATCACCACGGTGGCATCATCATCCATGACGGCGCGGTGTTCGGCGCCAATGGCGGTAACGGCGGCGGCTACCTGATCTGTCTCGACCTGAAATCCGGCGATGTGCTGTGGGATGAACGGGCGGGCAAACGACGCGCGCCAAAAGGCTCGGTCGTGTTTGCCGACGGTCGAATTTACTATCGCATGGAAGATGGCACCGTGCTGTTGATTGAGCCAAACCTCAAGGAATATGTCGAGCATGGTCGCTTCGCACAACCGGATCGCAGCCGCTCACCAGCCTGGGCTCACCCGGTTATTGCCAACGGCAAGTTGTATATCCGCGACCAGGATCTGTTGCTGTGCTATGACGTCCAACGTAAGTAGGGATTCAACGGACGGTTGACAGGTTGGCGGTGACAACCGGTATCGACGAGCAGCAGCGGTCATTCCGCCTGCTTTCCGAGCGATTTCCTGGCCCGATCCACCACCGGCTGCATGTCCTGAAACCGCTTGTGGTCCCTCGGGATGCGCTTTGACAATTCCAGGACTCGATCGTGCCGTTGTTCCATGCCGGCAAGCCACAATTGCGCGAAAATGACGTCCGGTTCCTTGGGGAATCGCGCTTCCCATCGCGAGCAAACCTCGCCGGCCAGATTCAGTTTTTGCGCAATGAAACAGACGTCAGCCAGATGCAGGTACTCTTCCGAGCTCAAGTCGTCGCGCTGCACAAAATCCATTAACTGCGTGATGGTGCGATCGCGAACCGATTCGTTGAATACCTCCCCGCCGGGCTGGCATTCGTAGCGTGCGCAACTTATCGCCTGGATGAGAGCATCGCGTCGGTAAAACGGAAACAGGGAGTCGGAGTCCACTGCCTGCTGAAACAACTCACGAAGTCGACCGGAGTTGTCAGGAGCGATTGCGCCTTCGACATGGTTCCAGATCTCAATCGCCTGCATGTAGGAAAAGTAGCCATCGGGATGCCCGGCGATGATTTCCTGATATTCGCGAACCAGGTCAGCGTGGCTTCGAAAGCTTCTCGTGAGCATCATATTCCAGTACCGTCCCCAACTCTCTCGAATCCAGGGCAGATTGGCGATTTGGCCCGGATTCGATGCCGAACCGAATCGACTGTTGTGGCTCGTCAAGAGTCTGCTTCCACGGGCCAAGAGTTTGGGGATTTCGAGCATAGTCGAAAGGTATTCTTCCGGCCGAGTGGTCCGTTTGAGTACGGTATTCGTGGCCCCAACGAAATTGCTCAAATCGTCCAAGAGGCGTCGATCTTCCTCCGAAAGCGATTTGCAGGCCCGATCGAAGTGGACTTGCGCTCCTGGGACGTCGTCCTGAAACAGTCGGGACAATCCGGCCGTAAAATGCGGGGACGGATCATCGGGAAAAAGGAGGCTCATCGATTGAGCGCGGTTCTGCACGTCGGCGTCGTGCCCCAATACAAACAGGGCAAACAACAGCGCCGAATGCGCCGAATGATGATAGGGATTCCGCTCTAATGCGTTTTCGAAATGGGCGATCGCATCGATCGTTCGTTCGGCGAGCAGTCCTTGGGCATACGCATCGCTGGCGGCCGAGACTCCCAATCGCCGCGCCGCGTGCAGGTCATCGAGTGCTGCCTGCTGCCCGCCCATTTTTGCCAGAGCGAAGTCTCCTAAGAGCAACCGTACCTCTCCGGCCTTGTCCCCAAGATCGGTGCGCATCGCAAGCTGTTTCAATTCGCTCTCGGCCTGGTCACGCTCATTGAGCGCCAAGAGGGCTTGGATTCGCTGCAGCGAAATTGCAACGACGTCCGCGGTCGGGTAGCCTCGGGCTTGATCCAGATACTCGAGCGCGCCTCGCCAGCGCCCCCGCTGAGATTCCTGGGCGGCCAACAGGACAAGTCGATCCGCGGTGCGTTCGCGTATTTCGGATCGTTGTGACCGGACAACTCCCGCAAGAACGGCCACTGCAATCAGGATCACGGCGGCAAATCCAGTCGCCAGCCTGGCTGGGTGGCGACGGCACCAGCGCGCGATCCGCTCCAGGGAATGCAACGGACGCGCCGTGATCGGTCGATAATCCAGAAACCTCGCCAAATCGTCGGCAAGTTCCTGAGCACTCGCGTAGCGTCGGCGCGGATCCTTTTCCAGGCACTTCAAGCAGATTGTTTCCAGATCGCGCGGGACCACCGAGTTCACGTCGCGCGGCGACTGGGGTTCGCGGTTCAAGACGAGTTGAATGATCTCCGCGAACGTCTGGGCATGAAACGGCGGAGATCCTGTCAGCATGTGGAACAGCGTTGCGCCGAGCGAATAGACATCGCTCCGCTCCGTTACCGTACCCCGCTGCCCCAGGACTTGTTCCGGCGGCGCGTAGGCCGGCGTTCCCAGGAACGTGCCGGACACGGTGAGCGATGGATCATCGTTGAGGCACTTTGCGAGACCGAAGTCCGAGATTTTCGGGTTGTCGTGAGTGTCCAGGAGGATGTTGGCCGGTTTGATGTCGCGGTGGAGGATGCCCGCCTGATGTGCAAACGCAACCGCCAGCGCCACGGATTGCAGTAGCGTGGCCGCGCGGCGCGGCGATAATGGCCCCTCGCGCAATTCGTCCGCCACACTGCCGCCGTCGACGCATTCCATGGAGAAGAACGGAGCGCCGGCAAAGTCTCCCACATCATAGATGGCAACGATATTCCGATGCTTGAGAGAAGCTGCGGCCCGGGCCTCCGTCAAGAATCGCTGCGTCTCGACAGAGCCGGATAGATAGCCTGGCCGCAACATCTTGACCGCCACGATGCGGTCCAGTTTCCGCTGCCGTGCTCGATAAACGATTCCCATCCCTCCACGGGCGATCGGCCGAAGAATTTCGTAATCCGCGCCAAGCATCGTTCCTGCCGGCAACGACTCAACCGGCACTCCGAACTTCGCCAGCGGGTTGTCGATGGTCGATAACTCATGAGGGACGTTTTCGGATTCAATGTCGGTCGATTGCAGCGGTTGACGCGACGTCGTCGCGGCGAGATCTGCGTGTCCTGGAGGTAATGGACCCTCCCAGGCCGAGGGGCGATCTTTCGGCCTTTGGTCGTTCATCGTCACTCCTTGCTCGCTGCCAGACACCGCGCGATAGCCGCACCAGTCCGATTCTGGGCTTATTATGGTTCTGCGTCGGAGCCGCCGCAAATGGCATCCAGGACCGATTGCCGAAGGACGCTGCGACCTGACTGACGGCACGATAAGGGCCGGATATCCAAGGCCGATGGAAATCGCTAGAACTTTGCAGTCGGCGCCGACGCAGCTGGGACTTCCAGCCGCGGCAGGACATCGTCAACAATGCGACGTTGTTTCCCTTGAGAGTGATACGTTCGCGTGGGGCTGGAAGCCCCAGCAACGGGTCCCAGCAGCGGGCCCGAGCAACGGGCCCATTAACGGGCCTCAGCAACGGGGCACACAAAACAATCCTATTCTCCAAAATTAGCGATGAGCCCAAACATGCTTCGAATCTCCGCGTTGACGACCTGTTGGCTTGTGATCACCCAGTTGCTTGTCGCTGCCGACGACCGGATCGGGCATGCGAAACTCCTGGCCGAGGCGGAGGCACGCTTAAAAGCGATCTATGACAAGCGGGAGTTCGCGCCGGCCACGTTTTCGGGAAAGTGGCTGCGCGACAGTTCCGGATATCTGGTGCTGGAAAAGCGGCCGGAAAACTCCCTGCCGGAGTTGTTGAAATACGACGTCGCCAGCGGAGCACGATCGATTCTGATTGGCGGCGAGCAACTGGTGATTGCGGGCACGACGGAAAAGCTCGTGATCGAAGATTTTGGTCAATCGCCAATCGCCACTCAGTTTCTGCTTCAGGCTCGTACGACCGCGCAGCAGGAATCCGGCTATTGGCTATTCGATGCGGAATCCCGCTCCCTCCGCAAGATCGATGCCAGGATCACACGTCTCTCCTGGCAAAGCACATTTTCACCCAACGGGGACCGAATTCTCTTCGGGCGTGGTCCCGATCTTTGTGTGTTGGATCTGGTCACGAATGAGCTGATTCCCTTGACGAAGTCGGTCGATCGCGGCGTGATTGAAAATGGGGTGCAGGGCGGCTGGAGTCCCGAGGGAGAACGTGTTCAGGCGCGATGGAGTCCTGACGGGAAAGCAATTGCGTATGTGCAATCCGATACGTCACAACTTCGGCAGCGTCCGTTCATTCGTGCGACCGACCCAACTTATCCCGATGTGACGATGGAGCGCTATGCCCGCGTCGGCACACCGATCCCTACGCTGCGCGTCGGCGTCGTGGATGCCTCGGGTGGAGAGACCCGCTGGCTGAACCTGCCTGCCGAGGCAGGTGCTTTCTATCTCAATGATGTGAGCTGGGCCGGGAACTCGGATGAGCTGCTGGTCGAGATCCTAAGCCGTTCCCGCGACACGCGTGCGTTTCTGCTCGTGAACGCAGCGTCTGGCGCGATTACCAAAACGCACGAGGAATCCGATCCCGCCTGGGTCGACGCAAGTTACGCTGCCAATGCCGGCCTGGAATGGATTCAGCAAGACCAGGCAGTTGTGCTGCTCAGCGAACGCGACGGTTGGCGGCACGCGTACCGGCTTTCGCGTGATGGCAAGCAGCAGACGTTGCTGACCAAATCAGCCGGCGACGTTATCGCTCGTGGCCCCGTCGATGAGCAGGTCGGCTGTCTGTATTTTCTGGCGTCTCCGGACAACGCCACGCAGCGCTACCTCTTCCGTGTTTCCTTGGTCGGAACGAGCGAACCCGAACGAGTAACCCCGCTCGACCAGCCGGGCTCGCACCGCTACGAATTTTCTCCCGATCGGAAATGGGCTTTTCATACCTATTCGACGTTTGACTCCCCGCCCGTGATCGACCTGGTGGAACTTTCAGGGCATCGCTCGGTGCGTATTCTGGAAGACAACGAGGAGTGTCGTCGACGAGTCCGTCCGCTGATCACACAGCCCACCGAGTTCTTCAAGCTCGACATTGGCGACGGCGTCGTCATGGATGCGTGGATGATCAAGCCGCGCGACTTTGACCGCACGAAGAAGTACCCGGTCTTCGTGTTTGTGTACGGCGAACCGCACGCTCAGACAGTGATCGACGATTGGACTGGCGGCCAGAATCACTCCATGTTCCATCGCATGATTGCCGATTTTGGATATCTGGTGGTCTCGATGGATGGCCGTGGAACACCGGCCCCGAAAGGCGCAGCCTGGCGACGAGCCGTCTATGGAAGCCTGGGACCACTTTCCACGGAGGAGCAGGCGGCCGGAGTGAAGGAGTTGGCTCGTTCCCGACCCTTCGTCGATTTGTCTCGCGTTGGCATCTGGGGTTGGAGCGGCGGTGGCTCGAACACGTTAAACGCCATGTTCCGCAAGCCCGATGTTTATCACGTTGGCATCGCGGTGGCCCCGAAGCCGCAACCTCATCTCTACAACGCCTGGTTCCAGGAGATCTTCATGCGCACGCCGGATGTGAATCCGGACGGCTATCGCCAAGCCGCGGCGATCAACTTCGCGGAAGGTCTGCGGGGAGATCTGCTGATTGTCCACGGCACCGGAGAAACCAATACTCATCTCCAGATCACCGAAGGTCTCGTTGATCGATTGATCGAACTCGGCAAGCGTTTCGACTACATGGCCTACCCGAATCGGGATCACGGTCTGCGTGAAGGAAAAGGGACCGCTGTTCACCTGCGTATGCTGATGACACGGTACTTGATCGAGCACCTTCCCCCCGGCCCTCGGTAACCCAGTCCTCGGTAACTCGGCCCGCGTTCCGTTATCAGACGGCATTCGCAGGAGTTGTTTTTGGCGATCAGCCCAGGCCGACGCTCCGCCATTTTGGCTTGCATGCGCGATGTTCACAGCCCACGTTCACTCTTTGATTGAACCGGGATCCATGCGCTTGAGCAGGTTCCTGTCGGGACCGCCGCCAAACTGCTTCCAATACAGTTCTTTCATCGGGTTTATTTTCGGTCCAACGACATCTTCATTGACGAGCAGTGGCTGCACTTCATTCCACCATTTGTCGTAAGCAGCACGGAACTCAGCGACGACTTCAGGATGTCTGGCAATGACGTTGGTGGTCTCGCCCGGGTCCGTTGTCAGGTCGTAGAGTTCGCTGTTCTTGACGAGCGTAAATCGCGAGTTCTGGATCGCACAATTGGCGTACTTCGAATCAGCCGCCTTACCTTTGGCCCAACGTCCGACGTGATGCACCAGAATGCGGTCCGGCCATTCGGCTTTGGGATTCGAAAGTAAAGGCCACAGGCTGCGTCCCTCCACTTGCCTGCGCACTTCGTCCGGCAGCTCTGCTGAGGTAATTTCCACAAGAGTCGGGAAGATATCGATATGCGCGGTCAAGGCGTCGCACTCCATGCCGGCCGGGATCTTGCCACCAGGCCAGCGGAAAAACGCTACCGCACGCGTTCCGCCTTGATATGGCGTGACCTTGCTGCCACGTAGCCCAGCGTTGTAGATCTCCAGCCCTTCCGTGCCACCGTTGTCGCCCGTGAAGTAAATGACAAGCGTGTTTTCCGCAATGCGCCACTCGTCAAGTTTCCGCAGCAGCAAACCGAAGTTGGTATCGACGTTTTCGATCATGCCAAAAAACCTGGCGGTCGACTCTTTGACATCGGGCTTGTCGAGATAATGCTGGTAATATCCCTCCGGCAGCACGAGCGGTGCGTGTGCGGCGTTCAGTGGAATATAGGCGAAGAACGGCTTGTCCCCTGTTCTCGCGCCGTCGATCCACTGCAGAGCTTGACCAAAGAACAGGTCCGTGCAGTAGCCCTGGGTCTTCTCGAATTGGCCGTTGTGCCAGAGTGTCGGGTCGATATTTGTATTGCCGGGCGCATCCCCGCACGAGCCGGGATAGGTCTGACCGATTCCCCCGCCGCCGTGAATATAGACCTCGTCGAAGCCCCTGTTCTCCGGACGATACGCCTCCTCGTCGCCCAGGTGCCACTTGCCGAAGATGCCCGTCGTGTAGCCAACCGACTTGAGCATCTGCGCGAGCGTGTAAGTCCGCAGGCTCATCCGCTCTCGCTCCAGGATCGTGTGCGTCACCCCGTTCTTGAACTCATGCCCCCCGCTCAACAGCGACGACCGCGTGGGCGAGCAGGTGGGGCTGACGTGAAATCGCGTAAACGCCACTGCCTGCTTCTTGAAAGCATCGACCGAGGGAGTGCGAATGACCGGATTGCCGAGGCAGGCGTAGTCGCCGACTCCGACATCGTCCGGCATCACGATGATAATATTCGGCTTGCTGGAAACCGGCGCGGCAGCCGCTTCCGCCGACGACAATAACGCGAACAGCAGCGCGACGAAGTGTGGAAGTCGGAGCTTGCACATATTTATTTTGCCTTGAGGTGTGTGGCGTTCGACTGCTCCGACTCCGCCAGTTGTTTCATGAGCGCGATGTTCTTTTCGACCACCGGGTTGCCCTTGCCAACATAGACCAGCATGTCGCTGTCGTACATCAATTCGGACTCGGGGCCGCGGTCTTGCGTATCGCGGATCCATTGATCGAGTCGGTTTCGCAATTGTTCCAGTGTCGCTTGATGTGCGGGAGCGGATGCGAGGTTGGTCAGCTGCCAACGGTCGGACGTCCATTCGTAAAGTTCCTCCACGGGCCTGGTCGGACCGAACAGCAGCGATTCGGCGAGCGGATCGAGTTGACCATGGTCGTGCAACGACCGCAACGTCTTGACGATACTTTTGCCGTCCTTGTAGGCGTTGGGCTGCAGGTGGGGGCGTTGCGGATAGAAGTTGCGGATGTAGAGGTAACGATCGGTTCGGACGCTGCGCAGACGTTCGACGGTCTCGTCGCAGCGGTCGCGAGCGGCGAAGGCCGCCGAGCGTGGCGCATAGTCTTTCGCGAACAGATCGCGACCTTGCATCGCATGCGGAATGGCGATGCCCGCGGCGGCCAGGGAGACCGCCGCCATGTCGATCTGCTCGACGAGGTCCTCGCGGACCAGCCCCGCCTTGATCCCCGGCCCGCGCACCACAAACGGGATATGCGTCCCTTCGTTGTAGAGAAATTGCTTTCCGCGCGCGTGGCTGATGCCATGATCGGTCATGAAGATGATCAGAGTCTCGTCAAGGATCCCTTCCTTTTCGAGTCGAGCAATGACATCGCCGACGTGCTTGTCGGTAAATCGCACGGCATCGAGATAGGCAGCCCAATCCCTCAGCAGTACGGGATGACGCGGGTAGTATGGAGGCAGCGTGACCCCGTCGGGATCGGTTGACTCGCCGAATTCCCGTTGGGCCTTCGCCAGCAGCCGGTTGGCCTGGTCCTCCGTTTCCCCACGGAGTTTTCCACCCGCGAGTTGCACCTGCATGAAAAATGGTTGTCCCGGATTACGACCGGACCAATCGTTGGAGTCATAAATGGTTGCGTCCCACTCAAAGTTGTAATCGGTCTTACCGAGGGCCAAAGCGTTGCGCGCTTCCTGTTTTCGAGCGGCGTTGGTTTCGTCGAGCACCCCGCTGCCGATGCAAGTGTAGTAGCCAGCCTGCTGAAACAGCTTCGGCAGCGGCACGACATCCCGCGGCAAATGGATCTTTAATTTGCCCCGTCCGCTGCGATGATGATGCGCGCCGATGCTGGTCTGGTACATCCCCGTGATGATCGCTGATCGACACGGCGAGCAAACCGGTGCGGTCACAAACGCGTTCGTAAAGCGGGTTCCCTCGCGGGCAAGCCGATCGACGTGCGGCGTCTGAATCGTCGTTTCGCCATAGCATGAAAAGTTCGGTGACATATCGTCGACAACAAACCAAAGGATGTTGGCCTTCTTCGCCGGTCGCTCCGTGGCATGGAGCAACGTCGACGGAGCAAGCAATAAAGTGGTGACGAATGTGATGGCGAGTTTCATGATTCTGGATTGGCATCGCGGGTAGTTGTCCATGGCCCCGGATTATCGATCCGACTGGGGTGAGGCGTCAACCAAATTGCTTGAACCGTTTCCGCGGCACGTCGGGCGCCGTCCCGTCGGTCGAGCGATCGCTCGACCCCCGCACAGGCCGAGAGCCTTGCGAGCCTCGAACCGAAGCGAATCGTGTAGAATTGTCGCACGCCGCGAAGGGTTTGCGGTTTGCGCAGCGGCGTTCAAACCGAAAAAATTGCTGGAAGTATCGTTCTCCAGGTCGCCCAACTATGGAGCCGAGAAAATGAAACGGACCTCGTCAATCGTCGTGCTGCTGCTGTTGGCTGTGACGGCCGTCGTGCCCGCGGACGTTTCGGCGGCCGACGCGACCGGTGACGATTCGAATCAACAAATCTCCAGGCATGATGGAAAGCCGGCGGACATGACGAAGCCAGTCCAGGTATTCATTTTGCTGGGACAATCCAACATGGTTGGCCTCGGCCGAATCGACGGCGGCGAGGGATCGCTGGCGAACGCAGTGAAGAGCAAGAAAAAATACCAGTACCTCGTCGACGATGCGGAGAATTGGCTGCAACGCAACGATGTTCGCAATGTGCGCGTCATGGTTGGCCGTGGCGGCATGCAGCTATTCAACAACGAATGGATGATCGTGAAGGGGCGCAACCTGGGCCCCGAATTTGGAATTGGGCATGTGGTTGGAAATGCGATCGATGCGCCGGTGCTGATTCTCAAGAGCTGCATCGGCAACCGCAGCTTGGGCTGGGATCTGCTGCCGCCGGGGAGCGAACGGTACGAGTTTGAAGGGAAGGTCTACGCCGGTTATAAGGATCGACCGGATTCCTGGGCGGTCGACAAATCCAAAGGCACGGCAACGGAGCCCGGGCCGTGGCTTGACAAGAATGGCCGACCCATCGACTGGTATGCCGGCAAACAGTACGACGACGACACTGCCAACGCAAAGAAAGTGCTCTCCGAGCTGGACAAATACTACCCGGAATCGAAGGGATATGAAGTCCGCGGCTTCTTTTTCTGGCAAGGCGAAAAGGACTGTGGCAACGCCGGCCATGCCGCCAAGTACGAGGAGAATCTCGTCCGGTTCATCAAGCAACTGCGCACGGACTTTGCGGCTCCCAACGCAAAATTCGTCCTGGCCACATTGGGCGAAGCAACGAAAGGCAGCGGTGGCAATGGCGGAAGAGTCCTGGATGCGCAGCTTGCAGTCGACGGCGGCAACGGCAAATATCCGGAGTTCCAAGGCAATGTGGCCACGGTGTATACCAACCCATTGTCCCTCGGCGGCAGCGGCAACAGTCACTACAACGGCAATGCGGAAACCTACATGAACGTCGGCGAAGCCATGGGAAGGGCGATGACCACTCTATTGCGGAACACGCAATAGGCACGGCCCCGCAGATTGGAGTCCTTGAACGCCATTCGAACCGTCAACATCACGATACGGCCGCTTCCAGTGGGCTGCGGTAAGAGCGAGCCCTGGCAGCGTGGTTGCCGTTTCGCATCTGGCCTCGCACGATTCGTCGACCGCCAAAAGCGGCCGCGACTTCCGCCGCAGCGACCTGCATGGTCAAATGTTGAAGATGATTCGAACGTGAAACGGCTTGGAGAATTCGAGCATATATGATTCGAGTCTCTCGGAAACGGACATCTCGGAGGCAGGCTGCAGTTTGCACCCTGTTTTGCCTGTTCGCGGTATGGGGAGGGAACCGAGTTTCGATCCACGCCGCCGACATGCCTCCCGCCGTCGCCTCGCTGTTCAAAGCACGGTGTGTGAAGTGCCATGGGCCGATCGCGCCCAAAGCCGGCCTCGATCTGAGCACCTCGACGGGCGTGGCACGTGGCGGCGAAACGGGAAGGGCGGTAGCGGGCGGAGCGCCGGATCAGAGTCTGCTTTGGCTTCGCGTGCAGGCCGGAGAAATGCCCCCGACCGATGCACTGAGCGAAATGGAAAAAGGCACCCTGCGGAAATGGATTCTCGAAGGGGCTGTCGGGCTGGAATCGAGCGAAGGCGGACACTGGGCGTTTCAGCCGCTGGCGCGGGTGGCAGCCCCGCTGGTGCCAGAACCAGATCGCGTTCGGGTTGCGATCGACCAGTTCATCCAGGCGAGACTGGAGGCGCACGCCCGACAGAAGCTTGGACTCGGCCCGGATGCGGATGCTCGGATCCTCGTTCGCCGCGTCAGCCTCGACGTCACCGGCTTGCCACCGACACCGGAGGAAGTCGAGGCGTTCGTAAAAGATGCATCGCCCGACGCGTATGAACGGATCGTGGAGCGATACCTCGAGTCGCCTCGCTTTGGCGAACGCTGGGGGAAACACTGGCTCGATGCGGCCGGCTATGCCGACTCGAACGGCTACTTCAGCGCGGACACCGACCGGCCGCTGGCCTATCGCTATCGTGACTATGTCATTCAATCCCTGAATGCCGACAAGCCGTTTGACCGTTTCCTGCGAGAACAGCTTGCGGGAGATGAACTGGCGCAGTTTCGTCCAGGATCGCCGACGACGCCGGAGGTCATCGAGTTGCTGATAGCGACCCATTTTCTGCGGAACGGTCAGGACGGAACGGACATCGGCGTGCAGGAGCCGGAGGCGTTCGAGATCGATCGTCGCGCGGCGCTGGAGGCTGCAGTGCAGGTGACGGCATCGTCGCTGTTGGGGCTGACGGTGCACTGTGCGCGATGCCACGACCACAAGTTCGAACCGATCTCGCAGCAGGAGTATTACGGACTGCAGGCAGTCCTGTTTCCTGCCTTTAACCCTCAAGACTGGATGAACCCGAAAGACCGAATCGCTTACGCCTGGCTGCCGGGAGAGAAGGAAGTCTGGGAGCAAAACGAACGACGGATCCAGGACGAACTGGCCCGGCTCAGCTCCGAATTGAACGAATGGCTGGCCGACCATCGCGAGCCTTCCGAATTGTTGTTCGAGGAGAAATTCGAGGACGACGGCTGGCCGATGCGCTGGAGCAATACGGCTCCTGGCGATGACCAGCCGGGAGGGACGGTCTCACTTTCTGGCACGAGTGCGAATGCGGCACAGGTCGTGACCGGCGCCTTGCAGGTAATTTCCGGACCGCAGGAAGCCTGGCTTTCGACCAGGCTGGCTGTCGACTGGACTCCCGACAAGACCGGCGATTGGCTGCAGGCGACATTCGATCTGATTGACAACAAGGTTGGCTCGACGAATCCGTCCGAGCGGATCGGTTATACGATCGCGGCTCACGACTTCGATGACTCTGGGATCACTCCGGGCGGCAATATCCTGGTGGATGGCAACCCGACAACGTCGACGCAACTCTATCTCGACTATCCGGGCAGCGACAGCAAACCCAACGGCATGATTGGTCAACAGGGGTATGTACCGGGCCGCAACTATGGCGTGCGCGTCACCAATCTCGGCGATGGAAAATTCCGCCTGGAGCATCTCGTCGACGGCATGGCGGAGGGAATGACGCATGATGTCTCGGAGGCGGAACTACCCAACGGCGGTTTCGCCTTCTTCTACAGCGCCAGCCGAAGTTACATTGTCGACAATGTTCGAATTGAACGGAGTCTGACAACGCCGGATCCGACGGTAGATTTAGCCGCCTTGCGCAAGGAAGTCGAATCTCGTCGCAAGGCGTACAAGGAACAACGAGCGAAGTTGGAAGCGCAGCGTACCAAGGAGCCGGGGCGCGCCATCGCCTGGGTGACCGACAAATCAACGAACCCGCCCACGGTGCCGTTGCTGACCCGCGGGCTGTATCATCTGCGCGGACCGAATGTTGAGCCAGGCGCCTTGCAGATCCTGACCGATACAGGCCATGCGTACCAGCCGCACAGCCTGGCAAGCAGCGGGGTCGCACTGCGATTCGACGCCGAGTTGCGGAGCAACTCGGCCACAACCGCGGACAACTCGGCCACAACCGCGGACAGCTCGGTCGCGGCAACGGATCACTCGGCCACGACGACCGGACGCCGGCTTGGATTCGCCAACTGGTTGCTGCGCGCGGAGGGACGACCAGCGGCGCTGGTGGCCCGCGTGCACGTGAATCGTATCTGGCGCGAGTACTTCGGTCGGGGAATTGTCGCCACAACCGACAATCTCGGCCAGAGCGGCGCGCCTGCGACGCATCCCGAACTGCTGAACGAGCTGGCGGCGACATTCATTCAATCGGGATGGAGCCAGAAAGCGGTGCATCGGCGGATTCTGCTCTCGACGACCTACCGCCAATCGTCCACTCCGCGCGCTGCAGCCTTGGAGGCTGATCCCGATAACCGACTCTACTGGCGATTCCCGCTGCGGCGACTGCAGGCAGAACCGATCCGCGACGCGATGCTCTTCGTCTCGGGACAGCTCGATGAAACTCCCTTCGGTCCGTACGTCCCTACGCAGCAGACAGCCGTCGGCGAAGTGGTCGTCAATCCGCAGGACGCGGGGGCGCGTCGCCGATCTGTTTATCTACAGCAGCGACGTTCCCAGACACTGAGCATGCTGAAAGTTTTTGACTCCCCCGCCATCGCGACGGTGTGTACGTCGCGGCCATCGTCGACGGTACCACTGCAGTCACTTTCGCTGCTCAATTCCGAGTTCGCCGTCGTCGCTGCGGAATCTTTCGCCCGTCGGTTGCTCTCGGAGACGGATGGCACCGATGCCGCTTTGATCCGGCGAGCATGGCTGCTCGCAGCGGCTCGCCCACCGACCGACGTCGAGCAACAGATGTCCGCCGAGTTCCTGACGGCCCAGCGTACCCATTACGCGGGTGAACAGGCGGCGGCATCGGCACTGGCGGATTTCTGTCAGATGCTGCTGGCCAGCAACGCATTCCTGTACCTGGAGTGATCCCCCAATGGATTTCCAGAACTTCCATTTGTTTACGCAACGCCGGGCATTCCTCGGCCGCTCGGCCAGCGGCATCCTCGGCTCGATCGCGCTGGCCTGGCTATCCGACCGCGCAACGCGTGCGGCCGAGCGCGTCACAGCGGGTCCTCATCATGCACCGAGAGCCGAACGGATAATTTGCCTGTTCCAAAATGGCGGCCCCAGTCAGATGGATCTATTTGACGAAAAACCGCAACTGACGGCACGGAACGGTAAACCCTACCCTGGACAAAGCAAGGTCGAAACTCTGTCTCCTTCCGCGTCGGGAAACCTGCT